>Ga0209395_1004671_pt1 | contig 15927 bp, 13 predicted proteins | sample GOMGulsemesocosm_3_FD_184635 | JGI IMG/M metagenome (GOLD analysis project Ga0209395, IMG submission 184635) | Methane-oxidizing microbial communities from mesocosms in the Gulf of Mexico - GOM9D Gulf of Mexico (SPAdes) (version 2) | ecosystem: Environmental > Aquatic > Marine > Cold seeps... | reverse complement strand
GTTGTTTTAATTTCACCACTTCTTTTTCAAGGTGGTAAAACTGCTTCATCAACAGTTTGGACTGAGATGGCTGGTCTTTTTTATTGAGCAGTTCCGCGATTTCAGCCACGCTGACGCCGAATGAGCGATAGGCTAAAATATTCTTTAATTGTTCTACTTCTTCTTCACCATACCAGCGATAGCCATTACTTGATCGGGTACGCGGTATTAGTAAGCCAGCTTTCTCATAATACAAAACACTAGTGCGGGTCAGTCCGCAGCATTTTGCAAGTTCAGAAACGCTTAGCATGTCATCCTCCTTGATAGTAAAGGACCTAAATGGGTTTTATGTCTGGTTGAATAACGATCAGTTTAGCAGTATTACTAAAGAGTTTCTCCTTTGAATAATGCTGTAGCAGTAAGCTCAGTGCGTCTTCCAGAATATCTAAGTTTTTAGCACAAAAATTCTGCCATGACTTATCGCTGACATCGTTTAATCGCTTAGACATTATCTGCATAATAGCTATAGTGATGGTCGTGTTGAATTTATCTTTTGCTCCTATGCTGTTTGCATAAGCTTTGATTCCTGTGCAAACCTTATCGACAGCAACAAGGTATTCATAGCGTATTAAATAAATCCAAGCCACTCTGATATGCCCAAGATGGTCAAAGTGGATTGGATCTAAGCGTTGATTTTCAAATTGTTGTAAAAACTGTACGTGGCTCAGTGCTATGATCTCTGGCATCGCTAAATCCTCCTCTGGTAGCTAAAAAGAAAGGATAAAGCCTATACCTGTAGACAGGTAAAGGCTGTGATCTAAATTATTGTAGATTAAAAGGGCATCACGAATGATAGTGATATGTTTTGCTTAAGCGCAAAGCGCTGATTATCTGCCAAGTGGCTCGTTGAAGTCACTGATTCAAGTCGTATTCTTGTGCTTACCGATGCTGTGAATTCTGCTACAATCGCCTTTGCATTGAATTTTTGGACTAAGCAAGTAACAAAAGGGTGTTATGGAGAAAGAGAGCTTACGTATTGGCAGGCAGATTCGAGATCTGCGCAAAGCCAAAGGTGTCACTTTAACTACACTGGCAGAAAAGATAGGGCGCTCTGTCGGCTATGTCTCTCAAGTGGAACGAGGCGTTTCTTCGTTACCTATCCCTACTCTGCAGGCGATTAGTGAAGTATTTGGTGTCCAGATTAGCTGGTTTTTCCACGCCGATACACAAGCCCCTGCGGATGAGGTCAATTATATTGTACGCGCGCATGCGCGTCGCAGCCTTAATTTTTCTGGAACCGGTATCCGAGAAGAGCTACTCTCGCCAAGACTGAGTGGGCAGCTAAAAATGGTATTGACCACTTTCTCTCCCGGTGCTGGTAACAAAGAGCCCCGCAAGCGCAAAGGTGAAGAGGGGGGAATAGTACAATCGGGTAAACTTGAACTAGGGGTTGCCGATAAAAGTTTTTTACTCACAGCAGGGGATAGTTTTTCTCTGACAGAAGAGGATTCACACTGGGTGCGCAACCCTTCAGCGACAGAGGATGCCGTTGTGGTCTGGACACTCAATGGTGGGAGCTACTAAGCCGTTAAACACCCTGTGTCGGAGATAACGGCGTAGGTAATTGCTTTGACAAAATTACCTTGGTAAGTATTTACTGACAGATGTTTGCCATAAAAGCGTCAACGCCAGCTTGAGAGACAATCTCATCTTGATCAGGGGTACCAGAACTACAGCCAATCCCGCCGACAATTTGCTCGCCGGCAAACAGGGGGAGGCCGCCAGCAACGATGGAAAATTTACCCTGATTACTAGTGTTAATACCAAAGGCTGGTTTACCAGGTACACTGACTTCTCCGTAAGCGCGGGTTGATTTTCGCGCCGCAGACGCGGTGAAGGATTTACCAAGGGATATATCAATGCTGGTAATACGGGCATTGTCCATGCGTTGAAACAACAGTAAATGACCGGCGTCATCGGTTATTGCTATGTCCATATCTACCTTTATTTCGGTCGCTTTAGCCGCGCAGGCCTGCATGATTAACTGAGCATCGCTCAGGGTCAGTTTGGGAACCATCTTCATTGTTTATACCTCTTCTTTGAGCCTGTTATAGGCAGCGACGTCAGTTGCTGCCGGTCAGTAAAAAATGATGCGTTTGAATAGCGCAAAAATATCCGCGCAATGACAAGTTGAACGCTATCTCGTCAAATAACTGCCGTTAAAGCTCGCTCGAATTTCTCTACAGTAGTGTCAATGTCATAGAGTTTGTCTAGGCCAAATAAGCCGATGCGGAACGTTTTGAAATCCGCAGATTCATCACACTGTAAAGGTACCCCAGCGGCTATCTGCATGCCCTGTTGGGAGAATTTTTTACCGTTTTGTATGGCGTCATCTTCGGTGTAACAGACAACCACACCCGGTGCTTGAAACCCTGTAGCTGCGACACTCTTGATTCCCTTTGATTCAAGCAAAGCGCGAATGCGCTCACCGAGTTGTTGCTGGGCAATGTGTAGTTTTTCAAACCCATACTGCTGGGTTTCTGTGATGACTTCACTAAAGCGTGCCAGAGAATCAGTCGGCATAGTTGCGTGATAGGCATGAGCACCGTTTTCGTAGGCTTGCATAATTTGTAGCCATTTTTTCAAGTCGCAGCTGAAGCTAGTGCTATTGGTGTGCTCTATCGCGTCGCGAGCGCGCTCACTAAGCATCACTAAGGCGCAGCAAGGGGAGCCGCTCCAGCCTTTCTGGGGGGCGCTGATCAATACATCGACGCCTGTTTGCTCCATGTCTACCCAGAGTGTGCCCGATGCGATGCAATCGAGTACAAACAAACCGCCGACGTCGTGCACAGCATCGCCAATCGCTTGTAGATAGTCCTGTGGCAAGATCATCCCCGAAGACGTTTCAACATGCGGGGCAAAGACGATGTCTGGACGTTCCTTTTTGATGGTCGCTACCACTTCTTCAATAGGTGCTGGCGCAAAGGGAGCCTGTGACTCATTGACACTGCGCTGTGCTTTTAACACGGTACAGCTAGCGGGAATGTTGCCCATCTCTAGAATTTGGCTCCAGCGAAAGCTGAACCAGCCATTTCTGATGACTAGGCACTTTTTTTCGCTGGCGAATTGGCGGGCGACCGCTTCCATGCCAAAGGTACCGCTACCGGGAACAACAATGGTTGAGTGGGCGTTATAAACCGTTTTAAGAGTACTGGAAATATTATTCATCACCGCCTGAAAAGACTGTGACATATGATTTAAAGATCTGTCTGTATAGACAACTGAGTATTCAAGAAGGTTATTAGGTTGTTCAGTACAAGGTGCGTTCATTGTTCTCTCCGTGAAATTTTTAGTTATTTTTTCATGATATTGCCTTATTGTATTTGCCAAGACAAGAGGGGTTGCTTAATTATTGATCTTTATTTTTTTAAATGCATTAATATCAGTAAGTTAAATGTGTTTTTATTAGCGGATAAGCAGTGTTAATGGCTGTGTCCTGAATTTTGATCGCTACTTTTTAGAATGCTAAGAAAATTAGTTACGAAAATGTACTTTTTAAAAAAATTAAGTAAATCAGTATGATATGTATTTGTTTCTGAGGTTTTTACAAGTGTTTTATGTATTTAGATAAAAAGGAAATAATTTTATAAAATGAAAAATTGACGTTGATATTTCATATATGTATAAATATGTTAATACAATAAATTAGCCTGTGAGCAGTGGAGAGAGGTATATGGAACGTGAATCAATGGAGTTTGATGTTGTTATAGTAGGTGCAGGCCCCGCTGGTCTTGCGAGCGCTTGCCGCTTAATGCAACAAGCCAATGCGGCACAACAGCAGCTGACTGTTTGTGTGGTTGAGAAGGGTTCAGAAGTCGGTGCGCATATACTTTCGGGGGCCATTATCGAGACACGAGCACTGGATGAACTTTTTCCCAATTGGCAAGAACTGGGTGCACCTTTAAATACACCAGTCACTGAAGATAGGTTGTATTTACTGCAAGGCCCTGAAAAGGCGCAAGCACTGCCAAATTTGCTGGTGCCAAAAACCATGCATAACACCGGCAACTATATCGCTAGCTTAGGCAATGTCTGTCGCTGGTTAGCTGAGCAAGCAGAGCGTTTAGGGGTGGATATCTTTCCGGGTTTTGCGGCATCACAAGTGCTTTATCGCGAAGATGGCAGTGTCAAGGGGATCATTACCCAAGATATGGGAGTGGGCGCTGATGGTCACTCAAAAGACAGTTATATGCCGGGGATGGAGTTACATGCAAAATACACTATCTTTAGCGAAGGTTGTCGCGGGCATCTCGGCAAGCAGTTAAATGAACGCTTTGAGCTTAATAAAGACGCAGATGCCCAACACTACGCTTTGGGAATGAAAGAGCTATGGGATATTGACCCTGCTTTGCACCAGCCCGGATTGGTGCTTCACGGTACTGGGTGGCCGTTTTCCGGCGCTACCAGTGGCGGGTTCTTCTTGTATCATACTGATAATAACCAAGTGGTAGTGGGGCTCATTGTTGATCTTAATTACGACAACCCTTATCTTAGTCCTTTTGATGAGTTCCAGAGTATTAAACACCACCCGGTTTTAAAGCAATATCTCGTCGGTGGCAAGCGGGTATCCTATGGGGCGAGAGCAATTACTAAAGGGGGCTTAAACTCCCTGCCGCGAATGAGCTTTCCCGGTGGCCTTTTAGTGGGGTGCGATGCAGGTACTTTAAACTTTTCAAAAATAAAAGGTACGCACACGGCGATGAAGTCTGGCATGCTGGCCGCAGAGGAAATTTTTGCGGCCATAAGCAGCGGCTGTGAAGGCGGCAAAGAGCTAGCGGGATATCAGCAACGTTTTAAAGATTCCTGGCTCTACGATGAATTGTATCGCTCTCGCAACTTTGGCCCTGCACTGCATAAGTTTGGCCCGCTGTTAGGGGGAGCTTTAAATTTTATTGATCAAAACCTGTTTAAGGGCAAGATGCCTGTTACTTTACGTGATACCCGAGCAGATTTTACTCAGCTTAAACCCGCCAGTAATTTTAGTGCAATAAATTACCCTAAACCCGATGGCCTAATCAGCTTCGATAAATTATCTTCTGTATTTCTCTCTAATACCAATCACGAAGAAGATCAGCCCTGCCATTTACAATTAGCGGATGCCAGTTTGGTGCTTACGCGTAATTTACCTATTTTTGCAGAACCTGCTCAGCGTTTTTGTCCGGCGGGTGTGTATGAAATGGTAGAGAAGGATGAAGGACCCCAATTACAAATTAATGCGCAAAACTGCCTACACTGTAAAACGTGTGATATTAAGGATCCCTCGCAAAATATTCACTGGACAACCCCTGAGGGGACGGGGGGGCCCAATTACCCCAATATGTAACTAGCGCCGCTCCCTTGGGTGCACTCTCAAGGGAGGGTTAGTTTAAATAATCGATAGCGCTGCAGTCTCCTGTTTGCGGCTTCTAAGGTCATGCTCTAAAGGTTCCAACTTTCCAACTTTCCAACTTTCCAGCTTTCCAGCTTTATCTTGCCAAAAAAATGCCCGGCAAAAGCCGGGCAAAGAAATGAAGGAGTGACTTCATTTTTAAAGGGTAATTTTCTGTTGCTTAAACGTCTGATTTAAGCAGAGCGCCTTTAGGATCGTAGATACAGCCCTTGGTCACCGTTGCCGGGTAGTCAGCGCCGAGTATTTTCACGCAAAGCTCGCTCTCTAGCGCTGATACAGCAACATAGGCAAGTGCGAGGCTTTTTTGAGTGCGGTGACCAAAGCCGCCAGAGCTACACTGGCCGACCACTTTGCCATTGGCGTAAACCGGTTCCATGCCATTAGCGGCATCGATATCTGTAGTCGCAATGTCCAGCAGCACCAGCTTAGTATTAAGCCCTTGCTCTTTTTGTGCAGCCAGTGCTTGACGGCCTTCAAAATCTCCTTTGTCCATTTTCACAAAGTAGCCCAAGTTGGCTTCCAGTACTGTGAATTCAGTAATCAAATCGTGCGCCCAGATAGGGTAACCTTTTTCGAGGCGCATGGAGTCCATCGCCCGCAGACCAAAGTTTGCAATGTGAAACGCTTTACCGGCCTCCATCAGTGCATCGTAAAGAGCTACTTGATGTTCGATTGGGTGGTGCAGCTCCCAGCCTAACTCGCCGACAAAGTTCATGCGTAGAGCACGTACAGGCACTCCTGCCACTTGGATTTCCTGACCGGTAAACCAAGGGAAACTCGCATTGCTCAGATCAGTATCAGTGAGTTTACTCAATACTTTACGCGCATCTGGGCCAGCGATAACTAACGTGCCGTAATCTGGGGTGATATTTTTAATCTCAACACTGTTATCCGTCGGCAGGCGCTGTTGCAGCCAATCTTCGATTAACAACTCGGCCGCTGCTGGAGCCATTATATAATAACTGCCATTTGCTAATAGGGTGACAGATAATTCCCAGGCGACACCCCCTTCTCTCGTCAGTGGATGGGCCAGTGCTGTCCCTCCGACTTGGGTGGGAATATGGTTAGGTGAGAATGATTCAAGCCATGTGTGAGCGCCTGCACCAGAGATTTCAAACTTGCTAAAAGGTGACAAATCCAGTAGGCCAACATGCTTTTGTACGTGCAGGCACTCTCGCGCGACGGGTTCAAACCAGTTGCCGCGGCGAAAACTGTGTTGCTCGACAGGGTTTGTGCCAGCTGGCGCGAACCAACTGGGGCGCTCCCAGCCGAAATATGCACCAAACACCGCATTACTGTCGGCGTGACGATCATAAACTGGTGATTTCTTCAGGCCGCGCTTGGCAGGGCGCATTGCATATTCGTTCGGGAAACCTAGTTGGTATTCGTTGGCGTAGACTTCTGTGGCTTTGGCAACACAGTACTCATGGTCGGTGTAGTCGCCAAAACGGCGTGGGTCTAACTCGAACAGTTCCAGCTCTGGATGGCCGTTGACAATCCACTGGGACATGAATTTACCTGCGCCACCACCTTGTACGATACCAAAGTTAAAGCCACTGCAGACGAAGTAGTTGCTGTACCCATGTACTGGGCCGATCAGCGGATGTCCATCTGGGGTGTAGGTAATAGGGCCATTGACAACGGTCTTGATGCCCGCTTGGGTAATGAGGTCCACTTGTTCCATCGCCGTGACCATGATGTCTTCAATGCGATCCAGGTCCGGTTGTAATAATTCTTGGCCAAAGGCTTTTGGCACACCATCGACAGCCCAGGGGATGCCACCTTTTTCGTAAGGACCTAAGATAAAGCCCTTCCCCTCTTGACGCAGGTAGTAAGAGACATCGGGATCGCGCAACATAGGTAGCATTTTGTCACGCTTTTCCAACTCTGGGATATTATCGGTGACAATAAATTGATGTTCCATCGAAGCCATCGGGAGTTTATGGCCCACCATGGCGGCAACCTCGTTTGCTCTAAAGCCCGCGGCATTGACAATAATGCCCGCGTCGATAATTCCTTTTGCGGTCGTGACTAACCAGCGTCCGTTCTCCTGCTGCTCGATGCTCTCAACCGGGTTGTTGCGCACGATAGTGGCGCCTGCCTCACGGGCGCCTGCCGCCATAGCGTTAGTGGCACTGGTTGGGTCGATGTGGCCATCGGCCGGGTCCCAGAGGCCGCCGAGTAAACCTTTAGTGTCTAAGTAGGGATAAAGCTCTTTTAAACGCTCTACTGAGACCATTTCTAAATCTAAACCCGCTAAGTCTGACATAGCGCACACGCGTTCAAATTCATCCATGCGATCTTGAGTGTGGGCTAAGCGCACAGCACCGGTAGGGTGGTGGTCAACTGGCTGGCCGGTCTCTTGTTGTAATCGACTGTAAAGATCTATGCTGTATTGCTGTAATTTCATGATGTTATAACTGTTGCTGAAATGCGGTAGATTACCCGCAGCATGCCAAGTGGAGCCTGAGGTGAGCTCCAACTTTTCAGTTAACATGACATCGCTCCAGCCTAGCTTAGTCAGGTGGTATAAAGTACTCACCCCTGCAATGCCGCCGCCAATGATTAAGACTTGTGTTTTATTTTTCATTATTTAATTCCCATCGGTTGCTGAAGGTGTCTGGGTGCATTTGAGCACGAGAATCTGTGAGCGTTATACACAGACACCAATGAGTGGTTAAGACCACTTTATCTCTTGAAATCTCATTGCCATCAATGGTATTTATGTGTTCAACTACTTACAAATGATTAATTCTTTGCTAATGGATAAGCTCTGCTTATGAAAGATATATTGACTAATAATATTCAATTGAACTGGCTCAGAACGTTTGAAGCCGCAGGTAGACGCTTGAGTTTTACACTCTCAGCACAGGAGCTGAATATGAGCCAGTCTGCTGTTAGCCAACAGATACAATTGCTCGAGCATCACTTAAACCAGCAGCTGTTTGTGCGCGCGAACCGAGCAATCGCGCTGACGGATGCGGGTCGCTCTTTTTTGCCACTCGTGCAAGATAGTATAAGACAGCTCAATGCTGGGGCTGCACAAATTTTCACCCCTTTAAATCAGGCAGTGGTAGAAGTGAATGTGAACACTTCGTTTAGCGTGATTTGGCTAGCCCCACGGCTACAGCGTTTTAATAGTATTTATCCGCAAATTACGATTCGCCAGCTGGGAACCAATTGGTCAACTGATTTTGAGATAAGTACGGCTGAGTTAGAAATTCGCTATGGCAGTGGCAACTGGCCTGGCTATGAGACGCATCCGTTAGTAACTCCGCGGATACGCCCTTATTGCTCGTTAGCCAATGCCAAGCGCATGCGACAGCCAGCTGACTTAGAGGGCATGGCCCTGCTAGATGTCATTGGCACCCCTCAGGGGTGGAACAGTTGGCTGGAAATGACGGGGCTGGAGTCACTAAAAAATCAGACACGTCAGTACATGGATAATCACACTACTGCAGTGGCGATGGCAGCGAACGGCTTTGGGGTTTGCCTGATGTATGATGAGATGATGCGCGAGGGCATCTTAGCCAAGCAGCTAGTGGCTCCTTTTGCCGATAGTATCGCCACGGAAGGTAACTATTATTTATGTTATCAAGGCGATAAAGATCTATCTGAAGCATCGCGTATTTTCAAAGACTGGCTGCTGGGAGCATGGATTGAAAATTAGTGAGCTTGATAAGCTCAGATAGGAAAAATTGGCGAACTGTTTGCCAAGATAAGAGATGAACCATAGCGGAAATAAGATTTGCATGAAACGCCATATACCTTCACTACAAGCGCTCAAGGCCTTTGAAGCCACAGCGCGTCTGCTCAGTTTTCAACAGGCGGCAAAAGAGTTGAATGTAACACATTCAGCGATCAGTCATCAGATTAAAAAGTTGGAGGAAAACTTAGGTCAGCCGCTTTTTCAACGCTTGGGACGCAGTATTGCGCTGACCGAGGTGGGCGCGCAATATGTCTTGAGTATTCGTCAGGCGCTGCAGGATATCGAAGTTGCTACTTACAAAATCTTTGGCGACCCGGATAAGGGTGACTTGTCAGTGCAGACCTATATGGGAATAGCCTCGCGCTGGTTAGTACCGAGGCTGGGATCATTCCGGGGACAGTATCCAGATATTCATATTGAGCTATGCAGTTCTTATTATGACTGGGAGTTTGAACCTAATGTTGCGGATATTGGGATAGTGTACTGTGAGCGCGTAGAGCCAGGATTAATTTATAAAAAATTATTTAAGGGCAGGCTAATTCCGGTGTGCAGTCCCGCTCTGATCGAGCAGGGAAGTGTTTTTACCTTGGCACAGTTGTCGCTATTACCTTTTCATAATATCAGCGAATCGCCCCGTAATTTGCCTACTTGGCTGGACAGTGTTGGACTTAACGAGAAAGCAATTAATATTGTCAGCGAACAGGATAATCATCAACTGGCTTTGGAAGCGGCTATCGCCGGCCAAGGGGTGGCGATAGTGCAGTCTTTTTTTGCCAGTGGTGATATCGCCAGCGGTAAACTGGTGGTGCCAGTGGACATTGCTGTGCCCGAGATTGGCGATTGGTATCTATTGCAACCCGCGCGCACTTTGGCAGATCCTAAAGTGAATTACTTCGTCAATTGGCTACAGCATCAATTGTCCATTGATCCGGCGCTACAGCGTGTGAATTAAAAATAGAGTGTAAGAACGAGATGAAAGAGGTGCGACTCAAATAAAGCAGCTAGCTGCGATATGATTATGTGAGAGCTCTGCATAAGCTAGCAAACGCAGATAATACAAGGAAAAATAAGCGAAATAGCACCGTCATTGTGCCCCTCTTTAGAGGCTGTCGCAAAAGGTAGCGAGCGATAACAAGACAAGGAAAAAATTTGCGAAATAGCGGAGTCAGTGTGCCCCTGTTGTTGGGTATTACTGGTGTAAATGAGCATATTGAGTCGATTTTTGACGACGTATTGTTGAGCGCAGTAGTTTTGCGACATCCTCTTTATGGGTATTGCTCTGGTAAATGAGCATATTGAACTTGTTTGTAACGCTGTATTATCAAATACAGTCGTTATCTGAGCTCTCTTAGTATTCTCACCACATGGGCATAATGGGCATAATGGGCTGTATGAGTGAATATCTGCCTTGCTGTGCGTCTTAATTTACCGATGCATCCTTATTGCTAAATAAGGGCTGGATGGCGAGGCGAGAGAGCGAGTAAACAAGGGAGATTCCAGCGCACAGTGACGCTGAAACCTCGGGCAGAACCGGACTGTTATTTAGGCTTTACCTTTCCAGGGAATAAGTCGGGCTTCTAGTTTTCGCATTAAAATATCGATGCTATAGCCGATGACCCCGACAATAATAACACCGAGTACAACTATGTCAGTGGCGAGAAATTTACTGGCAGCCATGATCATAAAGCCAACTCCGGACTCTGCAGCGACTAGCTCCGCCGCGACCACAGTGCCCCAACAAATACCCATAGCTACCCGCATACCTGTAAAAATTTCTGGCAGTGAATTAGGCAGAATGACGTGCCAAAGGATTTGTCGTTTATTGGCGCCCAGCGAATAAGCGGCGTGAATTTTAGATAGCTTGACGCTGCCAACGCCCGCACGGGCGGCAATCACCATGATCCATAACGCTGCAAAAAACAGCAGCAAAATTTTAGAGCGCTCGCCAATACCAGACCAAATAATCACTAGCGGAATAAAAGCCAGTGGGGGTATAGGGCGGAAAAACTCCACGATAGGGTCAAACCAGCCGCGCATTACCTCGGATAAACCCATGGCAAAGCCCAGCGGGATACCAATTAAACAGCCCAGTGCAAAACCGACCAGAATCCGGTACAAACTGGCCCAGATATGTTCCAGTAAGGTGAAGTTGCGATAACCTTCTTGTGATATGTTAATAAACTGATCCCAGACAGCACCCGGGGAGGGCCAGAAAATGGGGTTGACCAGTTCCAGTGCGCTGCCTACATACCAAATTAATGACAGGACAATGACCGAAATAACACTCCAGAAACGCCCGTCTGCGACAGCACTAGTATCCCCGAAAGCCACTGTTTTACGTTTACTCATTTCGTCCTTGCTCAGGCCCGCTTTGTATTTTAATGCTTGAATAAATGACATAGTCTATGCTCCTGATGTCTCTGCTTGGCCCATAATTTCCTCTTCCATTTCCCATATCATGGAAAGGATTTCTTCGCGTTTGGCAATAAACTCCTGCGATGCTTTTATGTCGCGTGGGTCATCGACTAATCCCGCTTCAGCAAAAGGCAGCTCATACTGTTTTTTAATCCGGCCCGGGCGTGGTGCCATCACAAACAATCGCTCACCTAAAAATAGCGCTTCCTCGACACTATGGGTGATCAAAATGATGGTTTTTCCGGTCTCTTTCCACAACTTCAGTATAAGCCCTTGCATTTTTTCACGGGTTAGGGCATCCAGTGCTCCCAGTGGCTCATCCATTAAAATAATATCGGGATCGTTGGCCAGGCAGCGGGCCAATGCCACGCGCTGTTGCATGCCACCGGAGAGTTCGTAGATGGCTTTTTCGCCAAAACCTTGCAGGCCAACGGTATCCAGTAATTGAGTAACGCATTGTGCTATTTCAGCTTTTGGGGTGCCCTTCATAGTGAGACCAAAACCGATGTTCTCAGCAACACTTAGCCACTCAAACAGTGCCCCTTGTTGAAAGACCATACCGCGATCAGAACCGGGGCCGTAAATTTGCGTGGAGGCTAACTCAACAGTGCCGTGGGTAGAAGAGAGGAAACCTGCAATGATGTTTAACAAGGTGCTTTTTCCACAGCCAGAGGGACCTAAAATGGATAATAGTTCACCTTGTTTGAGTGAGAAAGAGACATTTTCTAGTGCATGAACTTGTTCGCCACTGGGGGTATCAAAGATCATGGATACATTGTTTACTACGAGTTCTGACATATCTAGCTCCTGAAAGTATCGAAAGGTCGCTTGGCTAGAAACGCACCCCGCAAGCTCTATCGGTTGATTGGCGGCGCGCTGTCAGCGCTTACAGCTGAATAAATGTTTAACCTAGTGCCAGAGACTGATATTAACGCGGTGATGGCTTAGGTTAAGCTGGGCCTTTTAGATACTTTGTTGTGCAACAGTAAGTGTAATTGGAATGGGCGCCGATGCGCTCTTGTTCATAAGGCGTTCGGCGCACTGGATAATTATTTCACTTTTGCGTAGAAGCTGTCGTCGATCGTGTTGCTATAATCTGACAGCGCCTTGGGGATTTGCTTGTGCAAGACAAAGAAATCAGCGACTTCTTTAGTGAACTTTTGCACGGTTCCACCTAGCCACTGATCAGATAATTGCGCCTCTTTTAACGGGAAGTCAAAGAGTGATAACACCTGATTGGAATCTTCCAAATTCAAACCTGAGGCCTTGGCAATGAGAGGTTGGTACTGAGCAGGGTCTTTAGCAAAGGCGCTGTTTGAGTCATCGGTTACCTGCAGGAATTGAGTGACTAGCTCAGGGTGTTCTTTGGCAAATTTATTATTGGTGGAAATAACATCAAATACCCGAATACCAATTTTTTCCTGATCTGTCGCGCTCATGAGAACCGGGCCGTAGTCTTTCATACGACGCAGTGCTCCGCCCCAGCCACAGGCCATGGCAACATCACCGCGAGCAATAGCGGCGGCACTGTCTGCCGGTGCCATATCCAGTAAATGTACCTTAGTACTGTCAACCTTTAGATGATCCATGACACGGAGCATCTTGTAATGCGCAACGGTGCCAAAGGGCACTGCGACCTTTTTACCTTCTAGCTCTTTTGCATTGGTCTGAGTAATTGCCGATTTTTTACTCACGACACAGTTGTCATTTTCAGCGTAGGAGACAGCGATGCCAACCATCGTAATTGGCAGCCCTTGAGAGACGGCAACAGTAAATGGGACCAAGCCTTGAGAGTAAGCCATATCAACGTCGCCAGAGGCCATCGCGGCAGACATTGCAGTTCCTGAGTCGAAGGCTCGCCACTGCATATTAACGCCCATGACTTTATCGTAGGTTTTTTCAACCTGCGCAATTTGATTGGCAGTTGGCCACTCTAAAAAGTAACCGACTGTGACTGTGTCCGGTTTGTCTGCTGCAAGTGCAGCATTGGCTGCTAGTACTGATGTGGTGATGGCAAGTGCTTTGAATGTCTTAGATACGATCGATTTCATAACTACCTCTACATCGCTGGTGCGAATTATTATTTTGTTGAGTCGATTCACTAACTGTGAAGCGGTTTTGTACATTAATAGATCAAAAAGCTCTTAGTGATACTGCCGCGAATTTTCAGGATGAACAATTGAGAAAAACTATTTCACTGTTAGTTTTATTAACAAGTGTTTTGTTAACTATTTGAAAAATATAATTAAAATGATATTTGTTGTATGTGTCTAGGAAAATTAATTTCGTTTTCGTGAAATTAATTGAAAATTTATATTTCAATATGAAAATTTTAATGATAATTTCATTTTCAAATGTTTTGTTCTAACTCACCCTGTAGAGGTAACAATGAAAGTACTAGTTGCAGTAAAGCGCGTTGTCGATGCCAACGTAAAAGTACGGGTTAAAGCGGATGGTTCTGACGTAGAGCTCGCCAATGTAAAGATGGCGATTAATCCGTTTTGCGAAATAGCAGTCGAGGAAGCGATACGTCTGAAAGAGCAGGGAATCGCCAGTGAAGTGTTAGTGGTTAGTGTCGGCGATGACAGTTGTCAAGAACAATTGCGTACCGCTCTGGCACTGGGGGCAGATCGTGCTTTGCAGGTTAAAACAGAGTTCGATGTCGAGCCTTTAGGGGTGGCCAAAATTCTGAATGAGATAGTCAAAAAAGAGCAGTGCCAGCTTGTTATCTTGGGTAAGCAGTCTATCGATAGTGATAATAATCAAACCGGTCAAATGTTAGCCGCCATCGGCAATATGCCCCAAGGTACCTTTGCCTCAAAATTGGTGTGCGACGCCAGTGAAATTAAAGTCACTCGTGAGGTGGACGGTGGTCTGCAGGAAATAGCCTTAACACTGCCGGCAGTTGTCACTGCTGATTTACGTCTCAATGAACCGCGTTTTGCTTCTTTACCCAATATTATGAAGGCCAAAAGAAAGCCGCTTGAGACTATTTCTGTTGATGATTTAGGGGTGGATGCAGCACCTCGTTTAAGCATTGTTAAAGTAGAAACTCCGCCCGAGCGCAGCGCAGGTATTGTGGTCAGTAGTGTGGCGCAGTTAGTCGAAAAACTGAAAACAGAAACAGGGAGCCTTTAACATGACAGCATCTATTTTAGTGATTGGTGATCACGATAATCAACAGCTTAACGCTGCCACTTTAAATACCTTACAGGCCGCGGTGCAATTACAGCAAAAAACAGGGGCTTCTATATCCCTACTAGTGGCGGGTAGCGGCTGTGCAGCAGTCGCTGATGAGGCGGCGGCAATTGGAGCCATCGACGCGGTGTTGTTAGTCGATGATACTTCGCTGGCTAATCAACTACCTGAAAATATTGCGCCGGTTGTGACACAGCAAGCGCAAGCAACGCCCTTCAGCCATATCTTAGGTGCTGCAACTACGACGGCAAAAAATTTATTGCCGCGCATCGCCGCGCTGCTGGACGTCTCGCAGATATCAGAGATAGTCGCAGTGGTTGATGCCAACACTTTTGTCCGTCCTATCTATGCCGGTAACGCTTTGGCGACTGTCAACAGCTGCGATGCTATTAAAGTACTGACGGTGCGCGGTACTGCCTTTGAACCAGTGTCGACAGGGGGCGGCAACGCCCAGCAAAATACTATTTCAGCCACTGGTGAGAGTGGTTTGTCGCGGTTTATCGGTGATCAGAAAAGTATCTCTGAGCGACCGGAATTAACTTCTGCCGGCATTATTATATCGGGCGGGCGCGGTATGCAATCAGGGGATAATTTCCCGATGCTGGAACGTGTGGCAGATAAAATGGGGGCGGCTGTAGGGGCTTCACGCGCTGCGGTTGACGCAGGTTTTGTCTCCAATGATATGCAAGTGGGACAGACGGGTAAAATCGTTGCGCCGGATTTGTATGTGGCTGTCGGTATCTCAGGTGCTATTCAGCATTTGGCGGGCATGAAAGACTCTAAAGTGATTGTCGCAATCAATAAAGATGCAGAGGCACCTATTTTTGGGGTGGCAGATTACGGTTTAGTCGCCGACCTGTTTGATGCATTGCCTGAGCTTGAACAAGCGCTGAGTTAAGTAATTTGTCTATACCCATACTCGAACTTATCGTATGGGTATCCGAGCGAGGATATATACCATGAAAAGCACATATAGAGTTATTTTTGACTGTCCTGACCAGGTGGGTATTGTTACGCAAGTGGCAGAAGTCATCACCCGCAATGGCGGATGGATCTGTGAGGCCACTCACCACAGTGATGTGGAGAGTAAGCGATTTTTTTCACGCTTTGAAATTCAGGCGGATTCACTGACCTTTGGCATCGATGAACTGCGCACACAATTTGAACCACTGATCGA
>Ga0209395_1004669_pt1 | contig 15928 bp, 14 predicted proteins | sample GOMGulsemesocosm_3_FD_184635 | JGI IMG/M metagenome (GOLD analysis project Ga0209395, IMG submission 184635) | Methane-oxidizing microbial communities from mesocosms in the Gulf of Mexico - GOM9D Gulf of Mexico (SPAdes) (version 2) | ecosystem: Environmental > Aquatic > Marine > Cold seeps... | reverse complement strand
CTTTAGATAAAGGTGAAACTACAGTTTCAAACCCATTTAAGTCAATGTTACCAACCCATTCAAAGAAAGCTACTAAATCATCAGCATCTTCATTTGACATATTATAGGCAACCATTTGTCTACCTGTTACCTTCCAAGGTGTTTCAGACATTAAAACGGCTTTCACATAACCTTCTCCTTTTCTTTCAATAACTCTTGTAAGCTCTGGAGCATAATAAGCACCTTCACCCATTAATGTATGACATCCCATACAATTATTGTGATCCCATAAGTCTTTTCCACGAATAACCGCTTCGGTTAGGTTCTCTTCATGAGTTTGATCTTGAGCTTTTGAAAGAGAGAAAATAGTCAAACCTATAAAAATAAGGAATGTAACTACTGTTCCACCTAAAAAAAATGCTCTTGCTTGTTTTTTTGATAACATAGTTTATTTAGATTTATTAATACATCACTATAGCTTTGTTACTATAGCTCGTACAAAGGTGCTTTTAATTTATTATCAAGGGTGTGATGAAAATCATATTTTGACGTAACTTATATCACAATAGTGTCATTAAAAAAATGGTGCAAACAAAAAAAGTGATACTAGAAATAGTATCACTTTTTAATAAAGTTATATTTAAATATATTCTATGAATAAAATTCCACAACTCCTGTATTTACATCATAATATGCACCAACTATTTCAATTTCATTATTAGCTTCCATTTCAGCTAGAATTGGACTCTCTTTTCTAATTCTGTCAATAGAGTGTTTAGTGTTTTCATGAATCACCTTGTCAACAAAATCATCATTTACAATTGAATCTGAAGTTGATTTTATTTGATCTACAGCAGGCTTAATTTTGCTTAATAAAGCAGTTATGTTTCCAAGTTCAACATCTTTGCAGGCAGCTGTAACAGCACCGCATTTTGAATGACCTAATACAATAATTACTTTAGATCCGGCAACTTTACAACTATATTCTAGTGAGCCTAAAACATCCTCATTAATTACACTTCCTGCAACTCTTGTACTAAATACATCTCCAACTCCTTGGTCAAAAACTATTTCGATAGGAACTCTTGAGTCAATGCACCCTAAAATAACTGCGAAAGGGTATTGACCCGTACTTGTTTCAACTACTTGGTTTAACAAGTCTCTTCCTAATTTTTTATTATCAACAAATCTTTGATTCCCTTCTTTTAAATAGGTTAAGGCCTTTTGTGGTGTTAATTTATTTTGTGTTTCTTTTGTTTGTGTTTCCATGATATAATTTTTAGTGATTCATTGATAATTGAATCAGTTTTTCTTCATTAATTATTTGTACTTTTATTTCTCTATCGACAGCACTTTCAATAAAATCTCTAATAGCTTCAGAAACATCATAATCAATACTTATAGTATCAGTTAAATCAATTATTACTTTTTTACCGTCCTTTATAGAGTCCAATCCTTTCATTATACTTGCTTTGTTTAAGAAAGTTGTGTGTTGAGATAATTTTAAGTGTATTTCTTCTAAATGATTTTCATCTCTCATAAAGAATGACATTTTAAAATTCGTGTAAAGAATAATTAAAAATGCAATTACCATTCCTGCACCAACCCCAATTAATAGGTCAGTTAGTAACATGACAATAACAACAACAAAAAACGGGACATATTGTGTCCATCCAGCTTTTATCATTTCAAATATTGATTTAGGGCTTGCTAATTTCCAACCAATTAATAGTAATACTGCAGCTAGTGTTGCCCTAGGTATCATGTTTAATAAACCTGGAATAGCTAGAACAAAGATTAATAAGAGTACACCATGAATAATAGCAGAGTTTTTAGTTTTAGCACCTGCACTTATATTAGCAGAAGATCTTACAATTACTTGAGTTATTGGAAGTCCTCCTAACAAACCAGAAAAAATATTTCCTATACCCTGAGCAACCAGTTCACGACTCATAGGTGTTCTACCTTTATGTGGGTCCATTTTATCCGTTGCTTCAACGCATAGTAGAGACTCAATAGAAGCAACTATAGCAATAGTGATGGCAAATGTCCACACTCTATAATCTGTTATGGCTGAGAAATCAGGGAAGTGAAACATGCCACTAAACTCTTCAAAACTTGAAGGGGTAGGTACTGACACTAAATGTTCACCAGCGATTAGTAAATCAGAATTTCCCACAAAGGCAACGGCTATTAGTATAGAAGCTACAATTGCCATTAACGGTCCAGGTATCAAATTTAAAATTGTATTTTTCTTGATGAATTTTTGTCCCCATAGTATAAGGATTACTAAAGAAATTAAACCAACTATAGTTGCACCAATATGTACATTATCTGTCATTAATGATAGGTCTTCAAATGGATTGTGTCCATCAGCTTGATGAAAATTTAAATCACCTTCTGGGTCCTTGTCATATCCAAAAAAGTGAGGTATTTCTTTAATTAAAATGGTGATTCCAATACCAGCTAGCATACCTTTAATAACTGAAAAGGGAATGTAATAGGCCACAAGTCCTGCCTTAAACAAACCTAAAATTAATTGAATAATTCCACCCAATAATACAGCCAATGCGAATTTTTCATACCCGCCATTTCCAAAGCCTCCAAATTCAATGATTGCAGCAGCAATAATTGTAATCAAACCTGCAGCTGGACCACTTACTCCAAACTTAGACCCACTAAAAGATCCGACAATTATTCCTCCAATTATCCCAGCAATTATCCCAGGCATTACAATTCCGGCGAAATCTTCAATTCCTTCTACTCCACTATAAGATGTTGAGGCCAATGAAATACCTAAACATAATGGTAGAGCAACGAAAAACACGACCAAACCAGCTGGAAGGTCAAATTTAATGTCACTCATAAAACTTCTCTTTTTCATATTTTTATTTTTTTATAATTCAATTATTCCCATGATATTATGGGTGGTTTTTTGATGTAGTTATAGTTATCAATTTCTCAATGAGAAATTGTTTTATTAGATAAATCTAAGGGTATAGATAACTATTTTAGTTAAAACTTTTCTTTTTTAGACTTGGTTTTATCCTTTAGGAGGGGGAATCAATATGTTCGCGTAAACATCAAAGTATGATGGGCTGACATATTGTGAAAAGTTAATTCCTTCTGATTCATTTTCTGAATCGAATGTATTTGGATTGGAACAAATTAAAACTTCATCCTCAAAGTCTATGTTGTCATTTAATTCAATAGTATCAATTTCTGATGAAAAAGAAGTTATAACTTGGAACGTTGGTTTAATAACTATAATAGATAAAATACACAATACTATAAATTGAAATTTTAGTGGATTATATGTTTTTATTATTTTCAAGTATCTATTTTTTATTCGTTTGATGGGGTAAAAGTAATTTTCTTTTAAAAACTAAATTATGAGGAATGTCAGAATTGAATTGATATTTATCAGTGTTTTCTATTTTACCCCAAATAATTCACCGTATTCTACCTGTTGACTTTCATCAATTGAATAAGGAACGTAAAATTTCGGAATATTTTTTTCATCCTGATGTACAATATCTAAAGAAATACATTTTACAGCTGGTTCATCTTCTGCTAAAACTAATTCTGATTCGAAAGTTAAGGCATAAGCATTCATTTTATTCGCTGCCATTTCTGACTCACAATATATTTTTAATTCAGATAAAACTTTTTCAACCGTTGGCATTTGTTTTTTATCGAATTCAAACTCTAAAGGATGTACGCCACCTTTTGTGTCAATCCAAGCTCCAAAAGGATAGAACTCTAAGGTCTCGTCAAGTAAATCTTGAGCATAATCTATGGAGTGATCCATTAAGTCTTCTATTTCAGCATTCATATTTTAAACAAATTATGGTGTAAAAATAACAAAAACTTTTTCAGCTTTAAGTGTTTGAAGTGAAAAATACTTCTAAATTTGATTTTTTTTAACAAAGAACTTACATAATGGAAACATTAACAAAACAACATATTGAATTTGATAGAAAAGATTTATCAAACGAAAAATTAAAAGATATTTATTTAGCTTTAATCAAACCTAGGTTGATTGAAGAGAAAATGTTAATTCTTTTACGCCAAGGGAAAATCACTAAGTGGTTTTCAGGAATGGGACAAGAAGCAATATCTGTTGGTTGTGCGTTAGGTTTAGATGATGATGAATATATGTTTCCTATGCACAGAAATTTAGGTGTGTTTGTAACTAGAAATATTCCTTTACGAAATTTATTCTCTCAATTTCAAGGTAAATTGAATGGGTTTACAAAAGGTAGAGATCGTTCGTTTCATTTTGGTTCAAAAGAACATCATGTGGTTGGAATGATTTCTCATTTAGGCCCTCAGTTAGCTTTAGGTGGTGGAGTAGCACTAGCTAATAAATTAAAAGGTGATAAAAAAGTAGCCATGGCTTTTACTGGGGACGGTGGAGCAAGTGAAGGAGATTTTCATGAAGCTTTAAATGTAGCTTCTGTTTGGGATTTACCTGTTATGTTTGTGGTTGAAAATAACCAATGGGGATTGTCTACACCATCAAGAGAACAGTTTAGATGTGAAAGTTTTGTTGATAAAGGTGTTGGTTATGGAATGGATGCATTTCAAGTGGATGGAAATAATATTTTAGCAGTTTATCATGCAGTTCAAGAAATTGCTGAAGCGCTAAGAGAGACACCAAGACCATTTCTACTAGAGTTAATGAGTTACAGAATGCGTGGGCATGAAGAAGCGTCTGGTACAAAATATTATCCTGAAGGAGAACAAGACAAGTGGGCTGTAATGGATCCTGTTGATAATTATGAGTTGTATTTAAAAGCAGAAGGTGTTTTAACTCAAGAAGAGATTGATACTATTAGAAAAGAGTATAAAAATCATATTCAAGACGAGTTTAATATTGCGGCAGGTGAAGATAATGTTCCTGTAAATACTGAGTTTGAGTTAAGTGATGTGTATGCACCGTTTGACCAAGTTGTAATTGAACCAAATACAGATAAAAAGACTGAAAAGCGTTTCATTGATGCGTTATCTGATGGATTAAGACAGTCAATGGAAAAATATGATGATTTAGTTATCATGGGACAAGATATTGCTGAATACGGAGGTGCTTTTAAATTGACTGAAGGATTTGTTGATCAATTTGGAAAAGATAGAGTAAGAAATACGCCTATTTGTGAATCTGCAATTGTTGGTGCTGCATTAGGATTATCAATAAATGGAATGAAAGCTGTTATGGAAATGCAATTTGCAGATTTCGTAACTGTAGGGTTTAATCAAATTATAAATAACCTAGCAAAACTACATTACCGTTGGGGGGAAAATGCTGACGTAGTAATTAGAATGCCTACTGGTGGTGGTTCTGCCGCGGGACCATTCCATTCTCAATCAAATGAAGCATGGTTTACGCACACGCCAGGATTAAAAGTGGTTTACCCATCAAGTCCTAGTGAAGCAAAAGGATTGTTAGCTGCTGCTATTGAAGATCCAAACCCTGTTATTGTTTTCGAACATAAAAATTTATACCGTAGTATTAAAGAAGAGGTGAGTGATGATTACTATACAGTAGAAATAGGTAAAGCTAACTTAGTTCAAACAGGAACAAAAGCATCTGTAATTACATACGGTAAAGGTGTGCATTGGGCTAAAGAATTAGCTGAGAAACATAATTTAGATATTGATATTTTAGATTTAAGAACATTGTTACCTCTTGATTATGATGCGATTTATGAAACAGCTAACAAAACAGGTCGCGTAATTGTATTACATGAAGATTGTTTAACTGGTGGTTTAGGTGGAGAGTTGTCTGCGTTAATTGCTGAGAATTGTTTTGAGAATTTGGATGCACCAATAATGAGAGAAGGGGCTTTAGATACGCCAGTTCCATTTGATGGAGATTTAGAGATTAACTTTATGCCAAAAGATAGATTTGAAGCTAAATTATTGAAATTAATTAATTATTAATATGAAAATTAGTGAAAAAAATATTTTTGAAGGTCCAATCGGAATTGTTGTACTATTCATGATGTCTGTAGGCTTAGGATTTCAAATTGGTACTGAACTATTTTAAATATAAAAATTAGTATATAATTATAAGGTGTTTTAGTGTTTAGCTTTAACACCTTATGTTTTTTAAATTAACATCAAACATGAAAAAAATAGCTTTATTATTATTTGTTTTCACAGTTCTTGTAGCTTGTAAGAAAGTTAGTAAAGATGAACAAGCAAAGATTGACAAGGATTTAATTGAAAAATACGTTGCTGATAATGATTTAGCAGGGGAGTTTACGCCAACTGGTTTGTGGTATGATATTGAGACGCAAGGTTTAGGTGAACAGGCGTATTCAAATGCACAAGTTACCGTAGCGTATACAGGTTACTTACTAGGCGGAGAACAGTTTGATGCAAGCTCGGATGAAGGTATTACATTTAATTTGAATGGTGTAATTGATGGTTGGAAACAAGGTATTCCTAAGTTTAAAGAAGGTGGAAATGGGAAATTAATTATTCCATCTGAATTAGGGTATGGAACATCTAAAACAGGATCAATTCCTGCAAATTCAGTTTTAATTTTTGATATTAAGTTGATTACAGTATTTTAAGCTATTCTTTTTCTTAAAGCCGTTTTACAGTCACTAGCTAATGTGTTTATACTTAAAGCATAAAGTATGTCATCTTTATTCGGGTTTTTGTCATAAAGTAATCTATAAATTTCATTTACAGATATAGAATTATGTTGTCTTTCAATAAGATCCATTGAATCTCCTGATGATACAGTATTACCTTCTAATATTTTGAGGTATATTCCTGGGTAATTTGAATTAATAAATTCTTTCAATATTTTTTGAGTGTTGAATACAATACCTAACTTAAAGCATGGCTGACGTGGCTGAGTCACTTGTACTGTTGCTCCTCCAACTCTATAGATGTCACCAATCATGATTTTACTTTCATTTAAACCTTTAATAGTTATATTTTCACCAAACATACCAGGGTTAAAATCTAAAGCAGGATAAAGTCCTTTCCAATATGCATAATGATCTTCTGAGTAGAGATAACAAGCTTTGTCAATTCCTCCATGATAACGCCTATCTATGACATGATCATGTTTAACATCTGTCATTTCAAGTTCTATTGAGGGTACAGGAGATTTAAAAATCCCTGTACTTATTTTTTTCCCATTCCAATTAACATTCTTTGGGTATCCTATATTTACTGAAGTGACTGTCATATTGTATTTATTCTTAATTAGTGTAACTTATTCTGTTTATTTGCGTTAAATATAGTGTAAAACGAAATCAAGAGCGATTTACAGATTAAGGGTTAAAGGGGAGTGAGGACTTCCCTTTTTTGTTTTTAACTTTTTTACATTCCACCACACTTTCCGGCTTCACATTTCATTTCTTTAACTGGAGCTTCTTCTTTCATTGATGAACCACACTTTCCTGCCTCAGACTTCATTTCTGTCTCATTCTCATTCTCTTCATTAAGATTTACGCTTCTATTCATCATACTCATTTGATTGTTTAATTGAGCAGAAGCATCAATTATAAAAGCACCATTTGTTACCACTTCATCTCCAGTTTTTAACCCTTCTAAAATGATGTAATTTTCGCCGATTGAATTACCTAAAGTTACTTCTTTAAATTCAAATGATGGTACATTTGTGTCTTTAAGTTTAATGTAAACTACAGAGCGTTTTCCGGTCCAAAGTACTGCTGTTTTGGGAACGGATATTATTTCATTATCAGTTACTGATGAAAGGTTGGGTATTACTACAGTTCCAGTCACAAACATTTCTGGCATTAATTCTTGATTAGTATTTGAGATTTCAATTCTTACAGTTGCAGCCCTTGTTTTTGGATTGATGAAAGGGTCAATAAATGATATTTTAGAATTGAATGTTTTATTAGGAACGGATGGCGTAGTGAACTTGATTTGATTCCCTTTTTTAATTTTAGATAAATCTTTTTCATAGACGTCAAAAACAACCCATAGTTTGTTTAAGTTTTGAATATCGAATAGAACGTCACCTTCCATTAAATGGTCACCTACAGATATTTTTTTGTTAATTACCACGCCAGAATAGTCTGCGTAAATACTAAAATATTCTTTTACATTTTGTTCTTGTAGTATTTGTTCTATCTGTTTATCTGAAATTTTCCAAAATTTAAGTTTATTTTTTGAAGCTTCAAATAATTCAGGGTTAATGTCTTTAATTTTCTGAGCTTCTAATAACTCTTTTTGAGCTGTAATTAAATTCGGTGCATAAATACTTGCTATTTTTTGTCCTTTTTGAATCCTTTCACCAGTAAAGCTAATATTTAACTTTTCTATTCGGCCTGGAATATGAGTGACAATACTAGCTGAAGTACTTTCATTAGCTTTAATTTTACCTGATAAGGTAATTCTATCTGTGTTTTGTGAATTGTTAGTTGTAGCGCTACCTATTATTGTGGTTTGTATGTTACTTATTTTTACTGCATTATCGGTCATTTCCAATACTAATGGATTACTATTTGAATTGGATTCTAAAGGTATTAAATCCATGCCACATTTAGGACAATCGCCAGGTTCATCCATTTTAATTTCCGGATGCATAGAACAGGTCCAAATTGTGTTTGAATCAGGATTGGTCGTTCCTTTTTCTACAGTCGTTTTTGTAGTTGATGAATTGTCACTAAAGATTAAGTAGCCTAACGCTAATCCTATGAATAGTGTGATTGTTGCAATAATTATATTATTTTTCATTATCTAATTTTTTTATAAAGTAAGAGTTATTTTCTATTGATTAAAGGGTAATCATTTCGATATTTGCTTTGGCTATTTTAATATTTAATTTTTCGTTCTTTAATTCTAATTTGTAGTTTGTTAATTCATTTTGAATTTGTAATAATTCATTAAACCCTTTACCAGTTGAACTATATTTTGATAATAGAATATCGTATGTCATTTTTGTGGTTTCAATTTGTTGATTATATAATTCAGTTTTTAAATTAGCATTTTCATAATTTGATTTATATTTTAATAATAACATCATCATTTTATTTACAAAAGCTATTTTTTGAAATTCAATAGATTCTTGTTGCTTACTTTCTTCGAAATCCTTAGCTTTAAAGGATTTCCTGTGTAGAGGAATGCTGACTTTAACTTTAGGAATAAAAATATCTTGTCCGTTGTGTTGTGGGGTTGCATCCGTTCTATTATTTACGATACTGTAGTCTAGACCTAAACCAATTGTCGGTTTATTTGTCATGTTGTTTAAATTCTGTTTTTGTTTAGAATGTTGTATCTCAAATTCTAATTTGGCTAAAGTAGGGTGGTTACTCTCTATCTGTTTTTTAGAGTCTTCTAAGTTAAAATCTAATAGATTAAGTTGTGCAACATCTTCAAACACTTTAATTTTAGTATCAAAATTCTGATTTGTTAATTCATTAATTTTAGAATAATAAATCAATTTTTTATTTTCAATCAACTTTAATTCTTGTTTTAACTCTTGTAGTTTCAATTGAATCCTTAGGAAATCAGTGGTAGAAGATTGTCCGTTTTCTACCTTTGCTAGAGTAACATTACTTAGAATAGTATAAGTTGCTAAAAGTTCATGAATAACTTCTTTTTTGTCATTTAAAAATATTAGTTGAAAATAAGCTATTTTAATACGATTAAATAGACTTAACTTAAGTATTGATATACGTTCATATTTGATCTTTGACATAGAAACTACAACATCTTTTTTTGTCTTTAAAGTTCCAAACCATGGAAACATTTGACTTGCACTGATCATTACCACTTGAGGACCTAATCTAGTTTCTGGTCGTAAAATAGGTACGCCAATTCCTATTTCAGGATTTTTTAATTGGCTCACCTGATCAACTTTACTTAACTCTGCTTCATATTCTAAATGTAAAGCCTTTAGTTCAGGGTTATTTTTAACAGATAACTGTAAAAGTGAATCTAAAGATTGACTATACGTGCTGTTTAGACATAGTATAACATAGACTAGAAGAGTGTATTTTTTATGTTTAGTTTTCATTTCTTCTATTATTTAATTTAAATTTTATTTCTTGCCATATATAGTAAAGGATAGGTACTGTAAACATGGTAATCATATTTAGTACCATTCCACCAAAAGAAGGAATTGCCATTGGTAACATAATATCTGACCCTTTACCAGTTGAAGTTAATACAGGAAGTAAAGCTAAGATAGTCGTAGCTGTGGTCATCATAGCAGGCTTAACTCTTCTTCTTCCACCTTCAATAACTGCATTCTCTATTTGTTGAATTGAATTTGGTTTGTTCTTCTTAAAGCTATCTTGTAAAAAAGTAGCAACTAAAACGCCATCATCTGTTGCAATTCCAAACAAAGCTAAAAATCCAACCCAAACAGCAACACTCAAATTAATTGTTTTCATTTGAAACAAATCGTGCAGGTTAGTTCCAAAAAACTCAAAATTTAAGAACCACTCTTGACTGTATAATCCAATCATTATAAACCCTCCAGCAAATGCAATAAATACACCAGAGAAAACCATTAAGGACGTTATAATTGATTTGAAATGGAGGTATAATATCAAGAAAATTAAAATTAAAGCTATTGGAACTACAATTGACAATCTTTCATTGGCTCTCACTTGTTGCTCGTAATTTCCAGCAAATTTGTATGAAATTCCATTTGGAACTTTTAATTGTCCTGTATCAATTTTATCTTGTAAATAATTTTGTGCAGTATTAACAACATCAACTTCCGAGTAACCTTCTAGTTTATCAAATAGAACATATCCAGTTAAAAAACTATCCTCCGACTTAATGGCTTGAGGTCCCTGCTCGTATTTTATTTCGACTACATCTCCTAATGGAATTTGAACTCCTGTTGGAGTTGATAAGTAAATGTTTTTAATCTTATCTGGATTATTCCTCAGTTCCATTGGGTAACGTAACCTAATAGCATACCTTTCTCTTCCCTCTACAGTGTTACTCATTACCATTCCTCCAATGGCAGTTTGAATTTGATTCCGAACATTTAAAACAGATAAACCATATTTATTAATTTCATCTCTTTTAATATCAATAATTAAGTATGGTTTTCCTACAATTCTATCTGCGAAAACAGCCGATTTTTTCACTCCTTCAGCTTCTTTCAACAAAGATTCTAATTTTAAACCAAAATCTTCAATTGATTGTAAATCTGGTCCTTTGACCTTGATTCCCATTGGAGCTCGCATCCCAGTTGCTAACATGACCAAGCGTGTTTCTATTGGTTGAAGTTTTGGAGAGGACGTTAAACTTGGAATTTTAGTAGCTTTTACAATTTCATCCCAAATATCATCAGGTGATTTAATGTGTTCTCTCCATTGACGAAAGTATAGTCCATTTTTATCTTCAATTAAGTACCCATTTTCATCTTTTAAATAGGTTCTGTTATTGTCTACTTTGTATCTGATTTTTCTTCCATTACCATCTGTTTTATATTCTGACTTATAAGCGATAATATTTTCAAACATATTCATAGGAGCAGGGTCTAATGAACTTTCAACTCGACCAGCCTTCCCGACTACTAATTCTATTTCAGGAATTGACGTAACTGCCATGTCTAATAATCTCAAGCTCTCCTCATTCATTTGCATTCCAGAATGAGGCATACTTGTGGGCATTAATAAAAATGAACCTTCATTTAAAGAGGGCATAAACTCCTGTCCAGTATTTACAAATACAGAATAGCCGAAATATAATATAATTCCAACCCCAACTAAAAATAAGTACCTAGCTCTGATTAGAAAGTGTAAAATTTGTTCATAAAAATGAATAATGAGATAGAATAATCCTATTAAGACTCCGATAATTATGGACACAAAAATAAAATTGGCGATTATACTTTTGGTAACACCTAAAGGCATCCAAACTTTTGCTAACAACCAGGCCATTACAAAGGCGTAAAGTATATTTTTAAAATACGTAAATTTAGTACTCCATACTTCTGATTTTTTATCCTTTGCATATGTGGATATTAAGCCAGTAATTCCAACTACTAAACCAAATCCGCCAAAAAATGAATAGGGTGTTATTAATAAGATAATGGCAAGAATGACCAATGCAATATTAGAGAAATATGACGCTAATTTCCCTCTAGATTTCATTTTAAATAACATTTCAGCAAACGGAGGAAGAATAGTAATAGCTATAATTACAGAGGCTAATAAAGCAAAGGATTTTGTAAAGGCTAATGGTCTAAATAATTTACCTTCTGAAGCTTGCATAGTGAAAACAGGTAGGAAACTGACAATAGTGGTCATCACAGCAGTAACTACTGCTGAAGCGACATCAACTGTAGCATTGTATATAGTTGTTTTCAAAGGTTGTTCTTCTGGAGCCATTTTTATTTGAGAAACCATACTTTCTATTAATACAATTCCCATGTCGACCATGGTGCCGACTGCAATAGCTATTCCTGACAAGGCGACTATATTGGCATCAATTCCAAAATAACGCATGGCTATGAAACACATTAGTACTGCAACTGGTAAGGAGGCTGATATTAATAAAGAAGATTTTAAATTCAACAGCATTAATATAACTACTATAATGGTTATTATGATTTCTAGAGATAGGGCTTCTTCTAAAGTTCCAATGGTTTCATGAATTAAATCCGCCCTGTCATAAAAAGGGATGATTTTCACTTGAGAGATTGTACCGTTTGCTAAGGTTTTTGAAGGTAAACCAGTAGATATTTCTTTAATCTTAGATTTTACATTGTTTATGACTTCCAATGGATTAGCCCCATACCTTGCTACTACAACTCCTCCAACAGCTGAGGCTCCCGATTTATCTAATATACCTCTACGTGTAGCCGGTCCTAAATGAACTGTGGCAATATCACTTATTCTTATAGGTACATTGTTAACTACTTTTACGACAGCTTTTTCAATGTCTTCTACTCTTTTTACATAACCTAATCCACGTACAAAATATTCAACTAAATTTATTTCTAAAGTTTGTGTTCCAATATCTAAATTACTTTCTTTTGTAGCTTTCATTACTTCTTGTAATGTAATGCTATAAATTTTCATTTTTTCAGGGTTGACATCAACTTGATATTCTTTTACAAATCCTCCAATTGAAGCAACTTCTGATACACCACTAGCTGATTGTAATCCATATTTAACATAAAAATCTTGGATAGTTCGCAGTTCTTGTAAGTCCCAACCACCAGTAACGTTACCAGTTGAATCTTGTCCTTCCAAGGTGTACCAGTATATTTGACCTAAGGCAGTTGCATCTGGTCCTAGTGAAGGTTGTGTACCTTCTGGTAGTATTCCTGCTGGTAACGAATTTAATTTTTCAATTATTCTGCTTCTTGACCAGTAAAACTCAACGTCATCTTCAAAAATTAAATAGATAGATGAAAACCCAAACATGGAATTAGATCTTACACTTTTTATCCCTGGAATTCCTAATAAAGAGGAGGTCAAGGGATAGGTGATTTGATCTTCCACATCCTGAGGTGATCGTCCCATCCATTTAGTGAAAATAATTTGTTGATTCTCACCAATATCTGGTATGGCATCAACTGAGACCGGGTCTCGTGGTAGTCCATCAATTTTATAATAAAATGGTGCCGTTACCAGCCCCCATCCAACAATAAGAAGTAAAAACAACCATGCAAAGAGTTTGTTATTTAAAAAGAATTTTATTTAGCATTACAATAAATTTAATTTGATATTATGTTTTATTAAACGAATTATCATAATTTCAGAATCAACTTGATGATTATTAGTTTAATAAAGTAATTAGAAGAACACGTTTTTATACCATATAGTTTGTGTACATATATAACGTATTACACCTAAATATAGGTGATGCAAGAAATCAAATTAAAAATACTTGATGTAGAATAGTTACATCTTGGTTGAGTAAGGGGGGAGAATAATCATCTAAAGGATTAAGCTCTCTTTTTGTTTCTAGATTAAACTGGATGTTGTAGATATAAACAACTGCAAAAGAACAATCAGTTGAGCTTAAATAAAATGCATTTGAAATTGAAAAATCGTTTAATGATTGTAAACTAAAAATTTCGTTTTGGCAACACTTCCCTTTTTTTATATCATTTTCAGGGGAGTTATTTGAACAATGAGTCGCTTTTTTAGGTTGTGAACTTGAACAACAAGCATGTTTCTCTTGTTTTTGTTCAAGTTTTTTCATCATTTCACATTCATCTGCTTTTCCATAAAGTCCGATACTTTCAATTTCATTTCCGCAAAAATGAATATCCATTGAAAACCCAATAGATGAAAATAACATTAAAAATGTTAAGAGTAAGGTACCAAATCTATATGTGAAACTTTGTTTTTTCAAAATAAATAAATCTATTTTTAGTAAAGATACTAAAAAAAACAATTGCTTTAATTATAATTAAATATGACATATTCACCTTATTAATATATTCTAACTAAATTTGGGTGATAAAAGCAATTTACCATGGTTATAGATTTTAGAAGTGATACAGTAACAAAACCAACTCCGGATATGTTAGACTTTATGTTTAATGCTGAGGTAGGAGATGATGTGTTTGGAGAAGATCCATCAATTAATGAATTAGAACAATTAGGGGCTGATTTATTTGGGATGGAGGCAGGGTTATATTGCACATCTGGAACTCAAACTAATCAAATTGCAATTAATGTTCATACAAGTCCAGGTGATGAAATTATTTGCCATGAAGAAGCACATATTTACAGATATGAAGGTGGCGGAATAGCAAGAAATTCACAAGTGTCTACGCGTTTTTTAAGAGGAAACTTTGGGAGAATTAATCCAGCTGAAATTGTTGATAATATTAACCCAGATAACCTACATTACCCTGTAACGACTTTAGTGAGTATTGAAGATACATCAAACCGTGGTGGTGGAAAGGTGTATGATTTTAATAATATTAAGAAAATCAGTAAAATTTGTAAGGAAAATAATTTGAAATTTCATTTAGATGGTGCTAGAGTGTTTAATGCATTAGCTGTTAATGGAATTGATTCAAGAACTTACGGAGAACAATTTGATTCGATTTCTATTTGTTTGTCCAAAGGTTTGGGAGCGCCAGTTGGTTCTTTATTGTTAGGGACAAAAGAATTTATTCATAAATCACGTAGAGTGAGAAAATATTTAGGTGGTGGAATGCGTCAAGCCGGTATTATTGCTGCTGGTGCTACTTATGCTCTAAAAAATAATGTAGATAGATTAAAAGATGACCACAGAAGAGCAAAAGAAATTGAAACCATTTTAATAAATCAGGATTGGATTAAAGAGGTGGTTCCTGTTGAAACTAACATTGTAGTAGGTATTTTAAAGAATCCAAAAGAGCAGCAAAAAATTATTGAAAATTTAAAATCAAAGGGAATTTTAATTGTAGACTTTGGATTAGGTAGAATTAGAATTACAACTCATTTGCATATTACTGATGAAAATGTGGCGTATTTAAAAGCTAACCTTTAAAAGTATTCTGATTTTAATCATTAGCCAGGTTGACAATTGCTATAGTTTTTGCTAGTTTAATTCACTATCTTTGATAGAAACAAATACAAACTAGCTATGCAAAAATTACATATAAATGATAGTAAAAAATTAAAGGAAATTAAGGGTGAATTTAATTCACATTTTCCACATTTGAAAATTGAATTTTTTTCTGATGAACATAGTGCAGGAGAAGGGAGTTTAAGAAAGGCTATGTATGATGACGATTTACTTTTAAAAGAAATAAGAAAAAATCATATGGATGGCGAATTAAGTATTGATGGTCATCAAAAAACAGCAACTTTTGAGTCTAGTTTTTTAGAACATTTTGGCGTTAATGTTCAAGTGTTTAGAAAGTCAGGACGAATTTGGTTGCAAACCATAATGACTGATGATTGGACACTTTCTGAACAGGAACACAAAGGAGAAGAGTACGATAAATAGGGAATTAGTATATTTGCAGTAATAAACT
>Ga0209395_1004660_pt1 | contig 15946 bp, 16 predicted proteins | sample GOMGulsemesocosm_3_FD_184635 | JGI IMG/M metagenome (GOLD analysis project Ga0209395, IMG submission 184635) | Methane-oxidizing microbial communities from mesocosms in the Gulf of Mexico - GOM9D Gulf of Mexico (SPAdes) (version 2) | ecosystem: Environmental > Aquatic > Marine > Cold seeps... | reverse complement strand
CCTTTCTGAAAAAGCTATGCAAGAAACAGCCTCTAGAAATGAGCTCAAAGAATTTAAAGAGCTACTTGAAGATTGGAATACTTCAATAGAGTTTAATTTAGATTACAGAGCATCTAATCTTTTAAAGTAAAAAACTTCATAAGCTTATAAATTTATAGGCTGTTATGACTAATGTATTTCAATAATAAGCTGGTACTTGCAAATGTGAAATCAGCATATTTTATTCTCTATTCTCTATTCTCTATTCTCTATTTTAGTGTTTATGTATGTGTTTTGTGTCTGGTTCTCCCTTTGTTGGCAATGGAAGTGCCTTTTAATATTTACTCCCTTTTCGCCTATTCTAGTTTTTGTCTTTCACAATTATAATATCAAATAAACTTTAGCTGTTAAGACTAAAGGTTCAAGTTTGTGTAGTGCGGAAGTGTTTTCTCTATCTTTCGCTTATCAAACAAACGTGGTAACTTATTGCTTCTGTAGTGCTTTTAAGTATAAATACTGAATTTTAACTTTGAAGTACGACAAATAACAGTTGACTGCTTTCGCTTAATTTCACATTTTAGTCAACCACAAAAAACCTCTTGATGGGGAATTAAGTTTTAATCAGAGCATGGAGTGCAAATGAAAAATATATGGATTGCGACAACACTTTCATCAATAGTTTTGTTTTCTTGCGGTGGTTCTGAAGAAGGTGCGGCTGCTGAAACACCAAAGAAAGATGTTGTAGCAAATTTAGCGAATACGTCTTGGGGAAAAGAGTGTTTTCCTTATAAAAAATCCTCCACTGACGACTCAATTGTTTTATGGAACGTCAATATTAGGTTAAGCATAGATTCTTCATTGAAATCTACTTATAAAAAAGAGTATTTCCGTCCAACTGATTCAACATGTGATTCAATGGTGTTTGATGCTCTTGTTATTTCGAAATTTGAAATTACAGGTAAAGTTATAAGTGAAGAGGGTATTGAGGTCTATGGTTTAAATGAGAGTTTTATTTATAATTCAGATAACAGCGGCTCTCCTCCAAATTACACTTTAATTTATATTGATAGTGAGAAGTTATACTTTGGCCAAAATTTTGGTTCAAACCTTGGAGAAACTCCTGAAACAAGGCGTTCTTCTATATCCCTTGATAATTATTTCACGCAAATTATTAACTAAAAAACCTACAAGATACTCAAGGACAACAAGTAACAGTTGGCAGATTATTTCTAGAAGTTTTAGTCGGCTATTTTTGCCGTCTAGTAAGGTTTAGGGTAGAAGCCACTAAATGGGGGGATCGAACTCCAGTATTAGACAAGCAGTAAATATTGTTGGAGCTCTCAACGCAAAGTTAACTTATACATACGCTAACCTAGCACATATAATAGGCTGTATGTCGCTATTATTGCTATAGATATTTTAAAAAACACAACGACACCACATGAAAAATTAGCGAAAACAGCTGTGCTGATTGATACTGTTTAAAATGCTAAAGTTGAGTTTTATTTATGCTATGTTTTATTATTTACCCGAAGAGGTGAGCATAACTCTGTGCTAGTTAGTTGCCGAATTATCCTTCAGTATAGAGTTTCTTAAAGTCTTTTGGATTCCAGCCAATCATTACATCATTACCAACTTTAAGCGCTGGTACAGAGCGAGCTCCTATAGCGTCAAGTTCTTTTCTACCGCGCTGCATTTTCGCATTTGTTAACCTGTATTTAATGCCATTGTCATCTAAGTATTTTTGAGCTTCACGGCAATGGGGGCACTTATCTGAAATATATAAAACAACGCGTTTCATCACTAACCTTTACTGAACTATTAAATAACAAGTATTTTACTGAACTATCAAACAAAAACAAAGGTGAATTACATGTACTTTCCATTTGCCTTTATACGAAGAATATTAAGCTACTGAGCTAGAATAATAGAGTTAAAGTATTTGATATTGTTGATACTGAATAATCGAGTTAGGCCTATTTACAACTGTTATTATCTTGAAACTAACTCTGTGCTGTATAGAGCTAAAGTAAAATTACGTTTGTTATATAGCAATGCTTTAATGTGTAGTATTTACTTTCCTGATATTAATATAATACTTATAGTTACATGTTTTCTAATGAATTAACTTATGTCGTATTACTACACTTTCTGCATCTTAAATTGCCATTTTTTTGCCATAATTCATCATGAATTAAACATTTTTCTATTAAATTTTAAATATATACTATCTCTCTTTAAATGGGCGCAGCATAGTAATCTGTTATAGATACTCGTTTAAACAGGAACAAGGAACGATGGTATTGCTCCTGCGTCGTTTATTTTAACTAGCCATTGTCTGCCCGTTAATCGGCCTTTAGAGATCGTCAACTATGAGAGTAACTATGAAATCAATTATTCTACTTTTGTTATTTATTCCTAGTATTGTTTTTGCAAATAATGAAAGGACTAAACAAATTAAAATTAATAGATTAAGTGATAACGTCTATCAACATATTTCATTTAAGAGAGTGGAGCCATGGGGGTTAGTAGAGGCATCAGGTCTAGTAGTTATTAATGGTACTGAAGCACATATGATTGACACCCCTTGGACAACTCAGGGAACTAAAGAGTTGATTGAGTGGATTGAAGCTAAGGGACTAACTTTGAAAAATACAGTTGTTACTCATTTTCATGAAGATGCTAGTGGCGATATACCACTTTTAAATGATTTAAAAATTAAAACTTATGCAACATCACTAACCAATGAATTTCTTAGATCAAACCAAAAAGAGACGTCTAGTGATGAAATATCAAGTAATACGTTTGAATTAGTCAAAGGTGTCGTCAGTACCTTTTACCCAGGAGCAGGGCATAGTGAAGATAATATTGTTGTTTGGCTGCCTAAAGAAAATATGCTATTCGGCGGCTGTTTTGTTAAAAGCTTACACAGTAAACATTTAGGCTATACAGGGGATGCTGTTATTGGCGAATGGTCAAACTCTATTCAGAACGTTATTAATCGCTATCCTGATATTAAACTGGTTGTTCCTGGGCATGGTAAAATTGGAGACATTAGCTTACTCACTCATACGCAAAAATTAGCTTTGTCTGAAAAGGCCTCTAATAATCAAATTAACAAGGACTAAAAAATAGTTAGGTTTAGCTCCTTCGTTGCATATTTTAGCAAGCTATTAGTAGAGTGGTTTTATTGTCACAACTATAATCAGAAACAATTTTAATTCGCTGATTACTTAATGTCTCGAAATAGTATTAGCTGAACAAATGGAATTTATCATTGGATTTGAATGGTGTTTAGTCAGAGAGTTTTTAATTTTTATCATAGATACATAAAATAGAAAATTTATAAACCTGTTGTTTGTACCACTAATCCATTTCTACTGAACTAAAAAGGAGGAATTCATAAAAAATAGCGATTCTTTTTTCAAACTAAACTTATGATAATAAGAGTTAATTTGAGAAAAGATAAAGAGTAGTTCAAAGTGAAAAATTCTCATTGTTTACGGCTCAGAAGAGCACAGAGTTTAAAATGAATAGTAAAAGAACGAGATTCTTTACCTGCGCTTTATTAGCGTTAACTGGTATAAGTAACGCCTTTGCTATGCCTGTTACTCTAGCTCGCCCTAAATATTGAAGTGATGATGAGGAATAAACAATATAGCTTGGTCAAAAGCAGTATAAAGGTAAAAGCATAGAATTAAAGTTTTATGATGAGCGTCTGCCATTTCAAAGTAAAGAGTTGCAAATCAGCCGTTTAAACAAATTTCAAAACACAGCTTATGAAAAATTAACTCAAAGCATGGTCGACTTTAAAAAGCTGGCTAATAAGCAACGGTAGTCGTCAATACCAATTACAATGCCAGTAGAAGTGTTTTTAGAGAAAAAAGCCAACTAAACGAGGTTGTGAATACTTCTCAGTAATATCACACGAATATTTAATTAAAAAATATGTTGGAAAGGGGGCTCCATCCCCCTTTGGATTTAAAGATATTAAATCAAAGCTCCGCTAGAAATTAATCCCAAATAATTTATTATTTTCGCCGTACATTTCAATCATACCTTCGAAGCCAAAGCCTAACTTTTCAAGCAAACTAGAGGAGCGCAGATTATCGACTTTAGTAACCGCTATTACTCGATTTAATCCGTAGTCATGGCTAGCGCTTTTTAGCACTGCCGAAGCTGATTCTTTTGCGTAACCCATAGACCAATGCTGTTTTAGAAAGGAATAACCTAAATCGGCATCTTCTAATATTGCCCTTTTAAGCAGACCGCACATTCCAATGGGCTCTCCTGTTTCCTTTAATTCCACCAAGTACAAACCGAAACCAAATTCCTGATAAGTTGCTATTGGTCCATCGTTCAAATATTTTATCGCATCGTCTATGGTTCGTACTTTTTTGTCTTCTATATTGGCGATAAATGAAGGCTCATTCAAAAGATGAATAATAAACTCAGCATCTTGTTTCGAAAAATGTCTAATACGTAACCTGTTCGTTTCACAAATAATCATGATATACCTCTTTATAAACTTTATTGCTACTGTCTAAAACAGCAACCAAATATTAGAGAAGTTCGATTATTGCTCTATACGACAGATGAGGTAAAATGATATAAACTAACATAATCATTAGATAAACTAATAGCAAGGCAATCGAACTATCAATAAATCCCCACCGCTAAAGGCTATTCAATATTTTTCAACCACTGCTCGTCATTTGAGCTTTAGTAAAGCTGCACAAGAGCTGTGTGTCACCCAAAGTGCCGTTAGTCACCAAGTGAAGTTATTAGAAGAGTTCTTCAATAAGAAACTTTTAATACGCCAAGGCAAACGAATATCCCTGACTCAAGAAGGTGATGATTTAAATTCTGTCGTCAAGGACAGTTTACAGCGTATCGAAGCAGTGAGTAACCACATTTTTAAAGAGCCTGAAACGCATTTAAAAATAATAGCTCAGACCTCAATTGCAACCGAATGGCTTGCCCCAAGAATAGCATCGTTTAAGCAGTTATTTCCTGATATCTCATGTTATCTAACCATGGAGTCTATGGCAGCAGGTTTTGACGCACAAGAGTTTGATATTGTCATAGGTACATGGCCTACGCCCGATAACTTTGTATCTACAAAGTTAAGAGATGAATATTGGTTCCCAGTATGTGCGCCATCGTTAAGTTCTAAAGTTAACGCCAAGCAGAGTGCTTCTATTTTAACGTTACCTTTATACTCATCTGAAAATGGGGAGGATTGGCAACTATGGATGCAAAGACAGCAACTGAGACGTCCTGCAATCACCAAAGTGGAGTATTTTGGCTTAGCCTTACTAGCAACTAAAGCAGCATTGAGTGGGCAAGGTGTTGCATTAAGTAACCGATTTTTAGCTGAAGATTTGATTAAACAAGGAAAGTTAGTCTCATTTCCTCAATGGCGATATCAACTGCCCTGGGGACAGTACCATGTGCACTATCGTCAAGGCAGTCATTATTCTAATGCTGTTCAATATTTTGTGGAATGGTTGCAGTTACAAATCAGTAGCGATATGAGATCTCAATGCTAGGCACAATTTAGCTATTGTAGCTGTTTGTTTTGCCACCTGATTAGAGGGTTTTATGGTGTGCTAGTGAGATAGGAAATACTACTAATGTCAGCTATCTTAAAGCTAGTGACCTTAGACAAATGAACACTGGTAGTTCTCCCTCTCACCAAAAGCTAATGTCAAAAAAGTACGCACAGACAATATTGTTAGACACTTGTAGCTGATTTCTGCTTTAACTTCATAGCTGCCTGTGGGAGTTCATCTCATTACCCTAACTTTGAGGCATATTGCGATATTAGGTAAATATGTCAAATAATCTTCGAATTAGGTTTTGTATTGATAACGTCTCACTCTGCGCTAAATATCCGTTGCAGCGAAACGTTATGCTTTTTTCTGTCGCATTTCAATGCTTAATCGCAGCATTCATTTACTTACTTGGCCTATCTTCGTGTTTACTAAAAGCGCAAGCCCACTAAGCGTTACTAGAAAGGCTTCGGTCAGCATCCCCGACTGGATGTCTACATTCGGCAAACCATCCATAGCTACTCCTACCAAACGGCCTGTCAAGTAAAAGCCAAAGCAGAAAGTGAGTCCTATAAGAGCGTGAGAACGAAGCTCTTTGCGCCAGAGAGACAACCATGCCAGCAGCCCGAACCCCATGTTTAATGCGTGATTTCCCCGCAACTCATTAAGTAGGGATATATCTGTAACGTCCACGGTCATCCCCAACAGGGTCATAGACGATACTGGAGAGACCACTCGCCAGCTTCCAAATACTGCGAGGATCGTCCCGCCAACACACAATGCAAGTAAAGGTAGAAATCGCACAAGCACATTTGCCATTCTAACGCCTAACCCTTGCTCTAGTTTACTTTTGTTTTCCATTTGTCTTCACCTTTCTCTTATGTGGTTTTTCTAGTTTCTTGGTAATAGATGATCTTGTACTATTTAGTTAACAGAGCAAATTAGCTTCCAATAACTGTTTTATAAGACTGCAAGCCTCGCAGGCATTATCTTTCTAAAGGTAGCTTTTTATCCGAACATTCTTTTAAATGCTTTCTCTACTCTAGTACGCGCATTTTTGGGAACGAAAGTACCGTGAGCACTTAATAGCTGATCAAAATTAAGGCTCAACAAATTTTCAAATTCAGCTCTTGTCTTACCTCGATTTACAACCGCTAGTTTCATCCACATTTTACTGATAAGCGTTTCTTTGCTGAAACCTATTAGAGGTAATATGCGACGAGACAACCAATTTGTATGAGGCATATGCGGAAATTCGGCATAGCTTTGAATTGCGTCACAAGTTAAAAGTATACCTATTGACCGTTCTAGTAATATTACGCCCTCTGGCTCGTTCAAATGATTAAAAGCAAACAGTTTAGCATTCGAAAAAGGTAGGACTCCACCTTCAGACAGTGCATGTTTAATGATGGGAGTGGTGTATGTGGTTCCCCCCTTAAATGACCAAAAATCAGCCTGGTAACGGTCTACATAAAACGGATCATCCATACCATGCCCACAACCAAGGCGAAGCACATGAGCTATCTTTCCAAGTTCTTCCAAAGCCAAAAGACCTGCATCATCCATGCGTACAGGATTAATAAGTGTTAATTGACCATTCTCTCGAACAATAGTCATATTTCGTGTAAAGCGTATAAAGGCATTAGGTTTAACACAGCCATGAACAACAAATAAGTCTTCAGCAACTTGTTGCGGTAAGTCGTGGGGTAAAACGTCAGGATAATTCATTGAAATCTCAAGTAGTCAATTAGTTTGTATTTTTGGCATTACACCTTTTGTGAAATTGTATTTATTTTTAAGCAGGCTCGTTAAATCGAATGCGAAATACCTCATCCTCTGTAGAAGGTGCAGCTAAAAGCTTATCTGCATTATCATTCCAAAGAGAAAGTGTTATCAATTTACCTGAGTAAGTTTGCTCTGGGCTATTGGTCTCTATCGGCAAGGTAAGTATTGGTGTTAAGTCAGTAGTCTTTTCTTTTGTAATGATAATTGCATAGTCAACATCAGTGCTGACCTCAATCACTTTATCTAAAGCACTAAAAAAGTGACCATCCGATAGGAAATCAAGGGCTTCGTCACGTAAAGCTTTTACTTTGATAAACCTCGAATCACTATAAAATCTCTTGAAATTTTCTGCTGAAGACCAGTGGGTAAATGACCCCATTTCTGGTGATATGCCAGTTCTGTTCGAAGCTAATATAGCGAAAGAGCCTATCTGTTGGCAGCCATATTCGTCAAAAAGAGGTGCAACTGCCGGGAAGTACTCACCAAATACTTGCATATCCTTACCTTTGGTTATTTTTCCAAAAGCAAATTCTAATTTAGGCTCTGATTTAATTGTTAACTGTAAAGTCATGGAACTATTTCCTACTGATATTTATTGAAGTGATCAAATTATGAAACATTTAATTTCGGAAATCAACATTTCCGGAAATAAACATTTCCGCAATCATTGTTTTCGACTTATTATATTTCTGTTAGTATTGCTGCCATGAAAGAAAATAATTCTGAAAGTCCTGATAAAATAAGAGGACGAAAGCGTGATGAAAGCCGAACTGACTCAATTCTTCAAGCAGCCTTAACGCTGTTATTTGAGGTAGGATTTGACAAGTTCCGAGTCCAAGATGTAGCTGATCGTGCAGGCTCTGGTACTGGTGCTATTTATCGACGGTGGCCCAAAAAAGAAATATTAATTGCAGAAGCAATTAAAATTATGCCAGTAACAAAGATTGAGTTGACTGATGATCCTGTTGAGGATTTAAGAGCACTAGTTAAGAACAAGTGTCTTTCTGCTTTTGAAAAGCCTGATCTTGTACCTGGGCTAATATCAGCAATGAGAGCAGATAAGGGAATTGAAGACGCTGTGAAAGAGGGTTACAGCTTAGAGCATTTTAGGGCTGCAATTGCAAGAATCATAGGTGATAAACACCCACAGCTTGATTTGCTAACAGATCTCACACCAGCAATTACTCTGCATAGAGCATCTTTTACACCGGAAGAGATTTCTCCCGAAGTAATGACTGATGAAATTATTTCACTGATAACTTCTTTAGCTAAGTAACTTTCACCATAAATGATTAAGTTGAGAAGCTGATACTATTTAGAGTAATTTAAATGTCAGGTGATTCGCTCTAAATAATATATTTACTTAATGACTGTTTTGGTGGTAAAACGGATTTTTTATTGTGATAAATAAATGTCTAGATTAGGTCTCGAATGTGCTAACAACTGAAGTTAGCACTTTAATATGCTGTTAGTCGTAATTGTCCTTAAGATTAACTAGGCATATCGCAAGTTTGTAATTTTAGACTCAAAGGTCTAAATATACTTTCAGCCAATAAAGCAGCGTAAAATAACACGACTAAATTAACGGATGAAGCCCTTTGGAATACAAAGTCCTCATAAGTATCTACATTACCTAGGATCGCGATAGCTCCGATCACTAGACCAACTAAAGCACCTCCATACAAAAATTTAACTTGGCTACTAAATAGCACAGAAAGGTATTTAGCTTGTGAACCTCCGACCAACTCATCTGTAAATAAATATTTGAGTCCTGCTAACGATTTTAACATACCGTCAGTGCCAAAAGAGATTAAGGTAGCTGCGTACAAAAACAAGACCAAAAATAGTCCTGATGCTGCGTCTTTTACTAAATTAACACTGCCCGCCAAAATAACAAGCATAGCAATCGCACCCGTTATAATTAATAACGCCATCATATTTTTCATAATAATTTTCCTCGTCCAATTAACTTTTATTTCATTTGTAGTTGCCATTATGGATTTTGGAGACATTTCAAAAACTGACGCAATAGCTAGAGTTGATTCAGCAGAAGCTTTACCATCTGACTCAATACGCTGAATAGTTCTTACAGATAAGCCTGTCGCTTTAGCTAAAACCTCCTGCGACCAACCATTTTCTATTCGTAGATTTTTTAACTTATTAGTTGAAAGTAACATTATAATTCCTCCGAACCACTGATAACAACTAAGAAAATTATCCTTAACTTTATCTTTTATGAAAGTAATTTGACACGACATTATAACGACAAAACATGACATCGCAATTAAATCAATATGTTACCAAGTTCGCCTAAAGAACCACTAATAGCAACTGTATTCAAAGCGCACAAAGAAACCGTTAAAAGTTAAACAATAAACGGTGGCTTTGTTGTCTATCGAGATGAAGCTAGCTCAGTACCTCCTGAAGAGTAAAAAAAAACCAAGAAGCTACAGAAGTTAATGACAGCTTTGTCGGATCTCTTGTCGCTAGGTAAGCCAAGGCAAACGTCCGGTTTCGTATCAAAGTGATCATTAGACGGGATGTTTTTGACTCTTAAATTTAGACTGCTTTGTGGCAGCTATTGACCGTAGAATAATCAACACCGGTAGCTTACCCTCACCAAAAGCTAGCAACAAAAAGGCCATGCCCTATACTTTATTATTATCAAATAAATTTAGTTTAATAATAAAGGCGAACATTAATATGCAAATTAGAAGTAAAGTTTTACATGCTGTCTTATGGATGTTTGCATTTTTTCTAACTGGTCATGGGCTTATGCAAAGTGATGTTTTTTCCAAACCTTCGCAGGGCTCTGAATATTTTTTGTTTATGGAAGGTCTAGTAGGATGGATGCTTGTGGGGGCTTATATGGCTTACATGGGGGGCATTGAAAGCTACTCCCGATTAATATTTTTTGCGTTACTTTGGTTTATTCTTTTTGTTTTGGTTCTGTTTTTAACACCTAGATTTCATGATTTCTTGGACTCATTAACTCGCTATGCAACGGGAGATCAACTAATTTCATCAATTGGTATTTTATGCGGAATTTTTGGTAGTTTAGGTGGATTAATTACGACCAAACTAATTACTAATCATAATAATATTTTTTTAAAGACAACGAAGCTATTTGTCATTAGTTTGGTATGGGGGATCATATTAGGATTGGGAAGTGTTATATCCTTATATATAGCTTATTTTTTTATGATGCTATTTGACGCAACAATAAATGCATATTTCTCGATTGCTTTTGGCCTCGGTATGGCTACTATTGGTTATGTAATAGGTTTATTGATTTATAAATTAAATAAATATTCGTTAGTATCCTTATAGTCAGACTTCAACATTCTATTTAATCCTGTATTTAAATCGTTTATTCAAAAGAAAACTAATCCGAGTCAACTTTTTACCTTCATAGGTTTATGTCTCGAATGTATATGGACTCCTCCATTTTCGCAAGCATTACATTATTAGGTTAAGGCGCGTACGTATATTCGGTTTTTAATTGGAGAAGCTATCTCCTAACCCTCAATGTATGCGCATCTCGATTCCTATCTGTGGCAGCGGGTTTTTAATCCCTCATTCGAGAACAGGTTTTATCAAGATGGATATCTTTATCTAATCTTGGCTTACTTGGCGAAACTCTTTTATAACTTTTTAAATGCTATAGATAACGGTAATTTAAACGATTAGTTCTTTTCTATATTCAGTTCCCTGAGTTAATAATGCCCAGGCAGTTCGAACATTTTTATTGGCCAGTGCCACGGCTGCTTTACCATACCCCGCATGTTCAATTAATTTGACTAACCACACATCTTTTTTAGTGGTGACTGATTTCATGCGATGAACGTAAGAGCGAGCGCCTTGTATTAATACTGAGCGAAGACGCTTATTGGCAACGAATTTACTGATCCCCATCAAGCTCGCTTCACCTGTACCTAATGTAGAAAATAACAATATTGCACTGATTGGCCCAACACCTTCCATGTTAGTTAGGTTCGAGCATGCTGCGTTGTTTTTCACTAATTGCTTAACTTGTTCATCCAACAGTGCAACACCATCACGAAGGTCAAGTAAACCTTGATACATGAGATTAAGTGTAGCCCTGAACATATCAGGTACATCGTTTTCACCGTCTTCCAAAATGTCTGGTATGTTTTTAAAAAGAGAAGCAAAACCTTTGGGGATAAACACGCCAAATTCCATCAACAAGCCACGAATGTGATTTGATAAACACGTTTTATTTTGAACCAGTAGTTCTCTTGAACGCTGGATAGACTGCACACTTTGCTGCTCAAGTTCTTTTAGTGGTATTTCTTTAACATTTGGTCTGTTTGCAGCCTCTGCGACAGCAAGTGCATCGTTTTTATCAGTTTTGTGACCTTGGCGAAATGATGAAACAACCTTTGCTGGTAATATTCTTACCTGATGCCCATAACTTCTAGCTAATCTCGCCCAATGATGTGCTGTTGAGCAAGCTTCGAACGCAACAAGGCTTACAGGTTGCTTTGCAAGAAACTCGGCGAACTTTGTTCTAGGAAGCTCTTTGTTTGTCAGTTCTTTATTTGAAGGCGAAAGAATAGAAACTTGAATAACATTTTTTGCTAAATCTACGCCAATAGTATTAACTTTGTTCATGTATGGAACCCTCTATTTGTGTTTTGGTCGACACTAATAAACCTAGCTTATAGGTTGGAGGAGTCCATACATTGTGGTATTAGTGAGCATAAACCGTCAACCGAAGCAGGCTGTACTTATTGTAAATGGTTTTCGAATTTCAGATGGCCTTGCTGAGGATGCTACATATGCAATTTTTTAGTTGATGCTATGGCAAGAAAAAATTGAAATAGATATAACCGTGTCCGTTTATATGCCTTTTTAATTAAAGATAAATATGCACCGTCATTACTTTTTTCATCAACTATACTCAATAGATGAAATGTTATAGTGCTTTTATCTGGTTACTTTTACTGACCCCCCATGCTTTTGCTCAGCAACAGCCCTTTGTTTGGGTTGATGACCAAGATTATGAACCTTATATTTATCTTAAGACTACAAATGAGGTCTCGGGGATATTTCATGACATCATGATTGCTGTATTTAAAAAAATGGATATTCCATTGTCATTTCAGCTTTATCCTTGGGGAAGAGCGCAACAGTTAGTTAATGACGCCCAAGCTGATGGCATGATAACAATTCCAACTAAAGAGCGACTTGAGTATTTAATTGCAAGCGATCCAATTATCCAAGTGAGCATGAAAGTTCATTACAATAAAAATAACTTAAGAAGTGAGAAGATTTCTAAAATTAATTCGCTGAAACAATTACGCCCTTTTAAAGTCATTGATTATCGAGGTGATGGTTGGGCCGAAAGTAACCTCGGTGATTATAATGTTGCATGGGCTCCAAACTATACTAGTGCAGTTTGGATGATTGCTGCAAATAGAGGAGATATATTTCTAGATGATCCCATTTCAATTAAATATCATGTCAAAAGGCAACTTGAAATTAGGCCAGCTTTAAGTGGGATGTTGTTACTCATTACTGAAGGAGAGAATATTATTCTTTCAGCTCCCCACTGTTTATTAATACAAAAACATTCCAAATATGTCTCAATATTGAAAGAGTTTAATACTGCTTTACAAGAGATTAAAGATGATGGTGAATACGATAAAATAATCAGTAAATATCTATAGTAAACTTTATATTCGATAACATAAAATTGCTCAAAATGAATAACTGAATCATACATTGGTGGTATATGTAACAATGATAATTAAGCTTGTGTTTTTTTGGGGGAAATAGGGGAAGGAGAATAGAGCCTGTTAATGAACTTATAAAAATATAAAAATATAAAAATATAAAAATATAAAAATATAAAAATATAAAAATGTAAAAATGTAAAAATGTAAAGAGGTTACTTTTAAAGGTTTGTGGTACCAGAGTGGTACTTATTTATTATACAAATATAGATTTAATCAAATTATCTAAACCTTATAATGTTCTCATTTAAAATTCTTATCCACATAATTAATACACAGTTCTATTGTTAATTAGGGAACCGAACTCGCGTCCATGTTTTTCTTAATAGATATCAACTTTGATGAAATAACTTATAACATTGGACATTATTTTCTAATGCATCATTTTTTTCATATTACTGATACTTCTCAGCAGTACATCTCAATTAGTTAATCAATTACGTTAAGCTCATGAAAATATAAGAATTAACATTGATTTTATAATCGGATATTAAAGATAAGTCTCAGTAATATCCTAGGTATCGCAATAATTACAAAATTGTGGTTTCTAATGCTTTGAAATTATGGGATATTAGTGAAAATCAAATGAATTTTATTGGACGGACATTACAGGGAAGCCTCCATAATAACCTATTATCTCCCAGAGGTAGAAACGTGTCTGTTAATTTAATAACTGAAAACTATTGGGCTGGCATTCTAAAAATTCAAGAAGAGGCTTATGTAGAAATTGAGCCTGAAGATGTAAGTGTTCTCAAAAGTAAGTGGCGTTCATCACCTAAAACTTGTGCAGTGTATAAACAAGGTAATAATATTTTAGCCTACTTATTAGCACATCCGTGGCCTAATGAAATACCGCCCAAATTACATGAAGAATGCCATATAACTACTAGTTTAAATCTGTACCTACATGACCTAGCTTTAGCGCGAAATTCAAGAGGTAAAGGTATAGCAAATAAATTAGTGAAAAACCTAATTGGTATAGCCAAAGCACAAAGATTCAATAAAATACTCTTGGTCGCGGTTCAGAATTCAAGTGGCTTCTGGAGTAAGTTTGGCTTTTTAAACATACCGAATGCAGTAATTTGTCAAAGTTATGGGCATAATGCAAAACTAATGGTTTTAGAGTTAAAGACTTAAAGCGGACTAACGCGGCTTTATGTAACTAAGTGAATTCATGTGATTAAAGGAGTGTAAATGCTAATACTGAATAGCATATACTTAACCGCCGTAAAATATGTATCTAAAGCTTCCCGTGCAGGGATTAAATTAAGCAAAAACAAGGATGAACTTACAATGCACTTAAATACCCAAAATATTAATAAACCTACTCCCGCTTATATATTCGCTACATGGGGGGTCTTAGCCATTGGTGTTCTAGGTTATTTATTAGGCCTTTGGAACGCAACTTTAGAGCTTAATGAAAAAGGTTTTTATTTCGCAGTATTTCTATTCGCAATGTTTTCTGCTGTTACACTTCAAAAAACAATTAGGGACAAAGAAGAGGGAATACCCGTTACAGGCATCTTTGCAGGTATGTGTTGGGTTGCTTTTTTCTCGTCTATTGCTTTATTAGTTATTGGTCTTTTTAATGCCAATATGCTCTTAAGTGAAAAAGGCTTTTACGGTATGTCTTTTGTTTTATCATTGTTTGCAATTATTACAGCTCAAAAGAACATTCGTGATTTAACCAATGAATACGGCATAACAGATCCATCGGCATTCCCTAAATCGTCACAAGCCTTGGATGCCGCTTTAGACGTAACAGAAACAATAGGTTAGTTTTTTCACGTAACATAAAAAGCCGTTCAAGCAGAACAAATAATATCTGGCTATTTACTCAGTCGTCGCTTTTTTAGCCAATTATGATTTTCCTCTTAATGGGGATGTGTCTAGGAGATTACAGTTGTGATTATCAAGTTCGATGTATTCGGCAAACAGATGTCCGTTCTTAGAAAAAATGAAGAATGGCAACTATTTAATGTATCAGATACAAGTATTCGCGCTCGAGTCTACGATGTTGTTATCCCATCTGATTTAGAGTCTACTGAACTTGGAAGTTACCTCGATGATATATATCATGAATATGCATCTGAAAAGCATCCAAATGTTATAGAACTAGGTTAGGGTAATAGCCATTTACTATCAACTTTGTAGTGCGACAAAAGGTCGTTTATTTAATACCCCCGTATAGTAATACGGGGTAAAGTATTTTTATACCTTTCTTCTAACCTCATTTCTAAAGGCCTATAAAGAACCTTAATAATTAGCGGTTTTCAGAAGTGAATTTATATAGGTGAATTCAGCTCATTGAAATTGACTGCTTCGTGCGCTAAGACGACATTATCAAAAAATGCTTTGTCATATATTTTCTAATGAATCATTCGTGTTATGTTTCTCAGAAGCTTTAGTAACACAACTCAAACAATATGGCTTTTATATAACCACTTGACATTATGTTGACTAATCTACTTTTACGTTGGTTTATTCCTTAGATCTCTGAGATATAAAGAAACTATTTTTAATAAATTAACTTTTTACTATTTATAATTCATTGATATTATGTGATATTAATATCACATAATATCAATGAATAGGTGTTATGGGACGTAACATTACTGCGACGTATCCACAATTAACTATTACAAGGAAAGTTTCGTATGATTGATAATTTTAAAAAATCAGCAGATGGATACCAAAAAGCATATATTTCTCTATGTATTCTTATTGTGTCTGCTCCTTATATATTAAAAGAAAAAAGTTTAGATGAAGTGAAGTTACCTAACTTTTGGTTCGACATTCCAAAAAATGACGCTATATATATCATTGCTGTTATTTATTTACTGTTGCAAATATCATTATTGTTGTATG
>Ga0209395_1004656_pt1 | contig 15955 bp, 9 predicted proteins | sample GOMGulsemesocosm_3_FD_184635 | JGI IMG/M metagenome (GOLD analysis project Ga0209395, IMG submission 184635) | Methane-oxidizing microbial communities from mesocosms in the Gulf of Mexico - GOM9D Gulf of Mexico (SPAdes) (version 2) | ecosystem: Environmental > Aquatic > Marine > Cold seeps... | reverse complement strand
ATAGCGGTACAATAATCATGCTAGACGATTGCCATGATGCTTCTACCGAAGCAGGATCTTCAATTTCATGGCTTAATAAATAAGTAAACTTTTCGGACACAGACTGGAGAAATTGACGATTATCAGCAATATTCGTTAACATGGATTCGTCGGATAAAAAAACTTCGAGAAGCATATTTTTTGCCGCATCAGCGCTTAATATAATATCGTTTTCACTACCTAAAGAAAAAGATGATTCTTCCGAAAGAGATAAATACTCGGCCAAAAAAAATTGTTCTATATCCGGGACTTCAAGTAAATACCTAAGCGTATTGCAGCTATATTGATAGGAACCAACAAAAGTTGCTATCTCATGATATGCATACCTATTAACGATATTGGGGTTTTCTACCGCCAGTTGTAAAAGCTCTGAATGGCTAAACAAAGGTAAAATTTCTTCAGGAACCGAGGTTACGTCAAGCAGTAAACTTTGTGCGGCTCCCCATTCAGCCATCCTGGGGATAATGGGATATTGGTATACCCCAGTGTTGTAATAATCAACCAAGGCCTTTGCTAATAAATCTTCAAGGTGTTCTTTACTCGTTGCGTCTGTATCTTGCGGTTGCTCGTTACTTGAGCCGATATTATCTTCCGGGGGATTGGTATCATTACCGCAGCCTGCTAGTATAAAACTTAAAACAAAGCTGCTAAGTATAGTGGTGTATCTCATTGATTTTTCCTTATTAATTTTATGAATTAACGCCATTGAAGCTTGAATAGTTAGTTGCATACTTTGATAACTAATGGGGCAGCTTGTTCACCTTCTAGCTGATAATGATTGATGAAGAATGGTAATTCGTCCTCAATAGTCAGCTCTACTTGTATCTCTGGTGAAGGGCGAACGTTAATTTCTGCTGGTGCCGGCAATACCAGCTCCTGTGGCGCTTGATCAACACCAAATTCAGCTACAATTGTTATCGGGAATTGCATATCTTCAAAGCCAGAATTAAGCTGAGAGAAATAGGTGGTTAGTTGTGTGGGGCCGGTATAACCTTGGCAAGCTTGTAGCAATATACTACGTTGTTGCATCACAGGCAGTGTCACCGTGCCTAAATTAAGTGACGTTTCGTTGGTTTCTCCTAGGGATAAGAAGATCGCTGGAATATTGTCAGCTAACATCCTAAGATATTCTAACCTAGCATCTTGCTCTTTACTTTTCAGCTGTATTTCAAAATACCCGTTGGTGTCAGTGTGTACTTTGGCTTGCAATATTCCGCCAATCTCAATATCTGCTAGCGGGGTAGCTGCTTCATCCACTAATTGTCCGGTAACGGTTAATTCTATCCATTCTTCTGCAATATAAACAATTGTCGTGGTTTCAGGTATTGAGTATTGCATGCCATCATTGACTATTAACTGAATGGTATAGGTACCTGGAAGTGTGATATTCAGCGAGGTGTATGCTGTCCCCTGAGGGTCTACTAAGCTACCCTCATATCCTTCAGGAGCTTGGGTTAATTGCCAGTAATAAGTTAAAGGTAGCCCCTCAGGATCGTAACTGCCATGGTCAAATATAAAAGTATTTTCTGCGTGGTTGACAATAATATCACCGGGTAAGCTTGCAATCGGGCGTTGGTTTTCTGTGACGGTAATCCGCACGTGATCTGTTAATGAATATCCAATGCCATCATTAACGTTTAACCCAAAAAAAAACTCACCGACCTCATCTGGAATAAAAACAAAGCGACTAGAGTCAACTAACTCAGGCTCTGATAATTCATTGTAATTACTTGCTGCTGGTCGACTAATCAGGCTCCATTGGTATTGTAATGTTTCGCCATCAGCATCTGAACTTGCTGCGCCGTTAAGTTCTACCGGAAGGCCAAATACCACTACCTGATCTGAGCCGGCATTGGCGATTGGACTAATATTTTGATGAGTAACTTGAATAATCTGCTTTTGTTCACTGGTTAACTGGCCATCAGACACTGTCAGTATTACTTCATAGTCACCTTCGGTATCAGCGATGAACTCGATAAATTCAGAGTGTTCTTCAGCTATTTGTGCATTACTTGCCACCGGTTTTTGCTCAAATCGCCAGTTATAACTCAGTTGATCATTATCACTGTCATAACTATCGGTACCATTTAATTTAACGACTTCGTTAACGGCATAGTTGATTCTAGCGACACTGATCCACGCTTGCGGAGGACTATTGGTCAGTAAGTCATCCATATTTACGATAAAGTCATCTTGGGCGGTAAGCTGATTTTCAATATTGGTAACGGTTAATGAAATTTCATATATACCGGCCTTATCAGCGATAAAATAAGCCTGTAAGCTAGTTGCTTCGCCTATTGAACTGTTACTCGATGTTGGTTTGGATGTAAACGTCCATTGATATGATAATAGTTGCCCAGTACCCGCAGTGCTTTTTTCTGCGCTAAGCCAATGTGTTTGGCCCACTTTATTATTAATACTGCCACTGGCAATTGCGACAGGAAAGCTTTGTGCGTTGGGTTCTACTGCTATCGTTGCATGAATCGCTTCACTGGTATAATCATCATCACTTACCGTCAGCGTAACTTGATAACTGCCGAACTCCTGTGGTGTAAAATCAAATACCTCAGCATGTTTATTCGCTAAAGAGGCGTCTTGACCGTTTTCATGCTTAACGCTCCATTGATAGAATAAACTATTCCCATCAAGATCACTGCTTTCTAAGGCGCTGATATTAACCGATTGTCCTAGCTCTATCGTTGTATGGTCCAATGTTATGTGGGCAATGGGCACATTTTTATTGGTAGGAGGGGGAGGATCTGGGGAAGGAGAAGGATCACCACAACTTGCTATCAAACCAAGTAAACATAAGCTAAATAGACGTAAATAGTGATTTGATAACTCTTGCTTTTTATTACTGATATTACTATTGGCAGAGTGTTTAGTAAGGTATGCTCCGCTACTACCTCCGATCAGACCAATTAAACATAAACCAAATATACGTAAATTTACCCTTTTCATTTATTGTCCTTTATTACTACTGCTATTTAAAATAATTCCTGATAAGTGATTATTTTATGTAAAAACAAGGTATTAGTAGTAACAAAATAGCGGCAAATAATAGTAATTTACTGACAAAGGGGTAAATTATCCTTTTTTGTTTTACGAAATTCATTGGGGGTTTTACCATATTTCGCTTTAAAGCAACGGACAAAATAGCTACTTGAATTAAAACCCACTTGATCAGCGATCACGGCGATTTGCTCACCGTTATGTAGTAGACGCTCCCCTTGCGTTAACCGTATGTCGCGTAGCATGTCACTAAAGCTGCAACCGCAAACTGCCTTTAATTTACGTTGTAATTGTCTATCACTCATCGCAAGCTGTTTTGAAACGCTGGTGAGTGATAGGCTCGGGTCTGAATGCTGCTCATTAATATAGGTGATAAAACGTAGATGAAATTGTTGCTCTTTATCGGTCAAATTTCCATTATCGGCACTAGGTATTTTATCTGCGGTATTTACTTTAGGCGCTTCAGTTAATGTTAGTTCATTGGAGGGGAAGTGAGTAGGGGTAAACCTGCGTTGTAAAATAGTTCTAATCGATAATAAATTATCTATGCGTAATAACAATTCTTGGCTATCAAAAGGTTTGGTTATGTAATCATCCGCTAAATCTGAGAGCCCTTTTAACTTACTTTGCTGGTCTCCTTTGGCAGTTAATAAAATAACAGGAATGTGGCTTATCGCCATTTTATTTCGTATTGCCTTTAATAATTGAAAACCATCCATGCCAGGCATCATCACATCAGAGATAATAATATCGGGGCTAAGCTCACAAGCAAGCTCAAAGCCTTGCTGGCCATTTATGGCACTATGAACTTGGTAAACGTGTTCAAGCTGGCTAATGATAAATTCACGCATATCTTGATTATCTTCAACAACTAAGATGCTTTTTTTACTTTCCTCTGTAGTACTCATCGCGTTATTGGGTAAAGATAAAGGCCTTGATGTGAACGTGCTTGATTGGCTCGCCTGTTTAAGAGGAATGTCATTGCTAGTTAATATTAACGGCTCTTGTGGCTCAGCTTTAGGTAAAGTAAAAATAAAACTTGAGCCCTTGCCAAGTTCACTTTTTACCTTTATTTCTCCACCAATGCTATTGACTAATTCTTTTACTAAAGCTAAACCGATACCAACACCGGCCACTATATTTTGGCTGTTTTCAAGGCGAGTAAAGCGTTCAAATATTACTTGTTGTTCCTCTAGGGCAATACCGCAACCAGTATCTGATACTATGAATTCAAGCCATTGTGCCTTTTCTCTGACAGTAACTAACACCACCCCTTCGGCAGCAGTATATTTAATGGCATTGGTGAGCAGGTTAGATAAAATAATCTCTAAGGCATCTTGTGTTCCTTTTACCCACCATGATTCATCAGCAGTATTGTTAAACTCAAGTATAAGCCCTTTATCTTGAGCGCTTACCTCAAAATCATGCATGATAAAATTAAAAATTTTCGATACTTGTTGTGCAGATTGCTGATCTTTTTGTTTTTCTTTAAGCTGTGCTAATTGCAGTAACTGATCAACCATAACGAGTAAACGTTGAGCATTACGTGCTATCAAGTCAGTGTTATGCTTAATTTTTTGATCAACAGTACTGTCCTTAATCGCTTTAGCAGGGGCTAAAATTAACGTTAATGGCGTGCGAAATTCATGAGATATATTGGCAAATAGCTGTTCTTTGGTTGCGGCCAATTCTAATGCAGATTGTCGTTGTTTTTCCGCTAACGTTACGCGGTAAAATAGCCAAAATAGTGAGGCAATAGCAAGGTAATATACGCTATAAGCCCACCAGGTTTGCCACCAGGGTGGGCAGACAAGGATATCCAATGAAATGGTTTTATTTTTGCTTTGCCAATGACCACTTTCATCACTCGCTTTTACTTTAAGTATATAACTGCCAGCAGGCAATAAAGAAAATATCGCCTCAGCACGTGTTGCATCAGTATATATCCAGCGATTATGTAACCCTTCTAGCATATATGCATAGTTAATCTTCTCTGGCTGAGCAGCACCAACCAAGTTGAAACTGAAGGAAAAAAATGCCGTGTCGGGCGGTATAATCAAGCTGCTGCTGTACTCAATATTACTGGTCAGTAGCGCACCTTCTTTATTCGGCTCAGGTAATATTGATTTTCCCATCACCTTATAATCCGTTAATAATAGTTGGGGAGCTACTTGCTTGTTTAGCTCTTCACTAACGGGGAATATTGTTAAGCGATTATCAGCGCTAACGATGAACTCGCCATTGAGCATTAAATAACCATGTTCCGTTCTTACTTGGCCGTAACTCGGGTGGGATATTTGTAATGTATTAACGGGTAATGCGCAGGTAATACAGCGTTTAATAAGTTTTCCGTTAGTAATAGACATTAACTGAAACAGTGCTTGGTTAATATTCATAAATAAAGCGTTGTCGTATAAATACAAACCCGATATTTTATCTGTTTCATTTGGCGAAACTTGCTGCCATTGGCCGCTTTCAATATTGATACGGATAAGTCCAAGCTTTTCGGTACTAACCCATATTTCCTCACCCCATTTAATCGCGGCATAGCTCATTCCTGTTGCTATGGGTAACTGCTCAATAGTTTGCTCATATATATTAAACCAATAAAGTTGCTTAGATTGGCTCGAGTAGCCTCCGATCAATAACATTCTATTTTTATCAACATCAACTAACTCGGTAATAGCGATATCAACATTCGTTTCAAAATAAGAAAACTGATCACTCTCTCGATTGTAGCGAAGTAAGCCTGATTGCTTAGTAACAGGGAGCTTTTGTGAGATTGCATAGATGCCGCCGTTGACATCTGGGCGTATTACTTCAATGGTATGGGTCGTGCTTTTTTCAACAATATCGCTATTAAACTCGTACTGCTTTGTTTGCTGGGAGGTTAAATCATAACGATATATTCCCCCACCAAGCGTGCCTAACCAAATGAAATTATCAGCCCCGTGATAGATTGATTCAATTACATGAGCAATGGTTGTGACAGCATGCACTTGGTTGTTGTTATATTCATAGACAGTTTTACCGCATGAAAAAAGAAAACCTGTTGTCACTTGCTGGCTATTTTTCGGAAAACAATCTTGTTCAGTTATATTTTGCCAGAATTGAATATGTCGAGCCTGTAGAGTGAGTTTACTAAGCCCTTTAGTTGTTGCAAGCCACAAAGTCTGCTGACGGTCGATAAATATCCCGCCCCAATAAAGGCTATCTGTCGAAAGGGTTGAATTGATATTGTTGAGGTGAGGGTAGTGCTGAAAGCTCTCTTGGTCAGGTTGAAACTTGACCAAGCCTGAGTTCATTAAGGCCAGCCATAAATTGCCATTGCTATCTTCAACAACATTGAATAAAACATTCACTCGTTCAGCATGGCTAACACTTGCTTGAGAGTTAGGCGCTATAGGTTGATAGCGCTTAAAATTATCGGAGTCTGCTTGATATAGATCTAACCCTGATGAAGTTGAGAACCACAATCGTCCGGTACTATCTTCAAATATATTAAATACCAGGTTAGCACTAACGGTCGTACTATCATCAGCTTGATGTTTGTAGCTTTGTACTCCATTTTTATTAACACGGCTTACGCCTTGACCACGTAAAGTTGAATACCAAATATCCTCATTATCAGTGACTGATAATCGAATAACATAGTCATCATCGGCGATGGGTAAAGGAATAGCCTGTTCTAACACCAAACTTGCTTCATCGATGATTAATAACTGTTGGCCAGCAGCGGCATAAAGCTTCTTATTTTTGTAGACTATTACTGGGGCTGGATTTTCTTCAAAGTTAGTACCTAAATTGACGCTTAGTTTCTCTTGAATATTAATAAATTTCAATGTTGAGGTCTTGCGATCAAAAACACCGAGCTCTTTACCTAATTTGCTATTGGCAATCCATAAGCGTCCAGCCTGCCCTTCTATGACAGAGCTTATTTTTAGATCAGCTTTGTGCTCTATTAAAGGAAAGTTTTTTATTTCACTACCATCAAACCGTAAGAGCACGTCTTCATTAGTTAACCAGAGGAAGCCTAAACTATCTTGCATCACATGCGTTAAATTTGCTAAATCATACGGGCCAATTTTTTCTATATTTTCAAACGGAGGCCCCGCGTTTATGAAATTAGCCGCATAGCTGTTTAAGGAAGAAAAATAAGAAAAAAATACACAGAGTAAAGATATGTAGCTAAGGTGATATTTATACAACATGACTTTGAAGCCTTTTCAACAACACTAGCGGGGAGTTTCACTGAAACTGAAGATAATGCTTATCAGTGAATGTATTCGGTATTTTACACAATATATTGAAGTGTTATATAGCTGATTATTATTATGAAATTGTTACAAAACATGTTTTAAGGGATGTGTTTTAGGCGGCAATTCAAGTCGTATGGTTGGTAGTGAACCTATAACTATTGATAGTTATAGGTATGGGCGGTCTTTCAAAATCAACAATTTCACTCAACAACGAGCCTTAAATATTTAACTAATGTACTCTGGGTATTACTGCTGTTGAAAATGCTTAATCAGTGCTTGCTGTAGCCGCGCTTCCCAAGAGTCATCAATGGTGTCGCAAATAATTTCAATACAACTTTCACCGGCTGCGCTTAACTTAATTTCGTGAAAATCATCATTGGTATTGTTATAGCCATAAATACCGTCAGCGGTAATAAACACCGCTTTGACTCTAATCGCTTTAATATCACTAAGCAGTGAGATGAGTTTGGTTCGATTAAAGATGTTATTTGCAGCGAAACGCCAGCCGATACTTTGATAGCCTTCCCCTTGATTTACGGCTTTAATGAAGCCTACTTCAGGGATATCTTGGTTCACGCTACTGTGATCTTTACTGACATGGTGGTGATGATGTGAGCTATTATTAGCTACTGAGTCACGGCGATGCGTTTTTTCAGCTAACCAGGCAAGCTGTACTGAACCGTGTTCTGAAAAGTAGAGTTTATCAGGGGTAAAGCCTTTATTGCTTAAGTATTCTTTCAGTGTTTTTTTATCGTGCTCTTGATATAAATCCGCTTTATTACCAATAATGACATCGCCAATCTCAAGTTGCTGGTTGAACGTTTCGTGTTCAGTATAACGCTGGTCAGTTAAGTTACGGGCATCAACCAAGGTAACGGTTTTCCCTACCTTTAGAATCGCTTGGTAATATTGATTAGACAGCATCTCTAGCACTTCGTGCGGGTGCCCTAAACCAGTTGGCTCAATCAATAAACGATGAGGCCTAGCCGCTTTGAGCAGTTGATTGAGTGCTATCTGCATAGGAACACCCGATGCACAGCACATACAACCACCAGATACTTCTTTGATAAAGATATTTTTATCTGTCAGCGAGCGCCCTGTAATGAGGCTGCCATCAACACCAATTTCACCAAATTCGTTAACCAGTATTGCCCAGCGCTCATTTTCGGGCTTTTGTTTGAGTAAGTGCATAATTACCGAGGTTTTTCCAACGCCAAGAAAACCGGTAATAACATTAGTAGGCACGGCTAATATTTTGTTGTCGCTCATGTAAAATTGTACACCTTGTCGTTAAACTTTGCCGTTTAATGATGCAACAGCGAGCCCGAATTAAGCTGAATCTGACTTAAATTAATAGCATATTAACAGGCATATTAAATACTAAGCGAGTATTTTAGCACGAACAACTATTTGACTGCTGACAGAGTTTATAATTTTTCAGGTGAGCGCTAGCAATAATAACGGCGCCAAAGGTTGTTAGTAACTTTTCACCGATCTCGCCTAAGTGGCCTTCTCCAAAGACTACTGCAGCAACTAACGCTATCAATCCAAGGCCTGCAGTATAGGCAACGGATAGTTTTTTATGCTTTTTACACCCTAAGGTTATGGCGTAAATACTGGTGGGCAGTACACACATAACCATGCCCAGATGAAACATTTCTTGATTCAAAGGCAAAATAGCGAGTGCAGGTAATAATACCATTAACAATGGTAATGCTAAACAATGCAGTACGCACAGTGTTGAAAACACAATCGCAGTTTTATCAAGAGAGATAGTTGATAATTTCATTTATATGTCCATAAATTTGTGAATACTTCACTGTTGAGTGCTTGTTTATCCACAAGTGGTAACATTTTTGGTATTGGCTCGATGGTGATGGTTAATTCAGTTTTGTTGTCCACATGATCAGGATAGTCACTCGATTTAGCAACATTCGACGAAATTAATAACAATATTAAGGAAAGTACACTGAGCAAGGTTGATATGCGCACTAATTTCGATAAACGCAATAATATGTTCATATTCTATTAATCCACAAAGTCAAAGGTAAGTAACAAGCGCTTATTATTGCTCTTTACTGCTGGCGAACGATGGATCGCGCCGCCGTTTTCATTGTTATACCAGCCTTCACCTTTCAATAATGCTACATCGCCAATTGCCAATTGCTGTATGTCTTGTGTACTTTGTATGAGGCCGGATGTTTCGTCAGGTTCACCTTTACTGCCGGCACCTAATTTCGCACGATTAACTGTACTACCTGCTAGCCACTCCGTTGCCGTACCTGCAAAGGTAGTCACTAAACGACAGGGCACTTTATCTACATGAAACTTAGGGCACATTGCCTGATCTAGTGTGGTTAACCGAAGGCCTACCCCCTTTAACTCGAACAGGGTGCAGAACATATCAACGAGCATGGCAATATATTCACACAATGCTTGCTTATCACTTAACTCGGGAGCGGACTCTACTAAGTTTTTAACCGCGTTATTTGGTCTAGCGGTGATTAAAACACGTAAATTAGCCGACGTTGCCATGATGCTGTTAACGTTTTGCATTACCTCATCTGAGAGCTTATTTTGCCAAACCGCTATATTGACTTCTTCCTGATAAATCTCAGTTAACACTGAAGCATCTTGAGCGAATGAAGCAACGCGAGAATACTGTTCTAACGTTGCAACATTTTGAGAGGAAAGTGAATTATGCATGAAGGTTTACCTAGAAAAGTTAAAGATGTATTTTTGAGTGAATATTTGTCGTATCCAGTAAAGTATCATACTAGAAAAGATCAATAATACTCTTGAGGTAGCTCCTAGGTAAGTCGATATATGCTAACCATTTGTAAAATGGAGTGATTGTAAGGTCAATACCTTCAGTAAACCGGTGTATTACTATAGAAAAGCAGAGGATTAAGGTAAACGTTTGCATTTTCGCAAGTGCAGTATTGATGTCGTGATTGATATTCTTGCCAGCTATCAGATGAATTGCTTGCTAACTTTTAAGGCCAGAACGCTTTATTGATGCTGGTGGTTTGCTTTTGGCAATAATCCCTACACGTTAACTACTCATTGTTAATAGTTGTCTTAATCGTTATCGCTTAATTCTTATTATGAATTTAATTCATGGAAGAAGATGATTAATCATCATTTCAATTTAGCGTAGCCACCCTGCAACATAATTTGAACTTAAACAGTGCGAAAATAATACAACAAGCACTGCAATATTATGAAATGGGGAAAGTATCTATGTTTAAAAGATCATTATTGAGTGTTGCTACACAAGCGGTTATCTACTCATCACTAAGTATGCCTATCACTGCGCTGGCACAGCAAGCCGTGGAAGAAAATGAACAGGGACTAGAGCGTATTACGGTAACATCACAAAAACGCTTGCAGTCAATTCAAGATGTACCTAGCGCTATTTTAGCGATTTCCGGCGCAAGCTTAGAAAAAAACAGTATCAATAATTTACTGGCGATGTCGGAAAGTATTCCTAATGTCCATATTACAGAGTCATCAAGTAGTAAGCGTATTTTTGTTCGCGGTATTGGTTCAGGCACGAATGCGGGTTTTGAGCAATCGGTCGCAATGTATAAAGACGGCATCTATTTAGGCCGTGGCCACCAAGCCAAATTCCCCTTTCTCGATATGCAGAGCGTTGAATTAATTAAAGGCCCGCAGGCGGTGATGTTTGGTAAAAATGCGACGGCAGGTGCTTTTAGTATGCTGACCAATTCACCAACCGATGAAAATGAAGGCTCTGTGTTTATCGAGTACGGCTCAGATAACGAACAACGACTTAATGGTGTGGTTAACGTTGCCCTGAGTGACGATTTTTCCATCCGAATTGCCGCTTTTACCGAATCAAGAGATGGCTATATTAACAACGTTGCCCGCGATGAAGACGAAGCATCGTCAGAGGCAAGTGGCGTGAGATTGTCAGCCGATTGGCAACTTACCGAAAATACCAACGCCTTATTGAAGTGGGAGCATGCCAGCTTTGATACTAAGGGTTCTCGTTATCAATATATTGTTGATGAAACCAGCCGTGATGAGCAAATTGCTGCCGACCCGACTAATTTAGCCAATGTCGGTTATCGCTCATTCTTACTGTCTGATACTTCTGGATTAGATTACACCAGCGCGGTTTCAGGGGATCTACATCCAGAAGGGTTAGATGAAGGTAATTCAACGACTTCTGATAATGCGGTACTGCAGTTAACACATAGTAGTGACCTATTTGAATTTACGTCAATTACAACTTTCAGTGAATATGATTGGAATTCCATTTTTGATGCTGATTACTCTGAAGTGTCGCTCATTAAACAAACCTACACTGAAAACTATGAGCAATTTACCCAAGAATTTCGTATCGCTTCGCCAATGGGCACTGAATTCGAATACGTTGCTGGCGTGTTTTATATGAACAGTGAGTTGGATCACCCTAATGATATTTTATTGGCCGCTGCAACGTTAATTACCACCTTACCTGCGGGCACCTCAGTCGGTACTAGAGCGCAGTTTGACCAAGAGCAGGAGAGTTATTCAGCTTTTGCTGCGTTCACGTGGAATGTAAATAATGACTGGCGCGCGAATATTGGCTTACGTTATCAACATGAAGAGAAAAGTGTCACTAGCGTGCAAGACTCATATGGCCTTTATGCAGCAGAAACTCCAGAGCCAGTACAGCAATTTGTCAACACCTTAGTACCGGGTATTGCTACTGCGCTTTCTGGCGCTGGGGCACATGATATTGCGCAAAAACGCGAGGAGTCACATTTATCGCCAAGTTTGAGCATTCAATATTTAGGCTTTGACGATACCATGCTGTTTGCTAGCACCAGTATCGGTTATAAAGCGGGTGGCTTTGATGGTTCAGGGTTAAATTCATCGAATGGTAATCAAGCAGATCCCGATTCAGGTTTTGAATTTGATGATGAAAAGGCGACTAATATTGAATTCGGTATTAAAGCCGAGCCCATTAAAAATATTCTTGAAGTAAACGCCACTATTTTCCATACCAAATATGAAGATTTGCAAGTCTCTGAATTCAATGGCAACGCCTTTGTGGTAAAAAATGCCGCTGAAACTAAAGTGCAAGGAATCGAAATTGATAGCCGTTGGGCGCTTGCCGAAAATTGGCATTTAACTGCGAACCTCGCGTTGCTTGATTTTGAGTATGTTAGTTACACCGGGGCATCACCAACAGTACGTCAAGCTGAATTCTTAGGACAAGCGACTCAAGATTTAAGCGGTAAGCCTGGTGCCTTTGCGCCTGACTATTCCGGTAATATTTCGCTAGATTACCACACCGACGTGTTCTCTGGTTATCCGTTCTCCGCAAACCTTTCGGTGCAATTTAGTGATGATTATTTTCTTGAGCAGGATTTAGATCCTATTGCGGTGCAAGCAAGCTACGCCAAAGTTAATTTTAGAGTTGAGTTGGCAGACAAAGATGATGCGTGGACACTGGCATTGTTAGTAAATAACGTCACGGATGAACAAACCTTTAGCCAAGCGAATGATGTACCGGTATTAAGTTTTGCCCACCGTTTTTTATCAGAACGCCCTCGTAGTGTTCACATTCAAGCCAGTTACAACTTTTAATGAGGTTGCATTTTACTGAGCTCAACTAGTTAATTGATCTAGTCAATGGGCACATTCGGTTTATAACCGCATGTGCCTTTTTTTTGGGAGCAACTACAATACTTGCTCAGCGATATTTAGTAATTTATTACGCATCCAGCCGTTAACTGGATCATTCTCGGCTTGTTTATGCCAATACATATGTACCGGTAATACGGGTACCTCAAAGGGTAGTGGCACCACGCATACCGGCATTTTATCTTTTAATAAATTGGCGTATGCATTTGGCATGGTTAGTAACATATCACAGCGGCTGATCACGCTGATGGCAGCAAAATAATGTTCACACTGTAGTGCGATATTACGGGCAACGCCGTGACTAGCAAGTGCCATATCAATTAAATCGACCCGTGAATCTTTTAAAGCCACCACCGCATGCACAGCGTCAATGTAGCGCGCTAAGGTTATATCTTCGAGAATAGGATGGCCTTCACGGCAAATCAGCGAAAAATGCTCATTACACACTAAGGTATTATTAATATCGTTACCGGTGGGGCTCAGCACATCAATGACAATATCTAGCTCTTGTTGTTCAAGGGATTTCTCCATTTTTACACGAGAAATTTGCTGGCTGTGAATGGTGATATTAGGGGTGTTGGCCAGTAAATCAGTGACTAAGGTCGGGAAAAAAATAGATTCGAGAATATCACGAAAGCCTAAGTGAATAACGCGCTTATGCGCGGTAATATCAAAGGTTTGATTTTCTGCGAGTGTCGACTCCAACATGGTTAATGAAGCAAGCACTTGTGGCATTATTTTTTGGCATAAAGCCGAAGGCACCATTTTACGGCCATGGCGAATAAATAACTCATCATCAAACTTAGTACGCAATCGCGCCAGCGCGTGGCTAACCGCAGGCTGGGTTAAATGTAGCTTGTTGGCGGCAGCGGTAATTGCGCCTTCTTGATAGACGGTTTTCAGCACTAAAAATAAATTAAAATCAATTTTACCATGCATCATATTAATACATATCCATAAATTAACATCACTTTTATTTATTCTAAGACTAATTACACTAAAGTCAATTAGTCTATTGGAAGTGAACACATGAGCAACGATTTCATTGAGCAAGCAAAACGTATGACCATAGGTAGTGATAGATTTACCTTACCTATGCCACCATCTTTTAACACGTTGGCGCAGCAGCAGGCTTACGAAAAGCAACGATTAGCCGCGGGATTTCGTGTTTTTGCGTTACATGGTTTTGATGAAGGTTTAGCGGGCCATATCACCCAAAGAGACTGTATTGATACGGAAACGTTTTGGGTAAACCCTGTTGGTGCGCACTTCTCTCAAATTAAGGCGTCTGATTTAGTACGTGTTGATCATAGTGGTAATATTGTTGAAGGAAATTCGCCAATTAACACCGCTGCCTTCGCTATTCATTCTCGTATTCATATGGCCCGCCCTGATGTGAATGCGGTTGCGCATGCGCATACCAAATACGGCCGCGCGTTTTCTGCTCTGGGTGAATTATTAAAACCCATTTCTCAAGATGCCTGTGTTTTTTATCAAAATCACAGCGTGTTTGATGTTTTTACCGGTGTTGTCGCTGAGTTAGACGAAGGCGATATGATCGCCGAGTCGCTGGGTAACAAAGCCGCAGTTATATTACAAAACCATGGCCTGTTAACGGTAGGGAAGTCGCTTGATGCAGCCGTGGCAAACTTTGTCACTATGGATAGCTGTTGCCAAAGCCAACTCTTGGCACAAGCTGCCGGAGAATTAACGTTAATTGGCCACGACATTGCCATTAAAACTCGTGCTGCCAATGGTTCAGACTTAGTGACATGGGGTAATTTCCAACCCTTGTATCAAGTTGTTTCCAGCCAAGATTCGAGCTTTTTAGACGAATAATATTTGAAATGTTAGGGTTTCCATTACCTTAGTGACGCTAACGCAGCCGTTAGCAGAGATCATAAAATAATTGTAAATAGAGGTAATCATGGTTCAGAAAGTAGATTTAACAACAGTACAAACAAGCGCGGATATGGCTAAATCCGACCTAGTGAGTATTTCACCGTCACGATTACCCAATTCTATTTATGATGCTATTAGTACATCTGCTCAGCGAAGCCCGAATAAAATCGCGATACGTTATATTCTTGATGGCGACTGTATTGGCCCTAAAAAAATCCCTTTTGCTAAAAAGGCAATTCATCAGCTAGTTAAAATAATCAAAGGCAAAGGCTTTGCAGCGCCATACCGTGAAATTAGTTATCGCGATGTGGCTAACGCCGTTACCCAAGTGAGTAATGCTTTAGCGGGTTTAGGTATTGGCAGAGACGACGTTACCTCGATCATTTTACCCAACTTCCCTGAAATGTATTTCTCGCTGTGGGGCGCTGAAACGGCGGGTATCGCGAACCCTATTAACCCTTTGCTTGAAGCGAATATCATTAAAGAAATAATCACTACTGCGGGTAGTAAGGTATTGATTGCCTTAGGGCCAGTGCCGGGTAGTGATATCTGGCAAAAAACCTTAGCCATTAAAGATAAAATTCCGTCATTAACGGCGGTGATCAGCTTATTTGGCGACGATATCCCAGCGTCGACCACCAATACGGTACCGGTTTATAGTTTTGAAAAGCTTATCGCTAAGCAAGACCCAATACGACTATTGTCGAGCAAGCCAAGCCAGCAAGATATTTGCTCATACTTTCACACCGGTGGTACTACCGGCTTACCAAAATTAGCTAAACATTTACATTTGAACGAAATCACCAATGCCGCGCAAATGAACTTGGTGTCACCGATGGAATCAAGTGACAGCTTATTGATTGGTTTACCTATTTTTCATGTTAATGCCGCAATTACCGGTCTTGCGTCGGTGATGCTAGGTTCAACAATTTTACTGACGGGACCTTCAGGTTATCGGGGTAAAAATATTATTGCTAATTTATTAACGATTTTGGATAATTTTGATGTGGCGTTTATGACCGCAGTACCCACGGTGTATGCCGGTTTACTACAGCACTTAGCTAGTAAAAACATCACGCCAA
>Ga0209395_1004651_pt1 | contig 15971 bp, 17 predicted proteins | sample GOMGulsemesocosm_3_FD_184635 | JGI IMG/M metagenome (GOLD analysis project Ga0209395, IMG submission 184635) | Methane-oxidizing microbial communities from mesocosms in the Gulf of Mexico - GOM9D Gulf of Mexico (SPAdes) (version 2) | ecosystem: Environmental > Aquatic > Marine > Cold seeps... | reverse complement strand
CTTTTAATGCGCGTCCTTGCACGAAAAGCTAAAAAATCGTCCCTGATTTTTTCTCCTAACGGTTATCCAATTGAATGCAACTAAAACGGGGAGCACAACCAATCACAACGCGCGGTCAAAGCTAACTTGTTGTATTTAATAAAAAGATAAAACCAGACACAGTTAACGGGAACATAGCCAATGTGATTGGCATAATTTAGCTTGCTATCTTGGCAGCGGTAACTCGCCAACAATAACGGTACGTTCTACTATTTTATTGTCGTGCACTATCGTTAAGATCATTTCACTGTCTGGTTTTGCTTCGGCGATGTAATGTAGTGCAGCACGTGCTGAATTAAATTCATGTTCATTAATCTTAAGCATAATATCGCCCTTAATCAGCCCTGCTTTAGCGGCGGGGCCATCAGCTTGAACACCAGTGACTAGAATACCAATGCCCGATATATTTAAAGACTGGGCGATTACCGGTTCAACCTCTTCGCCGTTAATCCCTAAATAACCTCGGATCACTCGCCCTTCACTGATAATTTGTTTCATCACGGTATAAGCGAGCTGGATCGGAATGGCAAAGCTAATGCCGCTCGTTTGAACATCCGTTAATGAATTATAGTTAGCGGCATTAATGCCGACTAATTCGCCCAGTGAGTTAATGAGTGCACCACCAGAATTGCCGTCATTAATCGCAGCGTCTGTTTGAATTAAATCGAGAAAGCCCGATGAGCTTAAACCAGCGTTACGGCCAGTTGCGCTAACAATGCCTTGGGTAATCGTTTGGCCAAGATTGTAGGGATTGCCTATGGCTAATACCAAGTCTCCCACTTCGGTAGCTCGCGCTAAATCAATCGGAATTACAGGCAAGGCTGGGGCATCAATATGTAATACGGCTAAATCAGTTAAGGGATCAACCCCAACGACCGAGGCGGTTTTAATGGTACCGTTTTGGATACCAACCCGGATAATGTCGGCACCACGAATGACATGATAGTTCGTTAAAATAAAGCCATCGGCCGAAATTATAACGCCAGAGCCTAAACCTTTTGCCCGTTGTTCAATTTGGTTGAGAGGTGTCAGATGTTGGGTGATCGAATAAATATTAACAACGGCTGGCGCCGAGCGTCGAATCGCTTGAGCAAAAGAAATTGGTGAGCTTTGGTTTAGTAACCAACTACCAATATTGAGATTGAAAGTCGGACGCAAGCTTGGTACTAAGACAATAATCAAGCCGCCAATAAGTACGCCAGCAGCTATCGCTTTTAGCATTGCGATCAATATTTTAGTCAAAGTAATTATCCGAGTCGATAAAAACGATTAGATTAGCATTTGAGAAGATAATTTAATAGGGCATTTATACCCGTGACCAATGGTCACGGGTATAGTCGCTATTTATCTAAGAATTAAGAACATGTTACGGTTATCACGGATAATACGTAAAGCCGCAATGCCGTCCCGCTCCTTAAGATATTCACGTAACTCTTTGAGTGACAAGGTATCGTCACGATCGACACCAATAATCAAATCACCTTCCTTTAGGCCAATCTGTGCCGCTGCTGAACCTGCTTCGAGCTTATCAATGATGATGCCTTGGTGCTGACCATCATTATCGCTTAAAGTCGCGCCAGTCAACGCAGGATGGATAGTGCCAGCTTGCAGATTACTACGTTGTGATTGCTTAAGTGTTGCTGTAAAGCTCTCCATCTTACCGTTGCGAACGACAGCTAATTCGACTTGAGAGCCAGCACCTAATGTGGCGACCTTAGCGCGTAATTCGGCAAAGCCTTTAATGTTTTTTCCGTTGACCTTAACGATAATGTCGCCAGGCTGTAGACCCGCGTCTTCGGCAGCTGAGTTGGGCATTACCTGATTAATAAAGGCACCGTACTTAGTCTTATGGCCAAAGTTTTTGGCTAATTCTGGCGTTAAAGGTTGACCTGCTATTCCTAACACGCCACGACGAACCTCTCCAAATTCAATAATCTGTTTGACTAAGTTATCGACCATGTTGGCTGGTATGGCAAAACCAATACCGACGTTGCCGCCGTTGGGGCCAATAATCGCGGTGTTAATACCAATTAACTCGCCCCGTAAGTTGACCAAGGCGCCGCCGGAGTTACCGCTATTAATTGCAGCATCGGTTTGAATGAAATTCTCTAAATTTTCGAGATTTAGACCTGAACGGCCTAAGGCGCTGACAATGCCTGAGGTAACTGTTTGGCCCAAGCCAAAAGGATTGCCAATAGCGACCGTGAAATCACCGACTCTTAACTTATCGGAATCTGATAATGATATTTCAGTTAAGTCATCAGCCTTGATTTGCAGTAGCGCGACGTCAGATTCAGGATCTGAGCCGATAAACTTAGCGTCGATTTGGCGACCGTCGTCGAGCATGACTTGGATATCGTCGGCTTGGTTAATCACGTGATGATTGGTGACGATATAACCCTTTTTAGCATCGATAATTACGCCCGAGCCGAGGCCACGAAAAGGACGTTCTCGTACTTGTTCGTTTTGACCAAAAAAAGGTTTAAAGATTTCAGGAACCTTGCGGGTCGAGCGTTGGGTGCCTTTAACTGAAATAGAGACAACGGCTGGTGTGACATGCTCTAACATTGGTGCAAGGCTTGGCATGGTATCGCCGGCGACACTTTGCGGCCACGCCGCGTAGCTAGTGGCAGGAATGACTCCTAGGGACAATGCAAACAAAGACGCGCTGACTAATGACAATCTAACATTCATAATTTAAATTTCTCCACCGCTATCGGGTATCAATGAGTATAACGACATCAGATCATAATGACGCAACTAGTATAAGTGATTACTTTTATTAAGGACTGATGCGATGTTGATAAGTTCCATTTATTTTGGAGGTTGGTATAAGGCGCCATCCGTGGCGCACTGTTTATTAGGAGGTATTAAGTTTTAACGGTCGCTGCTTTCTCTTCCTGCTGCTTGTTAATAATGCCATGGCTACCAGCAACATAATCGTTGGGTTGATTAACCGGATCCGCTTCTTGAGGCTCTACTTCTTCTTCCTTGATGGTCGGCTCGGCTGGCTCATCAGTGGCAATGGGTTGCTCGGTTACATCTGCCTCTTCGGTGGGTGCTGTAGATTGTTCCAGAGCCTGATCTTGTTCTTCTTTGTCAATTGATGTGTCAGCAGATTCGGCAGGTGTGATGTCAATATCTTGCGGCTGTTGTGCTTGCTCGGGGCTTTGGGCTTGCGCAGAGCTTTCAATAAATAAAGGGCTGATCGCAGGTTCGCTGTCAGGCAGTAAGCTTTGTTGCGATTGCGCCATGTGCTGATATATTTTGCTGTAATCTGCTGCCATTTTATTTAAAAGCTCAGCACTGCCTGCAAAGTGTTGCTCAACATCTTGTTTGTATTGTTTTAATTCAGATTCTAACTCTTGCTGCTTCTGTTGCGCTTTAGAGTCACCATTGAGTTGCATCCGGCAAATAAAATAGCCTAAAAGCGTGCCTATAATAAAAGTGATGACAGCAAAAGTGATATTATCGGTAGTCCAGTCCATAGATGTTCCCTAGTAAATATTTAAGTAAGGTTAATTATAGTGTCTGTATTAATATTCGCAGACTTTTGTTACTGTGCTCGAAGGTTAAATTAAACCCGCAGTTTAGGCGTCTAATTTTTATGATGTTATTTATCTCAGCGAAGGAAAAATAGAACACTAATGTCTCAGCTTACCCCGTTACAAAAATATCAACAAGATCTTACGCGTGATGACTTTAGTTACGACAGTGCTCAGGAAAATGCGGTCAAGCACTTGCAGCGCCTGTACGACGAAATTACAGCTAAACGTCCCAATGAGCAAAAACTTAGCCTGTCACAAAAGTTAAAACAATTGATTAAGCCGAAGCCGCAAGCGCAGGCATCATCAATTAAGGGCTTGTATTTTTGGGGGGGAGTAGGGCGTGGTAAAACCTATTTAGTGGATACATTTTTTGAAGCCTTGCCAATAGAGCGAAAAATGCGAGTGCATTTTCATCGCTTTATGCATCGCGTTCATCATGAGTTAGCTTCGCTGCAAGGAAAAAGCGATCCGTTATTGTTGATTGCAGATAAGTTTGCTCAAGAAGCCGAAATTATTTGTTTTGATGAATTTTTTGTCTCAGACATTACTGATGCCATGATTTTGGGCGGGTTGTTTGAAGCTTTGTTTAATCGTGGTGTTATTTTAGTGGCGACTTCGAACATTGTGCCAGACGATTTGTATCGTAATGGCTTGCAGCGGGCGCGGTTCTTACCTGCAATAACGTTAATAAATCAGCATACTGAAATCGTTAATGTTGATTCTGGCATTGATTATCGCCTTAGGGCACTTGAGCAGGCAGAAATATATCATTACCCGCTTGATGCACAAGCTGATAGTAACCTGATGACCTATTTCGAACAATTAGCTCCAGAGCCGGGACATGATGTCGGCACTATCGAAATTGAAGGGCGAGCAATCACAGTGCGCCTTGATGCCGACGGTGTATTGCTGGTCGATTTTAAAGCGTTATGTGATGGTCCCCGCAGTCAAGTAGATTACATGGAGATAGCTCGCTGCTACCATTCAATTTTATTAAGTAATGTGCTGCAGATGGGCAAAGAAACTGACGATATTGCACGTCGTTTTATTGCAATGGTTGATGAATTCTACGAGCGCCGAGTTAAGTTGATTATTTCAGCTGAGGTGGCAATGGAGCAGCTATATACACAAGGGCAATTAACCTTTGAATTTAGACGTTGCTTAAGCCGCCTGCAAGAAATGCAGTCACACGAATATTTAAGTGAAGCACATAAACCTTAGAGAGAAACACCCATATAAGGCCTGCGATGTGATAGCCTCGATTTAAGGCGTAATAATTTCAGGTTTTTTACTAAATAACGGGTGATTTTTAGCCCGACGTCATATATAATCCTGCCCCTGCCTACGTAAGTTGTTATTCATTTTCCCATGGATCACAACACTCGCTTTCGAAAATTACTCGAAGGGGTAAAATTCTAGCAACTAGACATTGTTTTTGGTTTCTCTAATTTTAATGAGCAGACGAAAACATAAATACGAATCAAATATTAGGTTTTATATAAATGAAAACTTTTAGCGCAAAGCCAGAAAGCGTAAAACGCGACTGGTACGTTGTAGATGCTGACGGTAAAACGTTAGGTCGTTTGGCAACTGAAATTGCTTCACGTTTACGTGGTAAGCATAAGCCAGAATACACTCCACACGTTGATACTGGCGATTACATCGTTGTTATTAACTGTGAAAAGATTGCCGTAACTGGTAACAAACGTACTGATAAAGTTTATTATCACCACACTGGTTTCATCGGTGGTATTAAGTCTATCACTTTCGACAAGCTACTTGATAAAGCGCCTGAGCAAATCATCGAGAAAGCTGTTAAAGGCATGTTGCCAAAAGGCCCTCTAGGCCGCGCAATGTTCCGTAAGTTGAAAGTATACGCAGGTCCTGAGCATCAGCATGCTGCTCAACAGCCTCAAGTTTTAGACATCTAATACGGAATATAAGCAAATGGCAGATAATACATACTACGGCACAGGCCGTCGCAAAAGCTCAGTAGCTCGTGTTTTTATTAAAGCAGGTAGCGGTACTATTACTATCAATAACCGTCCGTTAGACGAGTTCTTTGGTCGTCCAACTTCTTGTATGGTTGTTCGTCAACCATTAGAGCTAGTTGAAATGACTGAAAAGTTCGATATTAACGTTACAGTTAAAGGTGGTGGTACTACTGGTCAAGCTGGCGCAATCCGTCACGGCATTACACGTGCCCTAATGGAATTTGACGAAACTCTTCGTTCTGAACTACGTAAAGCTGGTTTTGTTACCCGTGATGCACGTAAAGTTGAACGTAAGAAAGTTGGTCTACGTAAAGCACGTAAGAAGCCACAATTCTCAAAGCGTTAAAAACAGTTTTTTATCGACCTTCTGTGGTCAGGAATTCTATTCCTGTACCATGGTCGATAAATCTGAGCAAAAACCCGGTATTTACCGGGTTTTTTTATGCCTGTAATAAAATTCATTTCTGATAATCCCTCTAATATATTGATCAACTGAAAAACTTTCAGCTTGGTTGCCTTAACTTTTCTTTGGCTAATAAAGCGCCGACCGGGGTCGCTTTTAAACTAAAAGCGCTGAGAATTAAACTAAATCGTCAGGCTTAGACAAATTAATGAGTGTAAAGGGGTAATTATCGGTGATTTTTCGGTTCAAAATGCTTATAATTTGGCAGAATTTCTGCCGCATGAGCAGAAGCACTTTTTCGATGTGGCAAAAAAACGGTATTTTCCGAGTTTTTGTCCATTGTGTGTTAGTCGTGAATTTAAAATAATATTCGTAAATTGAGTGATGTTTTGTTTATTCGAGCATCTAAACAGGAGATATGTGGATGAGTAGTGCGCCAGAAAATAATGGCCGTCGCCGCTTTTTAACCCTCGCTACAGCAGTGGTTGGTGGAGTTGGAGCAGTCGGTGTTGCTGTACCCTTTATCAAGTCATGGAATCCAAGTGAAAAGGCAAAAGCTGCAGGTGCTCCGGTTGAGTACGATGTCAGCAAGATGATGCCTGGACAACTTGTTAGGGTTCAATGGCGTGGTAAGCCGGTATATGTTGTTCGTCGGAGCAAAGAGGTATTGGCCGATTTGGAAAATGGCCATAATGATCAATTAAAAGATCCAAGTTCTGCGGTACCGCAGCAGCCTGATTATGCCACCAATAGCTACCGTTCACTTAAGCCTGAATTCTTAGTGGCGCTTGGCGTGTGTACTCACCTTGGTTGTGCACCTACATACCGTGCTGGTGATTTTAATGAAGTGGTTGAAGGCGTTAAAAACGGTTTCTTCTGTCCTTGTCATGGCTCTAAGTTCGACATGGCTGGCCGCGTATTTAATAACGTGCCTGCACCGACAAATTTAGTAATTCCACCGCATATGTTTACTGGTGATACTCGGCTAACTATCGGTGTTGATAAGGGAGATGCATAATGATGACTAATCTAGTCAATTGGATCGATAAGCGGATCCCAATGACCGAAGCGTTCAATAAGCACGTTGGTCAATACCCTGCACCAGCTAACTTTAACTTTTGGTACTTCTTTGGTTCATTAGCGATGTTAGTACTGGTTAACCAAATCTTAACGGGTATCTGGTTAACAATGAACTACACGCCATCTGGCGAAGAAGCGTTTCGCTCAGTAGAATATATCATGCGTGATATTGAATACGGCTGGTTACTGCGTTATATGCACTCGTCAGGTGCATCTGCATTCTTCGTTGTTGTCTATTTACACATGCTTCGCGGCATGATGTACGGCTCATACCAAAAACCACGTGAACTACTGTGGTTGTTCGGTATGTTCATTTTCCTAGTGTTGATGGCTGAAGGTTTCATGGGTTACTTGCTACCTTGGGGTAACATGTCATTCTGGGGCGCTCAGGTAATCATTTCGCTGTTTGGTGCCATTCCGGTGATTGGTGATGACCTAACGTTATGGATCCGTGGTGACTACGTTATCTCTGGTGCAACATTGAACCGATTCTTCGCATTGCACGTAATCGCTTTGCCACTGGTATTGGTTATCTTAGTATTCTTGCACATTGTGGCACTTCATGAAGTAGGCTCTAATAACCCTGAAGGTATCGAAATTAAGAAACCTAAAGGTTCGATCCCTGAAGAAGAAAAAGCCAAGTTCAAGTTTCATAAGAGCTACACCGACAAATACGATATTGTTGACGCAGTACCTTTCCACCCTTACTACTCTGTTAAAGATATCATGGGTGTTGTTGGTTTCTTGTTCGTATTCTGCTACGTGATTTTCTTTGCACCAGAAGGTGGCGGTTACTTCCTTGAGAAGCCTAACTTCGAACCTGCTAACGCCTTGAAAACGCCAGAGCATATTGCGCCAGTTTGGTACTTTGGACCGTTCTATACTATCTTACGTGTTATCCCTGACAAGCTAATTGGCGCGGGTGCGATGTTTGGTGCAATTGTGATGTTATTCTTGTTGCCTTGGTTCGACCGTGGCACAGTGAAGTCGATACGTTACCGTTGTTTGGCTCACAAGATTAATTTAATCCAGTTCTGCATCTGTTTCGTGATACTAGGTGTGCTAGGTACGCTACCATCAGGCCCTATCGCTAACTTACTTGGTACTATTACTAGTATCGGTTACTTCGGCTTCTTCATTGCCTTGTGGTTCTACAGCAAGAATGAAAAGACCAAGCCTGTACCAGAGAGGATTTCTCACTAATGAAAAAGCTATTAATTGCTCTTGTGACGTTACTTCCTTCACTGGCTTTTGCTAGTGGTGGCGGTGCCAATCTGTTACACGCACCAATCGATCCAACGGACAAGGCATCACTGCAAAACGGTGCCAAATTGTTTATGAACTACTGTTCAGGTTGTCATGATACTAGCTATCAGCGTTACAACCGTGTTGCTAAAGACTTGGATATTCCAAAAGAATTAATGATGGAAAACCTTGTGTTTACCGGCGCTAAATTTGGTGATCTAATGTTCAACGCCGTTGAAGATAAGCAAGGAAGTAAATGGTTCGGTGGCACACCACCGGATCTAACGTTAGTAACTCGTGCTCGTGGTACTGACTGGGTTTATACTTACTTGAAAAGCTTCTACGCCGATCCCCAGCGTCCGTTTGGCGTCAACAACACCTTGTTTAAAGATGTTGGCATGCCACACGTATTACAAGATCTACAAGGTCTGCCGACTTTGGTTCAAGAAAAAGATGAAAACGGCCATGTTATTTCACAGAAAATCGTTACTGATAGTTCTGGCGAAATGGACAATGAAGAATTCGACATTGCCGTTCGAGACATTACTAACTTCCTTAACTACTCTGGCGAGCCAAGTAAATTGGAACGCGAAAGCTTAGGTAAGTGGGTCCTTGGTTTCTTATTCTTCTTCTTTATCTTGTGTTACTTCTTGAAGAAAGAATACTGGCGCGATGTTCATTAAGCTGCTAACGCTAGTTTAATGATAAAAGAATGGGGGCTTTTTTAGCCCCCGTTTTAGTTAGTAGCTTTTTCAATTTGTGGCTAAATCGACACTTTTTGTTCAGTATTCCCACAGGAGCGCTGAAACTGTTATAATCTATTTCAACTAGATTTCCGTATTAAATAATTTTGGAGAATATCGATGGCCGTAACTGCCAATAAACGTTCCGTAATGCAGCTGTTTTCAGGTGCAAAAGATATGGAGAGTCATCAGGTTCGCATCGTGCTGGCCGAGAAAGGTGTTAATGTCGAGATCAAGCAAGTTGATCCTGATAACCTGCCAGAAGCATTAATCGAAGTTAATCCATACAATAACGTACCAACCCTAGTCGACCGCGATCTAGTGTTATACAAAGCTGATATTGTTATGGAATATTTAGATGAGCGTTTTCCTCATCCGCCGTTAATGCCGGTATATCCAGTTGCTCGTGCCCAAAGCCGCTTAATGATGCATCGCATCAAGCGTGATTGGTATGCACTAGTTGATACAATCATGATGGGTGGTTCTAAAAGTGAAGCAGCCCGTAAGCAACTAAGTGAAGAGTTAACGGCTATTGCGCCAATCTTTGCTGAAGCGCCTTACTTCATGAGCGAAGACTTTAGCTTAGTAGATTGCTGCCTAGCACCGTTATTCTGGCGTTTACCTGAGTTAAACATCGAACTAACAGGCAATGGTTCTAAAGAACTACGTTTGTACATGCAGCGTGTTTTTGAACGTGAATCTTTTCAGGCATCACTCACTGATGCTGAACGTGAAATTCGTTTAGGTTAATAATAGAGGTGTTCTGATGGGTCCAAATCGTCCATATTTATTGCGAGCCTTTTACGAATGGCTACTCGATAATGAGTGTACGCCGCATTTAGTGGTTAATGCGACCCTTGCTGGCGTTCAAGTGCCAGTTGAGCATATCAAAGACGGTCAAATTGTATTAAATATTGCTCCCCATTCGGTTGGTAATTTTGATATGAGCAATGAGCGTGTGACATTTAGTGCGCGCTTTGGTGGTAAGCCCTATCAGCTTATTATTCCAATGGCAGCAGTAATTGCTATTTATGCCCGCGAAAATGGTGCTGGTACTATGTTTGAAGATGAAGAGTTTTATCATCAGGCAGACGAGAGCCTCGATGCCCCAATCACCATGGCTAGTGACAACGCTGAACATGTTGATGAGGTTGCTGAAGTTGTTAGTACCGCGCCCGCGAAAAAGAATCGCTCATTTTTAACTGTCGTTAAGTAGTACCTAGACTGGTATATTTCAGTTGATAAGATAGTTAGAGCAAAAAGCGGTATTTGATTAAATTCAAATGCCGCTTTTTTATGTTTACGACTAAACGGACTTAGGAGGTAGAGCGAAGCATGGATGCCCGAGCCGAGGACGAACGGTCAAGCTTTATGCTCCTCGGTAACTGCTCCTGCGTTACTCTAATCACGAGTATCCATGCTCAGGTGCAAAGCTTAAGTACATGCATCCATGCATGCAATATCGCGGTGCCATGGCAGGAAATTAGCTCCAGACATTTCCTAAGTACCACCATCCATGGTGGCAATGGCAATGAGCGATGATGTTTACGACTAAACGGACTTAGGAGGTAGAGCGAAGCATGGATGCCCGAGCCGAGGACGAACGGTCAAGCTTATGCTCCTCGGTAACTCCTGCGTTATTCTAATCACGAGCATCCATGCTCGGGTGCAAAGCTTAAGTACATGCATGCATCCATGTAATATCGCGGTGCCATGGCTGGAAATAGGTTAAAGACATTTCCTGAGCAATGATGTTCAGAATTAGCCAAAGGTTAGCTTACTGATATTCAAATACCTTAGTGACCTTAGATACTCCCTCGACATTACGAGTGATTTCGGTCGCTTTAGCCGCTTCTTCTTGCGTAACAAGACCTAATAAAAACACTTCGCTATTCTCGGTAATTACCTTGATATGGCTATAAGCAAAACTATTATCACTGGCCATTGACGCTTTAATTTTGGTGGTTAACCAAGTGTCATGTGTTCGGGTACTGAGGCTGCTAGGATTCGAAATTCGAATTTGGTCATGTAGCCGGTTAACATTAGCAATGTTCTGCATTAGCTTTACTGCTTGATCCTTTAACATGGTGTTAGGCGCTTGCCCTATCATCAGTAAAGTGCGGTTAAAACTAATGACCGTGATGTTGGTATGATTGTCTAAACTGGCAACATCACCAATTAGCTTGTTGGCTTTTAGTTCGATTGTTTCGTCTTCGAGTTGCGCAGGGGCTGTCCTGCGATCGTTCGCCACCATTGCTGCACCGACTGTACCAAGTACCACACCAGTAACACAGCCTTGCAGTGTCAACATGGTGGCAAAAATAGCAAAGATTTTAAGCATTATTTTTGGCGTTTGATTCACGATTGCTCCTCTTGGGGGAATAAGGTTCGGTCAATGGCGTCACACAGGCAATGGATTACCAATAAATGGACCTCTTGAATTCTAGCTGTGCTGGTCGAAGGTACGCGTATTTCTACGTCATTTTCGCTTAACAAACCAGCCATGTCGCCACCGTCATTACCAGTTAGCGCAACAATAACCATGTCACGGCTCAGTGCTGCTTCAATCGCCTTTATTACATTGGCCGAATTACCACTGGTAGAAATTGCCAGTAAAATATCACCGGGTTGACCAAGCGCTCTGATTTGCTTAGAGAAAATTTCTGAATAACTGTAATCATTAGCAATTGAGGTTATGGTCGAGCTGTCAGTCGTTAATGCAATAGCTGGTAAACTTGGGCGCTCTGTCTCAAAACGGTTTAATAACTCAGATGAAAAGTGTTGGGCATCACCAGCGCTGCCGCCATTACCACAAGTCAGTATTTTTCCGTCGCCAAGAAGACAAGACACCATCATCATCGCTGCTTTTTCGATTGACGGTGGCAGGGTTTCTAGTGCATCGATTTTGGTTTGAATACTTTGGGTGCAACATTCTTTAATGCGTTCTAACATCTGACTACCTTTGTTTTTGTGTTTCATCACAGCGTCGCCGCGATGAAATGAGTATAATTTAAGTGGTCAAATGCTTAGGTTGGAAAAGCATTTTTGATCCACTCAATATCGAACGGTTCTTTTGAACCTGTAATAGCAACGACATCAAATCGGCTGGCGGTGTGCTCAAAGTTAAGATTGTTGGTTAAACAATAAAACATCGCCGTTTTGATAATTTTCTGTTGTTTGCTTAGGCTTACTGCCGCAAGTGCACCACCAAAACCACTGCTAGTACGAAACTTAACTTCAATAAAGACCAATACGTTATTATCAAGCATTATCAGGTCAATTTCACCGCCTGAGCTATTAAAATTGTCGCATACGGGCACTAAGCCACGATTTTTAAGGTGTTTTTTAGCTAATTGCTCAAACTTTTGCCCTTGTTTACGCATAACCCTACTAACAATGTTGACTATTTTAGGACCACCAGTTGGCCTCGTTGATATTGCGCCCAGCTCATCTTACGGCCAATGTTGTTGGCACTATCTAAACTGAGTTCGCCACTGAAACCTTCGAGTGTAAATTGTGGAAATAATTCCATTTGTGCTAAATATCCGACCAATTCAAATGCATCGTAACCCATGGCGAAAAAACGTTGCTGACTGCGGCTTAATTTTGGCCACAACTCTTGTACTTTAAGACTCGAGACTTTGGTATCTCGTTGCTGTAATAACCAAGGTTGCTCGCTGACATTAAGCTGATTTAAATCAACCGCTGTGCGGCTCTGGCTATGTGTTTTATTACCCGTAGAGCCGACATATACTGAAATTGGTGGAGCATCAGCGCTAACAGTGTAATCAATTGAGGGTTTTAGCATGCTGGTTTGCTGCGGGTTAGACACAAGATAGATCGCATCAATGTCACGGCGTGATCGCGTTTCGCTTTTCATCTTACTGCCAATAAAGGCTCTGGTTTTATTAATACGAATTTGTGATTGGTCGGTTTCAAATAGCTTTTCAACCGTTAACTTTAGCTCTTTATCGTCATTAAAAAAGAATGACTCAACGGTCCGATTTTTGTTATTGCTCAGTTGCTGCCAGCGTTCAGTGAACACCGCTGCAATTTTATGCCCGCTGGTATTGTTAGGGGCGATAACCGCAGGGAATTTTTTGCCTGACTTAAAGATATACTCACTACCTTGTATCGCTTCACTTTCTTTATCAAGGGAAAAATAATAATGGAGTTCGTTGGCAGCGACAGTTGTGGGTTTATTTAGCAATAACATTGGCATTGTGGAGTTTTGCTCAGTAACCAGTTCGACATTCTTTTTAAGTAAAGGTCCAATGATAAACTCAGCCCCGCCCGCAACTGCTTGTGTATATGCGGCAATTGCTCCTAACTTAGCTGTATCAAAAACGATTAATGACGGGGAATAATCACGGTCGGTTAATTTTCCAATTACCCCGTTTTGTACGGCTTGGCCTAAACGAGAATAACGACCAGATAGCGGTAATAACAAGGCAACTTTTTGTGGCGCATAAGGCGTTACATTTACAGCTCTCACTAACTCTGCGGGTAAGTTGGCTGCGGCTGGATGTGCCGGGTAGTCAATGGCCCATTGCGCTAAAACTTGTTGCAGCTTAGATGGGCTCATGCGGTTTTTCTCGGCAGACAATGCCAAGGCTTGCCAGCCATTAAAATGTGCAACATCACTGGCCGCTGCCGACAACTCAGTAAACGAAGTTAGGGATAATAGCTGCCAAATTGTTTGTTTATTTTTGGCTACCAACGTCGGTTCTAGCAAGTGAGTTGCTAATGACATTAGGCTGATGGCTGCTGCAATAGGCTGCTGAGCCTCTAATTGCAATGACTTCTTCGCTTGATAAAAATCTTGCCAGCGTTGTGGCTGTAGCTGCCAGTTGGCCGACGCCTGTAAAGCGCCAATTGCCTCTGGAATATTACCCAATTGAGCTAATACGTTGCTGAGCAATAGTTGGTATTCAAGTTGTTGCTCTGAGCCCGAAAGAGTGTTTGGATCAAGTTCCGACAAGGCAGACTGCGCATTCGTTAATTGATTACTCCCAAGGTAAGCTCGCGCGGCTTGCAGCAAATATGTGTGCTTGCTGGTGCCTGTTGCTTGCTGGGCGCGTGCTAAGTAATAATCACCAGTTTGCTCAACTGATCCCAATACAGAGCTTTTCGATGAAGAGTTGTACTCATTAGTGGTACTACATCCTGATAACGCAACAACAACGGCGAGAGCCGCCGCTAATTTTTCGAAGCCTTTTAACGGTATTAGTTTAGACACAATTTCTCTCTCTGATATAATGCCCAGCGCTACTCTACTGGTGTTTTGCCGGTGTAGATTTAATATTAGCATTTTGCTTGCTGTATACCAGTATTTAAACAAAAATCCAGCCAAGATTATTAGGAAATTTCATGGAATTATTATCTGCTAAATTGTACATAGTGCCAACACCCATTGGTAATCTTGGTGATATAACGCTGCGATCACTTGAGGTGCTAAAACAAGTTGATATTATTTGTGCTGAAGATACCCGCCATACGGGTAAATTACTCAGCCATTACGAGATCAAGAGTAAAACAATGTCTGTTCATGATCATAATGAGCGGGCGAGGGTTGACACGTTAGTGGCAAAGTTGGCACAAGGGCAATCAATTGCTTTGGTATCAGACGCAGGCACGCCATTAATTAGTGACCCGGGTTATCATTTGGTTAACGGTGTGCGCGCCGCCGGTTTTGAGGTAGTACCTTTGCCTGGTGCTTGTGCTGCCATAACAGCATTAAGTGCAGCGGGACTGCCAACCGACAAATTTTGTTTTGAAGGCTTTTTGACCGCTAAGTCAGCCGCGAGAATGGCTCAGTTAACTTTATTACAAGCTGAACCACGCACCATGGTTTTTTATGAGTCACCACGGCGAATTTGCGCGACCATTAGTGAGATGATTACGATATTTGGCGAAGATAGACACATTGTTGTCGGGCGTGAATTAACTAAAACTTTCGAGACTATTCATGGCGATAATGCAGCTGATTTATTGGTTTGGCTTGAGTCTGACAGCAATAATCAACGTGGTGAGATGGTTGTGATGGTGGCAGGATACAAAGCGAAAGACGATGCTATTGCTCCACATATAATCGATGCTTTGAAATTACTGGCAACCGAGCTTCCGTTAAAAAAAGCGGCCGCTCTGGTTGCTAAGTTATATGATCAAAAGAAGAACAACCTATATAAGCTAGGGCTCGAGTTAGGTCTTTAATTAACAGACTCACATAAGGTGCTATCAAACAAATTTTTCAATAAGCTGACAAAGTCGATGATAAAATGTTGTTGGTTAGTATCAATCTGATGCTCGAGGTTACGACCTAAAATCTCGAGTAAATCTAACGTGACCCTCTCGAACTCAGCCACTATGTGCATTTTCTCTTCTGGTAATAAGTGGCTATTTTGAATAAAAATTGCGACTAACTGTTCCGTCATTTGATATTTAATGAATAATTTTACCGTTGGTGCATTGGCGTGATTTTTAGGCTCAACTTCAAACAGAGATAAATTCTCAGTCAGGTATTCTATTAATGCCACATAACCGTCACTACGAGTAATCATAGTTCCTCCCTGTCGGTGGGTGAGAATGCAATAAAATTATTGGTTAATGTAAGTATCACTTAATTTTTGTGATCAAACAAGCACTACAGCATTGTTATTGAGTAGCGGGCTAGGTTATACTTCGCGCCGGGAGTTGGTCAGGCAATCGCTGCGTTAACATTAAGTTTAACGGGGAGGAAAGTCCGGGCTCCAAAGAGCAGGGTGCCAGGTAACGCCTGGGAGGCGAAAGCCTACGACAAGTGCAGCAGAGAGAAGACCGCCGATGGCCTCATTCGTGAGGAACAGGTAAGGCTGAAAGGGTGCGGTAAGAGCGCACCGGGCGACTGGTAACAGTTCGTTGCAAGGTAAACTCCACCCGG
>Ga0209395_1004648_pt1 | contig 15978 bp, 12 predicted proteins | sample GOMGulsemesocosm_3_FD_184635 | JGI IMG/M metagenome (GOLD analysis project Ga0209395, IMG submission 184635) | Methane-oxidizing microbial communities from mesocosms in the Gulf of Mexico - GOM9D Gulf of Mexico (SPAdes) (version 2) | ecosystem: Environmental > Aquatic > Marine > Cold seeps... | reverse complement strand
CATCTCTTTACCAAATTCAACCTCGGTTCTCATTGCATAGTCATTAGACTCATCAAGTAGAAATAAGCGGGTGTTTGAATTAGCCTTGCCATTAACTGGGCGTTCTATATAAGTAACGTCAGTTAACGTATCGGTAATGATAATGGCATCAACACTAAGCTGTGGACGAGCACTGTTAGGCAATTTATCTGGAAGAGCTATTTCAACTTCAACGGTATTTTCCACCACTACAGGGTCAATACGTGAAACACGACCAATAATTTTGTCTCGGCGGGTATCAACAATAGCTTCTTGGCCAATAAAAATTTGTTGCGCTTTGCTTTGTGGCACTCTTACCAATGCGATAAGGTCTTGAACACTGCCTATTAAGGCAATTTCCTGTCCGGCGGCAAGGCTTTGGCCTAGCTCAACAGATAAACGTTGCAATACACCGCTAAAGCCTGCTTTAACCGACAAGCGATCTAGACGGTTTTGCGCGATATCTAATTGGCCTTGCTGCTGTTTTATTTGTTCTAGCTGAATGTTAATAGCTTCTTGATTAACTAATTTAAGTGCATCTGTGCGTTGTTGATGAATGTTCAAGCGTTTTTTAAGCTGTGCTTCATGAACAACACTTTCCTTATAGTCAAGAGCTGACACTATACCCGACTTAACCAAACCGCTCTGTGCCTCCAGCCTTACCTTGGCAGTTTCATAGCTAGCTTCCATTTCTGCATAGCTTGCTGTTTCGTTAAGGAGTTCGCGTTGTTGATTTAATTTTAATTGGCGTAAATTGGCTTTTCTTTGTGAAAGCTCTTGCTCTGCACTATCAACCAATTGTTGTAGCTCAGGGTTAGCAAGTTGCACAATGATACTTTCTGGTGTTACCAAAGCGCCGGGTTTAAGAATAATTTCCTGAACTGTTGCGCGGGTTAACGAGGTAATAAGTAATTGTCTATCTGATCTTAGGGCGCCATAACCTTCTATTTCTACCTGTAAATCACCTTTTTTTACTGTGCCAAAAAGCATGTCATTACGTTTAATTGTTGTAGCGCCAGCATTAATGCTGACATACCAAGTTAGGCCTGCTAACAAGCAAAGGCCCAAACCAGCGATAATCGGCATTGATTTGAATTTTCTTTGCTTAGCTTTACTTTTTTTTACATCCATTTAGGTGACACCTTGACTAAATACTACATTGATAATCACAAGGATTAGCTAGTTTCGTGCCAATATTTATTTTTGTTATTATTCAGTTGGTTAGCTGTTTATAGGTGAGAGGTGAGATGATATCAGTCCGCAGGTGAACTACTGAGAACCATAATGAAACAAAGATGTAACGGTAAGCTCTATTAATATGGCAATAGTATCGCCGAGTTGTGAGTTGTTTTTGTATCAACAAGCGCTGTGTAGGGAGCTATTTATGTGTGCGCAGTAAAAAAAGTAATGGCATAGCCATTACTAATCAAGGTGTATAAAGTCTATTCAGAGGTATTATTTTTAGGTGGAGCTAAAGGCAGTGCTATCGATACTGTAACGCCCGGTGAACCCGTATTATTAACCAGCTTAATGCTGCCTTTGTGATGTTCAATAATATTACGACAGAAACTTAAGCCTATGCCCTGACCATTTTGTTTGGTTGAATATAGAGGTACAAAGAGGTTATCTAAATTAGCAAAGCCATGGCCACTATCAACTACTTCTATAAGTGAGCCAGTAGAACTTTCACTAAAGATTAGTTTTATTTTTTCTTCGGGCTGTGAGGCTTCATTGGCATTTTTAATCAAATTCAACAAAACTTGCTCGATAAAGGCGGGATCGGCCCAAAAGCTTTCTGCGCTAATTTCTACCTCTAATGGCACCTCTTTAAGTAGGCCTTGAATGCGTGTGGCTATATTAGTGGCTGATAACAGCTGGCAGTTTAAGTGAAATGGCTTGGTGATAGAGGCGTAACGACTAACAAACTCTTGCAAGTGTAGGCATCGTTCGTTGATAACGGTTAGTGCTTGTTTTTCTCTCTCTCCTTCCGCCTTTATGCTGAGTCCTTGGGCTAATGCTGATACCGGCGTTAATGAATTTCGGATTTCATGTCCAAGTACTCGAATAAGCTGTTGCCAAGCACTAAGCTGACTTTGTCTCAATGCCGACTCAATATTAACAAACACCATTAATTGATGAGTTTTTCCTTTATCGATAAATTCACTGTGGCGAATTTGCCATTTACTGTCACGTAGTTTTTCTTTGAAACGCCAGTGCCCCTCAACAAACTCAAGCCCTAATAGCCCAGGAGATGAATGTCTGAAAATCTGCCAAGGTTGGGGATACAATTCATTAAAGGCGCTATTGGCATAAGTGAGCTGAGGGTGTTGGTCAAAGACCAATATGGGGCTGTCGAGTTGCTCAATTAATCGATAAACCAGAAAAATATTTTGGTCATAACGTGACTTGAGTAATTGCAAATGACTACTTAAGTTTTCAAGGTCTTGATGGAACTCTATGACCTTTCCTTCACTAAAAGCTGGTTTAGCATACTGACAATAATCATTATTGTGCACCGCTTCTAAGTGCATACTTGCGCGTTTAAAGGCAATGAGCGCTCTTTTGTAACTATAAGAAAAGCATATCCACAATACCCCTAACACAGCTGCACTAGTTAAACCTATGTTCAATACAGACCAATGCTGTATTAGCCCAATCACCACCCACATACTGACTACAATAAAACTGGTTGTAATAAAGCAAACTTTTAATAACTGCTCTAAAGATTTAAAGGTGAATAGCTTCATAATGCTCGATTCTTGTTAACTGTTTGCTTGAATGCCATATTTTTCTAGGCGACGATACATGGTTGATTTAGTCAAACCCAGCAATACGCCAGCTTTAGGTACATTGTTTTGACTTAACTCCAGTGCCTGTTCAATCAGTATTTGTTCGGCTTGATCTAGTGTCATCATGGGTAAGTTATTATTCTGTTTAAGGTTAGACAGGTGTAAATCTTCCTGTTCTAAGCTACTTCCCTGAGCCAACAATACTGCGCGTTCCATTAAGTGACTCATTTCTCGTACATTGCCCGGCCAGTGATAGGCTTCTAACGCTTGTATTGCACCCGGTGTTAGACTTAATTCCTCGCGTTTATATTTTTTACCATGCAGGGCAATAAAGTGCTTTGCCAATGGCGTTATATCTTGAATTCTTTCTTTCAATGATGGCACTCTAAGTTCTATAGTATTCAGGCGAAAATAAAGATCTTCCCGAAAAACACCATCAGTTATCAATTGAGCAATATCGCCATTCGTTGCACTAATAATTCGACTATCAGCGAGTTGAGTTTGGCTTGAGCCTAATACTTCATATTCGCCAGACTCTAGCACGCGAAGTAATTTAGCTTGTTGCGACTGAGGAATATTGGCAATTTCATCTAAAAACAAGGTGCCATGTTTGGCCAGTTCAAATCGACCAATGCGATTTTCTTTTGCATCAGTAAATGCGCCTTTTTTATGACCAAACATTTCGCTTTCAAATAACGACTCTGATATTGCGCCCATATTTACAGAGATAAAGGCATTGCTTGTACGATCAGATTGTTGGTGAATACGTTGAGCTAAATGACTTTTCCCCGTGCCATTGTCACCCGTTAACAAAATACTTGCGTCTGTTGCCGCTACGGAATCTATTTGGTTGAGTAGCTTTTCCATTGCTGCTGAGCGCCAGGTAAAGTCTTGCTCAGCTACTGATTCCAACTGCTGTTTAAGTTTTTGGTTTTGCACTTGCAAGCCCGCCATCTTCAGCTGTTGACGAATAATTTGCATTAATCTTTGGTTATTCCAGGGCTTTTCAATAAAATCACAAGCACCTAAGCGCATAGCCTTGACCGCAAGATCAACATTAGACCAACCTGTCATGGCGATAACGGGAATTATAAAGTCTGATTTACTCAACCAAGTTAAAAAGCGTAAGCCTTCTTCACCTGAAGTCGTATCTAAGGAAAAATTCATATCCAGTAAAATCAAATCGACCCGATTTTCTGACAATACTGTTTGGGCATAGTGATGGTTTTCCGCTTCCAGTACATCAAAACCTTGATCTTCTAAAATAAAGGCGGCACTTAAGCGAATTTCTGGGCTGTCATCGACAACCAGTATCTGTGGTTTAGGCATTGCAACTCATCACAACTTGTTAACTATTGAAACAAAGATGATAAGTTGCCAACTTAAATTGAACAAGACAAATATAGTTATTTTAGCTTAATTGCATATTACTTGATTTATAAAAGAGATCATTCATACATATTGAATGATCACATCTATACTAATTAACTTGCTGAGAATGACTATTAAGTGGAAAGTGTGACTTTGTGCGGTATTTCAGTTTGGCAGTAGAAGCTAGATGACGTTTTTAGTCTAGAAGCCATTTTCTGTTCGCACAAACCGTACAGGCTTTGTGCAACTTGGTGCACAAATTGGAAGCTAGTAACTCATTTATCCTAACGTTCGCTTCAAGCTCATCATTGACCTAACCATATGAAAATTTTAATGTTAGTATGATTGACAGCGGATATTAAATATAACCGCCAATGTTATCTTTATTTCCAATACTTTAATAAAATAAATGGTAATTAAAAATGAATCGAGCCTCAAGATTATTGGTTTTTTTAAGTTTAGTGTTTTGTATCAATGCTTGTAATAGCGATAAGGATTATCCATCTGAAGTCATTCCTGAGTTAACAGAATTCAATTTTAATGATTTCTCTCTCATTGAGGGAGTGACTTACTTTGAAGAAAGACTAGTTCCAATGGATGTAGAGAGTAGTGAAGGTGAATATATTTTAAATGATGGTAGCTCTTTTAGTGTTACTTATGAATTTGATTCAAAAATAAAAAGCACTTTATCAGAAACTTTACGGTTTAATTTAAATTCAACATACTCTTTCAAAGGTGTTTTTGGTGGCTGTCTACCTTGGAGCTGTGCGTTTAATTATGCATACTTAAAAGATGAAGTCGCCTATGTTGTTGATAATCAGGTAGATTTCATATCACTCATTGGGAAAGTAGACACGCTTGCAGACTTACAGTTACTTCTAAGAACAAACCGTTATAGTGGTCTATTTTACAAAAAGAGTAACGATGGCTATGAAGTGATAGCAAGTAAATCTAGTTGTACACATACTATAAAGCATTTGCTTCATGTATCACTGTATGGAGATATTACTGTACTAGAAACTATTGAAAATAAAGATAGAGGTACTGTCTGCTAACGTTGTTTTTTGTTATTTTGAGCTCTCTGAATAAGCCACAGAACTACTATTTTTTACGTCAACTATGCCACCATAGCCGTCGGTCAGTTTTGGACTTGAAACGATCACTTTGTGCTCTAAGCGGAAGTTAGCTTCAAAATATTTTCGATATGTTTTCTAACGAATTTCAGCTAAAAATCAGCTGAAATTCATAAGGGCTTCAGGTGTTTTAGTGTCGATTTGTTTAAATTGATGTTTTATTCAATCATATATAGCGAAGTTAAATAATTCGTTGATTTCAAAATAAAGGTAAATTATGAAGTACATTTTTATTTCAATTGCTCTGCTGCTTTCTCTTCTAGCTTTCAGTAGCAATAGTTATGGCCACAATGAATTTCCAGTCTTGGAAAGCCCCTATTTTGGGCAAAAGCCCCCCGGCTTAATTCCTGAAATTTTTGCACCTGGTATTATTTCAATTAATGGTAGACACGAAATGGGTGTTTCGTTTTCTCCTGATTTAGATGAAATGTATTTTGCAGTTCAGAAAAAATCGGGCATACCCGCTGAAATCTATTTTTCAAAACTCGAAGATAAAAGATGGACACCGTTTAAAAAAGCAAATTTTACCAAAGGTAAAAAAGCCGGAGAAATGAAACCACATGTGAGTTATGACGGTAAAAGAATATATTTCACCGCGTATAACGCTGACTTTACGGACACTAGTATTTGGTATGTAAACCGTCTGAACAATGGTTGGAGTGATGCAATAAAACTTGATTCACCTTTAAATATGCATGAAGTGATGACATCAACTTTCGCGAAAAACGGAGATCTTTTTTATACCAATATATCTAAAAAATTTAGAACCTACTTTGCTCCTAATATAAATGGCAAATACCCTGAGTTTCAGGAAGCTGAAATTGAGTTTGGAGGTCGCCCCTTTATTTCCCCGTCTCAAGATTATTTAATAGTGGATGCTAGAAACAGAGAAGACAAAAATCAAAAAGCGGATTTTTATGTTTATTTTAAAAAGAAAGACGGTGCATGGACAAAACCAATAAACCTTGGCATTACAGTAAACTCATCATTTGATGAAAGAAGTGCGAATGTCACTCCAGATGGAAAATATTTAATTTTTAGCCGACGTTCCGAAGACAACACATTAAATCTTTATTGGGTGAGCACAGAAGTTATTGAGAATGTAAGACCAAAATTGTGAGGCATTAATCATTGAAACTGAGTGTACGCGTTGAAGGCGGCGCGTCCCTTAGTGTGTTAAATCTTTTAGTATACTGGACCATGTCTAAATCGTGCTCAAAGCAGATATCAGACAAAATTTATTTAGCATCTATTTTCAATACATTGTTTCTGTCATATTACAGATACTTATCAGTAATATCCTGTTTAGGAGAGAAGTATAAAAAGGATAGTTTCTAATGCTTTGAAATTATCATTTTAGTTTTGGTCTTGTCATTTGCAGGGCGCGGTGTAATTTGGCCTAAAAGTAACACTCCAGAAAACTCTATATGGCTTGGTTTATTTTGGGGGCTAACTATTGGCATATTAAGTTATCCTATCTGGCAACAAACTGGTTTAATTCAAGTTTTACCAAAGTTATTCGGTTAGGTTTTATAGCAACATAATAAGAATTTAAAGCGGGACTTTGGAGTTCCCCCCGTCCCGTTTAGCTTCACAGTTTAGCAAACTATCATTAGCCTCTTCGTAAGGTGTTATAACTCAAAATCAAAATCTTGTGCAGCATGTAAGTTTTAACTATATTTTGTACCAAATAAAGTACAACTAAAGGTATCGTTATGAGTAGACTTCATTTTGATCAGGATATACAACCACTTTCAGATTTTAGGGCTGGTGCAGCTTCTTTTATTCGTCAAGTTAATGAGACAAGAAGACCTATTGTAATAACGCAAAGAGGGAAATGTGTCGCCGTTGTTGTCGATGTTGCTGAGTATGAATCCATGCAAGAAAAGATTGAGCTACTTGAAGAAGTGCAAAAAGCTGAAGCTCAACTTTCTTCTGGATTAGGTGTGTCGAGCTCTGATGCTAGAAAACGAATTTTACAGACTATTCAATCTTGAAAGTAATTTGGTCTCCTTTAGCAATAGATAAGTTAGAAGTAATCGCTAAGTATATTGCTCTTGATAAACCATTGCCGCAGACAAATGGGTAAATGACGTTTTTGATCTTGCAGATCTATTGGCTTCTCAACCAGATCTAGGCCGCGAAGTACCTGAGTTATTAGGTTCAAACTACCGCGAAATGGTTTTTGGAAATTATCGCATTATTTATAAAGTTGGAATTGAGGTAAATATATTAACTGTACGTAATAGTCGCCAAGTTCTAAATTCGGATAATATTGAGTCATAACAAGCGCTTCAAATGGAAAAATACAACTGGCTGTTTTCACTCCGTTCAACATTATAGCTAGCTATATTTTCCGCTTAAGCGGGCGCTATACACCAGTGTTACCCACAATCAGTGAGGTGGGTCATTGATTGCGTAAAAGGCGACTATTTTGTTCACAAATATGAGATAGACCTAGTAGAACCAAATCTATAGCCTAGCAAGCAGTTAAAGCAGGACTTCTACAGTTTTCTCGGTTCCGCTTCGCAATTTTAGCAAACTAAACTTTGCACATTAACTAGGGCGTTGTGTGCAATCAAAGTCTGCAACAGGTTGATCAAATAATGAATGGAAATGTAATAGTGCTCAATGGCACTTCTAGCTCAGGAAAAACAACTTTAGCTAGAGAACTTCAATCTCAGTGTGCTGAGGTTTACTTACTTTGCTCTTTAGACGCATTTTGGGACATGACACCTTATTCCATACCTGCTGGTTCAAAGAGCTTTCCAAATATGAAACTTGCCCTTGCGAAATCAGTGAGGGCGTTGGCTGAAACAGGTCACAATGTAATAGTCGATATCGTTTTTTGTGGTCAAAAAACTTACTTTGAATTAACAAAAGAACTTGATGGATTGAATTTCAAAATCGTTAAAGTAGAGTGCCCTCTAAATGAATTAGAAAAGAGAGAGATAGCTCGTGGTGACCGTAGAGTTGGCTTAGCTAAATCTCAACATGAAAGCGTTCATTGTGGTGTCTTATATGACTTGGAAGTTAATACGTTTGTCAATTCACCTGAAGAATGTGTACAAAAGGTTATTGATAGTTTAGCGTGATCTGAACATATCAGGCTGTTCAAGCGAGACAAATGAAGTTCCCCGTTTTAGTGGGCATCTCCTCATTACATTGAGGAGGCTGAAATGCCTAGATATACTCAACCTAAAAACGATTATATGGTTCGTGCTTAACCCGAGCTGAGGTTAAATAACAAAGTTATTTAGCTGAGAATGTAAATCTGAAACTTTTCCGTTCAATTCCTCACTCAAAGAAGCTGTTTGCTGTACGATACTATTAGCCTCGTTTGACATATCTGAGATCACCGTTAAGGTTCGGTTTATTTCTTCATTCACTCTTGATTGTTCTTCAGCTGCGCTGGCCATCTGAGTATTTTGCATATTGATTACATCAATAGAGCCATTAATTCCTCTAAAGGCGTCTTCTGCTGTTTTGGCTGAGCCTACACATGTTGATACTTTACCAATACTTTCACTCATCATGCCTACAACATCTTTAGTATTAGCGGTCAATTGCTCGATCATACTTCTAATTTCTTCGGTTGATTGCTGTGTTCTACCTGCTAGTGTTCTTACTTCGTCAGCAACTACAGCAAAGCCTCTACCTTGCTCTCCAGCTCTTGCTGCCTCAATAGCAGCATTTAATGCAAGTAAGTTTGTTTGTTCCGCTATACCACCAATAACCGCTAAAATAGATTCTATATTTGCAGCTGACTCAGACAGCATGTTGGTCTTGTTTTCAGCTTCAGTTAAGGCTTGGAATAAACTTTCAATATCCCCTGTGGTCGATGTAGCTAATTCAACGCCGTTAAGGCAGTCATTTTGAGCAGTTTGAGCCGCATTTGAGGCTTCCAATGCAGAATTGGCTACTTCAGTTGCTGTTGTAGACATTTCATGGGACGCAACAGTTAAAGAGCTTAACTCAGTTGTTTGTCTATCCAGTTTTTGGCTAGCATCTTGTGAAACTTTCTTACCCATATTTGAGTTTTCATCAACTTTAGTCGCTATTTGAGAAATATCAGAAATCATAAAATGTAGCTTTTCAATAAACTGATTAATCAGTTGCGCTAAACGACCAGTCTCATCAGTACTCGATACGTTAATTCTTTGGGTTAAATCTCCTTCACCTTGCGAAATATCGGTTAAACGCTCAATCAAAATGTTTAATGTTGCTGTAATTGCTCTTGATATGACTACCATGGCAAAACAACCTGCAATGAGTGCCAACACCCCTGCTAACAAGCCCATATTTAACGCTTGTGCAGATTCATCTGTTAACCATGTAAGAAACTCACCTTTTTCTTTATTTAGCACATTTACAGGTACAGTTACATTGGTTATCCATGGGTTGTTGGTAGTGGTATTAACTTGGTAAAAAGAATTGATATTATCATTTGCCTCAATTAACTCTCCCTCTTTACTGGCATTTTTTGCCTGCTGCCAGCCGACCAAACCTGTAACATCTGAAATGCGTTTGCCGACATTTTTAGCATTATTACTATCGGCTAATATGACTCCTTTCCATGAGCCAACGACAATACGTCCTGCACCACCGTACAAGTTACTATCCATTTCTTCGGCTAATGCTTGAATGCGTACTAACGATAGATCAAAGCCTATACTACCAATATTCCGATTATTTACTTTTATCACATCACTAATTGTCGTAATCAGCTCTTTGCCTTTTCCTGGAACATCATAATAATAGGGTTCCATTATAAATAATTCGCCGGTCTCAAAAGGCTTCATATGCCAATCATCAGTTCTTTCCCCATTATCATTAATTGCCGTATTCGAAAATGAATCCATGGTTACGTAATCAAAGCCACCCTTTCCATCAGGAAAGAAGAAGGGGGCAAGGTTACCTGTTTTGTTCATTGCTTTTCCACCAGAAGCCGTTAGTTCATCAGGCCAAGTATTTTCTTCAAAAACAAGGTAGCCAGAAAAAACATCTTTCTCTTGTGGTTGCATCGTGGCATCGAACAACTGAACAATAAACTCAGGGCTTTTTTGTAATGTCCCTGATAATTCTACGTTTGATCTGATCACTGCTAGGTTATTAATAACGGGTTTTAGCAATAGTTCTATATTGAACTTAACCGTTGATGAAGCACTTTTTATTTCTTTTTCTGCTGAGTAGTCAAGTGAGTTAGAAACCTTAATCAAGGTCTGCTTATTCATTGATTTATAATAATATGAGCTAAACCCCATACCTAATATCAATACTAAAGACATGGCTAAAACCGAGAAAACAATTATCTTTTTAGTTAATGATTGATTGATTTTAGAGAACATAAGAATACTCTTAATTATATTTAATGAGATTAAGTTTTAAAAAGTAGTTAGAAATTTTTGCTAAAACCAAAGACAAATCTTTGATCAAAGATTTTAAGTCCTTGTGGTGAACCATATACCTTGTGGCTGCTATCAACATCTGTATCATGGTATCGAAGATCAAATGTTAAACCCCAAAGACTTTTTGATATGCCTAAATTCCAGTGCGTCCAACCTTCAGCACCTTCTCCATTGAGGTCCTGATAACCTAGTGACCCCGATATTGTTAGTTCGTTACTGAGTGTAGTACTCGGATGTATAGCATAATTAACACCTGACCAGCCATCTACACCAAACCAATCATTAAGAGTAGGAGTCAGTTCAACATCTACATTGAAGCGACCAAATGATTTTCCGGCTTTTATCCATAGTTCGGTATAGTCCACCCCATCGGCACCTGGATACATATAGTGAAAAAGGAATACGTTATAGGTAATGCTGGAAATTTCACCTGATTTACCAATATACGGGCCCACTACAGCATAAATATCAGGGGTAGATTCAAACTTATTGGTAGAACCGAATAAACCTGCATATATTCCCTCATTGTGTGTCCATGTTATTGATGCTTGCACTGCAGGTATTTCACCATCAGCAACTTCTGACTCTCCTCTAAATACATAGTCAGTAGCAAATTTAACACTGCCGGAGAAGCTACCATTTAGTAAGGTATTATCATCACTTTCAAAGGCCAATAAGGGTAAGGGTATTAACAGCGAAAAAGCACAACAAAGAGTTATAATTCTCATATTTATTATTCTATTCCTGCAGAGGTATATTTATAAAGGTAGTTAACTATCAGATTATTGCCATATTTTCTCTGAGCCTAATAAGCCGGAGCAGCAGGGAACTAGTATAAAAAAATAGACTACGTTATATTGAGTTACATAAGTTGGTTAATACTATGGAATCAAAGAAAAATAATGCTAATAAAAAGAAGGTATTTATTTTTTATAATGATCTTTACAACAAATTTATATGCTGGAGAAACGTGGAAGGTCGCTTCATTAAGTTGGCCACCTTATGCAGCTCAGGAAATTGAAGATCAGGGAAGCTCAATTCATAAATTAAGGGAGCTGTTAAAAAAAGAAGACATTACGCTTATCGTGGAGTTTTATCCTTGGAAGCGAGCTAAAAGCATAGTCGCAAACAATAGCGAATATGTGGGGATTTTTCCTGCTTGGCCAGAAGATAGCTTCGAAGGGGCTATTGTTTCATCGGCTGTTGATTGGTCAGAAATTAGCGTGCTAAAACTTAAAGAAGAAAAAGTTACCTTCGATAATCTTGAACAGTTATTTAAAAAATACTATGTAGGAGTTGTTGGTAGCTATATCTACCCTAAAGAAATTGGTGATGTTATGAAAAAGTATTATCAGCATGTAGATGAGGCTCTAAATGAATTGCTGCTGTTAAAAAAGCTTGTTAAAGGTCGAGGAAAGGCGGCTATAACTGATCCAAACGTTATGCTTTATTTGGCTGAACAAGAAGGAATTTCTAATATTGAAGTTGTGAGCCGTATTGGGAAGAAGGAATTAGTTGTAGCTTTTCGGGATGATGAAATGAATAGAGAGCGCTTAAAAGTACTGGAAAGGCTTCTGAAAGAAGCTAAATACTCACAAGTGAGTGGCCAAAAAAAGTTGACCACAAAGGGCGTCTTTTAACTATCCAGTTGAAACTAGCAAATAGTGGCAAAGGCTTTTTGCTGATAAAGCTGTAAAATTTTTGATTCTACAATACCTTTATCTTCTGGGTAGGTTAACCCAAACCAGTTGTCATGCGCTTTAAGCACTTCCACAATCTGTTTATTTGAGCGTATTGCAGCCATTACCGCCTCAGGTAAGTAGCATTCACTGTTTTCATATGGAAGTTGTGCTGATATTTCATTAGTAATGAATTTACCTAATAGAGGAAAAATTTCAGGAGTAAAAAACCAACAGTTCATTGAAGCAAGTGACTCATTCGGTAAGTTATTGTTAGGGTAGTGTGTAGCTTGTTTTCCTATAACTTGTCCTTGGTGTTCAGCGATCTCTATATACTCTTTAATAGAAGTCAGTTTATTTTCTTTATCTACCTGACAAAGACCTCGGTTTACATGACCATTTTCAGAAAGTGTTTTCCCTAATGGATAAGCCACCATTGCAAAGTTTTGACTGTTTTTATTATGATAATTTAGTAAAGCAGTGAAAGCAGACTTACCATAGTAATCATCGCCATTAATGACGGCGAAATTACCTTCTATGATATTTTTGCAGCACCAAATTGCGTGCGCTGTTCCTAAAGGTTTACTTCTATTACTGGTCAACTCTATACCTTCTGGTAAATGAGTCAGTGACTGGTAACAAAAACGAATAGTGATCTTTCCCTGTATCTTGGGGACAATATGCTCAATAAAAAGTATCTCTAACTCAGGTCTAATTATAAAACAGACCTGCGTAAAACCAGCATCAATCGCATGGCAAACATTACATTCTATGAGAGATAATTTCTCGGGGGTAAACTGTTCTAATTGCTTATTAGCGCCAAACCGAGATCCTAGCCCCGCGGCTAATATAACTAAACTTAAAGGCATTGTTTATTCTTCTCCATGCATTGAAAGTAGTGATTTAAAAATCATCTATTTGTGGTTGGTTGTTAGTCACTGGCTGAAAGTTCGACTTAAACTTGTTGCCTGCCGCTTTCCTAAAACCTGAAAATAGCAGAATATTATACAAGTATAATAGCATTTAAACCAATGGTATCGAAATCGACTTGTCTTTCGTTTTATTACTATTTGTTGGTTTTGTAGTTGTTTTTTGTTGTTGTTTTGAGTTTTTGACTTATAATGTCTTTCAATATTTTTTTAGAGGGGATTCTCATGGCGGGTATAGGAATATGGCAATTGTTGATTGTCGCGGTTATTGTGGTGTTGTTATTTGGTACTAAGAAACTTCGCAATTTGGGTGGTGATTTAGGCTCAGCAATAAAGGGTTTTAAAAGCGAAATTGAAGATAAAAGTGAAGTTGCAGAAAGCAAAATAATAGAGTCAATTACAGAAACATCATCTGATGAAGAATCAGTAGTAGTGAAAGAAAAAGGTGTGGTGTAACTTATGTTTGATATGGGCTTTTGGGAGCTTATGTTAATAGCTTTTATGGGTCTAGTTGTTTTAGGGCCAGAGCGCTTGCCAGTGGCAATTAGGAAAGTTCGAGGGGGGCTGGCCAGTGTTCGACAACTTAGTGACTCGGTCAAAACTCAGCTAGATGAAGAGTTACGTATTCACGAATTACAAACTACGTTAAACAAGGTAAAACAAAGCAACACAGATAGTTCGTCACTTGAAATATCTGATTCTATCCAATCATTAAAAAAAGTCGTTGATACCGATATAGCCCTAGCTAAAGAAAAATAAATATTTCTTCTTAAGCCAGACCCTTCTGTTTATTTGGGTAAACTGCGTGAGAATGATTATTTTAAGTCAATGGCTTATTTGATCTGTATTTCATTAACTATTACAGCTGATATTTGTATCTGTTCAATAGTAAATCTAGAACAATGACCAATTCGGCAGCTTCACCAAGATTAATGTTAGTTACTTACTACAATGATAAACCAACTCAGCCAAAATAAATTTTGTAGCGCAACTCTTTTGGTTCTGAAATTTTAAAGGCATGGATTTATTTCGCTCCTGAATTAGAATTTATTCAGTTTTAAAGCTAGGTTTTTTATCTTTACTTAACTTTACATTTCGTTGTCTTTCACTAAATTCTTTCGAAACAAAAGGGTTGTCTTTTTAACTTGTTGTTATTAAGGTGCTTTTCTTTTTGTGTGACAAGGTTGTATTATAAGTACGCTTATCTTCTTTTATATTTATCGCTTAATTGAAAGCTATTGAAAGCTTTTTGCTTGCACTTCATGTTTCAGTAAGGTATAAATTAATCATTCCGTAGCGACTTATGTCGTCAATGATTAATGTAAGGTATTTTATGAAGAACTTAGACCGTCGTAATTTTTTAAAGACAGCTGTTCAATCTGCTGCTGTTGTTGGTACTGCTGCTGCTATTGGTGGTTGTGCAAAAACAAGTGAAAATGTTGCTATACCAAAAGCACAAGGCTCAACAGTAATGGGTTTAGCTGTTCCTAAAATGGATGTAGTCCGAGTTGCCTTTATTGGTGTTGGTCAACGAGGTAAAGGTCATGTTAGACATTATTGCCACCTTGATGGTGTTGAGATAAAAGCTATTTGTGATAGTGATGAGAGTGTTATTCAACGCTCTGTTGATTACGTTACAGAGCAAGGGCATGCAAAACCTGACACATACAGTAATGGTGAATATGCTTACCGTGAAATGTTAGCACGCAAAGATATTGATATTGTTATTATCTCTACTCCATGGAAATGGCATACTCCTATGTCAATTGAGACGATGGAAAGTGGTAAACATGCCTTTGTTGAAGTACCTGCTGCAACCACATTAGAAGAGTGCTGGCAGTTAGTGAACACCGCTGAGCGTACTCAGAAAAACTGTATGATGATGGAAAATGTTAACTACGGTCGTGAAGAGTTAATGGTACTAAACATGGTTCGCCAAGGATTATTTGGTGAGTTACTTCATGGTGAAGCAGCGTACATTCATGAATTACGCTGGCAAATGAAAGAAATTGATTCTAAAACCGGTTCATGGCGTACTTATTGGCATACCAAGCGTGACGGTAACTTATACCCTACACACGGTTTAGGTCCAGTATCACAGTACATGAACATTAACCGCGGTGATCGCTTTGATTATGTTACTTCAATGAGTTCACCGGCCCTTGGTCGTGCAGCTTACGCCAAAAAAGAGTTTCCGGCAGATCATGAACGTAATAGCTTAACCTTTACTGCTGGTGACATGAATACAAGTACCATTAAAACAGTGAAGGGCCGTACCATTATGGTTCAACATGATACTACCAGCCCACGCCCATATAGCCGTCATAACTTAATCCAAGGGACTAATGGTACTTTTGCAGGCTTCCCAAATCGTATTGCCCTTGAAGAATTACCACCAGTAATTAAAGAAGCACGTATGGCTGAATATGAAAAAGCAGCGAAAGAATGGAAAGCAAATGGTAAAAAAGGTCGTAAGCCGCGTAAGCCAAGCTTCCATCGTTGGGATAATGATATGACTGCATGGTATGAACAATACGACCATCCGTTATATATTCGCATGGGTGAAGAGGCGCGTAAAAACGGTGGTCACGGTGGCATGGACTTCTTAATGGCTTATCGCATTATTTATTGTTTACGTAATGCTGAGCCAT
>Ga0209395_1004647_pt1 | contig 15979 bp, 16 predicted proteins | sample GOMGulsemesocosm_3_FD_184635 | JGI IMG/M metagenome (GOLD analysis project Ga0209395, IMG submission 184635) | Methane-oxidizing microbial communities from mesocosms in the Gulf of Mexico - GOM9D Gulf of Mexico (SPAdes) (version 2) | ecosystem: Environmental > Aquatic > Marine > Cold seeps... | reverse complement strand
CGCAGCAAGGGTGGATGTGGGCGCTCTGGGCGCTGCGCCTATCACCAGTGTGCCGCTGGGCAGTGCCCACAGGTTTGTGCGCAACTCGATCAATCAACGTGTGTTTATTGGCGATGCCCCCGCGCGCTTTTGTGTGGAGGCGGCCGATCTGGTGTATTACAGCGGTTATGAATTTAATACAGCCGCTCTGGGTGATGGCGCTCCAGGGGGTAACCCTTCGGGCAGTGCTTCTCTTATGTCGCAGGGGGTGGCGGCGGCGGCGCCCGCAGCGTTTGTATTGTCTCCCGGTACACAGGATCGCAACAGTACGGTGGACATACACCTGCAATATTCTGAAGGTGGAGAGTCGGTGGTGTTAAATCACACGGTGTTTATTCGCAATGTTCCATAATAAAGAGTTACATAATAAAGAGTCCCTTAATAAATTGCCCCCTAAACAAAAGAGCCGCAGCGGGTTTCACTCAGGCAAAAAACAGCGGGGTTTTTTAATGCCCGTCGCTATTTTTATTCTCGTGGTAATGGCAGGTTTTGCCGCTTCCCTGAATCGTATGACGGCACAGACAGCGATTATGGTGCCCCAGGAAATGATCTCGACCGCCGCTTTTTATGCCGCTGAGACGGGCGCGCAGCTAGCGCTTAATCAGATGTTCTATTCGGTGGCGACCACGGTGACTCGGGCCGATGCCGATGCCGCCTGTGTTGCGTTGGCCACACCACTGACCTTCCCGGCAACCGCCTCCGGCTTGGTTTCCTGCTCGGTTGCTCTGAGCTGTGCGATTAGCAATGATGCGGGCAACACCACCAGTTTTTACAGCATCAGCAGCGCCGCCAGTTGTGGCTCGGGTGATGTCTCGGCGCAGCGTACCATCGACGTTTCGTCTTTTATTCAGTAGCGCAAAGGTGGGCAATAAATGATGGGTTTTGCCGAGCAACATAAAATACAGCCTGGCTACATGCAAGGATTTCTCCTTGCCTCACTGTTGCTGTTGAGTCTAAACAGCAACCGAGCCGTGGCTATTGAGCAGTGTTCGAGTCTCTGGCCCTACGCCGTGCAAAATACTCAGAACTCAAGCGTGGACGGTAAGATCGTCATTGAAACGCAGGTGCAGATAAAGGATAGCCCCGATAACAAGGTGGCCACTGAAGACCTGACCGATAACGCCAGCAACAGTTGCGTCAGCGTTTCCTGTAGCGCCGATGCCAGCAATATTCCTCCGGATGTTACCTTTACTGATTTCCCCGGGGGCGCAGAGCTGACCATCGGCAGCAATCAAACCCTGAGCCCCGGCGACTATAAGAAAATAAAAATAGAAGAAAAGAAAAAACTCACGCTAACGGCTGGTGATTACACCTTTAGTGAATCCTTCGAGATGGAAAAAAAGGCCCAAATAATTGTCAGCGGTACAGGCACGGTGCGTATCTACGTGCAGACGAGTGCGACTGTGGGGGAGGAGGCGAAACTTAACAATGGTGGTTCGCCCAGTGCCTTTTTTCTCTTTTCCAACGAGTCGTTGGATATCGTCAAAAAAGCCAAAATTAAAGGTTTTTATTATGGTCGCAAAGACCTGACGGTTGGTGAGGATGTACAGATTACCGGCGCCATTGCCTCGGCCGGCACCATTACCCTCAATAAGAAAGCCAAGGTTACCTATGACTCAGCGGGGCTCGACGACGGAGGGGACTTCTGCAATTCTGAGGAGTTCTTAGCCAACGATGACACTGGCACAACCAACCAAGGCGGTAGCACCACGGTGGACTTGGCTGCTAATGACTCGGGCGGCCTTGATCTCAGCACGGTAGCGATTGTCAGTGGCCCGAGTAACGGCAGCCTGGTTAATAATGGCAATGGCACGGTTGATTACACCCACAACGGTGGTGCCAGTACCAGTGACAGCTTTACCTATACCATCGACGATCAGTCGGGCAATACCTCCAATGTCGCCACCGTGAGCATCAGCATTTCCGTGCCGGCCGATTGTAATGCTGTATTCCCCGGCACTATACAGACCCACGGCGCTGGCGGTTTTATCCGTGTGCACGAGAAGGGCAGCTATAGCGAATCGCAGATACTTAACAGTGGCACGGTGATCAGTACCGGCTCGATTGTCGATCACGACAACGCCAGTAATCCGGGTCGACTCTATTGCGACAGTTCCAGCAGCACACTCTGCACCGCCTCCGGCACACCGGCCACAGCTCACAGCGTCAGTATCGCCGCCAACACCAGCTCCACCGATGTCAGCAGCAGCGGCACTCTAGGAAACGCTGGTAACAATAACTACCGGGATATTAGCATCGGCAACAGTGGCAACCTGGCCTTCAGCAACAGCTACAGTGAGTACTTTATCCGCAATATGAATCTGGGGGATGACGCAAGCCTGACCCTGGCACCAGGTACCTACTGGATCGAAGGTGACTGGACCATGGGCAAGCGCAGTAGTCTGGCGATCAGCCCTGTGGGAGTGGTGCAGATTTTTGTCGGCGACCAGGTGGAGTTCAGCGACGACAGCCAGATCAATACTTCTGGCTCTGTCGGCAACCTGCTGATCTATTCAAACGCCTCCGGTGGTTCAAAATTTAAGATCAAAAAGAAATCCGTTGCTAAGGGCTATTTTTATACCCAAGGCTCATTTGAGTTTAAGGAAGAGTCTAGTCTCACAGGCGGCCTGTCCGGTTTTAGCATCGATCATATCGACCACGGCTCAGTGCTCACCTATGAGATGGCTGCCGTCGACTTCCCGCAGTTCTGTCAGTCGAGCGGCTCAGCTGCGGATCACTACGCGATCAGTTTTGACGGCGGCGCCAGTAACAATGATGTTACCAGTGTCACCTGTGAGCCAGCCAGCGTTACCATCACGGCCCACGACGCCAGTCACGTGGATGTGACCCCAAGTGGCATTAGCATCAACCTGCAGACCAGCAGTGCCCAGGGCACGTGGAGTGCGCCGGATGTTGGCAGTGTGGTGGACAATGGCGGCGGCAATGCCGACTACAGCTTCACCGGCAGTGACAGCCAGATCACCCTGCAATTGAATCACGCGGCAGTGGCTGTGGTTAATATAAATATTGCCACCAACGCCGAGCAGGAGGATCCAGACCTGACGTTGGTTGACGCCGCCTTTAAATTCTATGGTGATGGTGTTGTCGACAGCATAGGTACACAGCTGGCGGGCAAGGATTCTAATACTGGCACGGGCGCCCAGACGATTACCCTGCGGGCGATACAAACCGACCCGGCCACCGGCCAGTGCAGCGCACTGGTTGGCGCGGGCGGTGTTGCCATTGGTCTCGGTTACGAGTGCAACAACCCCAGCAGCTGTAAGCTCAGCAATGACCTGCAGATCACCGATATGACCACTGCGATTACCGAGAGCATTGCGGGTGTTAATAACGGCGCGGCAAAAGACTACAGCGTCACACCGACCCTCACCTTCGATGCCAGCGGCACGGCGACATTCAAACTCAATTATGCCGATGTTGGTCAAGTCAGCCTGCACGCCAGCGCGACCCTCGACGCCGATGGCGCTGGCTCAGGCACGGCTACCGTCGATGTGCTGGGTTCCAGCAATGGTTTTGTGGTGAAACCCTATGATCTGGTGGTCAGCAGTTTGCCGGGTAACCCAGCCACCACCAGCGCGGGAGCCGGCTTTAAGGCGGCTGGTGAGAGTTTTCAGGTGTCGGTTGAGGCGCGGCAATCGAGTGGAGCGATAACCCCCAATTTTGGCCGCGAGACGACGGCCGAGTCCGTGGTGGTTAATTTCGATAGCCTGGTGTTCCCTGTCGGGGGTGTGAACGGCAGTGTTACGGCCGGGACTTTCAGCCTCACCGGTACAGACGGTGAACTCTCAGCCAGTGATGTCAGTTGGAGCGAGGTGGGCAGTTTGAAGTTGAGCGCGGCGATTGCCGATGGCAACTACTTGGGCGCTGGGGATGTCACAGGTACCGTCAGCGGCACCGTCGGCCGTTTCTATCCCAATGAGTTTCAGCTGGCCAGTAGCAGTCTGGCGAACAGCTGCGGGGCTTTCAGTTATATGCAGCAGAACGACATAGACCTTGCGTACACCCTTGAAGCACACAAGGTCGGCGGTGGTGTGGTGGCCAATTATGACAACACTGACCTTGGCTACCCGGCGACTTTAGCGACTTTGGTCGCGGAAAATAATAACGATGGTACAGACCTAACCGCTCGTTTAACGGTAGGTATAGTCAGTTGGGATGATGGCCTTATGACATTGGCCGATACCACTGCCCAGTTTGATCGCAGCGCTGGCCTCGATGGCCCTTACGCCAGCTTGGGAATCGGTGTGCGTCTCAACGACGGCGATGGCGCCAACTTTGATAGCCTCGACTTTAACGCGGCCACGGCGAGTTGCGTGGTGGATGTTGATTGCGATGCTCGAGAACTCGCTGGAAGCCTAAATCTTCGTCATGGGCGTCTATTTCTGCAGGACGTACACGGCCCCGAGAGTGTTGTATTAAGCGTGCCGTTTCGCAGTGAGTACTGGGATAACAATCGTTGGTTATTTAACTCGGACGACAGTTGTACCCAGCTACCCAATACTGCTATTGAGCTGGATGCCGAGGCGATCAGCGTTAACCGCACGGTGAATGTCGACGCTGCGGGCGGGGATGATACAACCGGCAGCTTCGGTATTGGCAATGTCAACAACCCAGCCGCAACCGTCAATTTAGCCGGTGGTGATGCTGAATTGTTTTTCAGCGTGCCGAATGTACAGGGTGACTTCCCGGTTGATGTGGATTTATTGGCCTTTCCCTGGTTGCGTTTTGATTGGGATCAGAACAATAACCACAGTGATGACACCAGCGTGCCCAGCGCGACGGTGACCTATGGTCGCTACCGAGGCCATGATCGAGTGATCTATTGGCAGGAGCGGTTGCAGTAAACATACGGTTCTTATCGCGACGGTGGTAGCTGAATCCTTGTTTAAACGGTGAGGTGTTATGCGTTTAAGCCGAATCTCTCTGTTGGCGAGCCACACTCCTGCGGCTATTTCTGTGCGCTTGTCTTCCGGACCGCGAGTATCCTACCTAAAAGACATGATCTATGGCGCCATTGATGGCGCCGTCACGACCTTTGCTGTGGTCACCGGTGTCGCGGGGGCAGGTTTGCCCAGTGGTGTCTTGATCGTGCTCGGTTTGGCGAACTTAATGGCCGATGGTTTTAGCATGGCAGCCAGTAATTATTTAGGCACGCGGGCAGAAAATCAGCAGCTTGAACAATTGCGCGCTTCGGAGCTGCACGAAATTTCCGAATGCCCAGAAGGCGAGCGTGAAGAAGTGCGACAGATTTATCAGGCAAAGGGCTTTACTGGTCCGCTGCTTGAAGAGGTCGTGGAGGTGATTACGAGTAATCGACAGCTGTGGGTGAACACCATGTTGCAGGAGGAGCACGGTGTTGCGCTTGAACCACAGCAGGCGCTGCTCAGCGGCCTAATGACGTTTGTTGCTTTTTTTGTGGCGGGTTCTTTGCCGTTACTGCCTTTTTTACTTAATTGGTTTTGGCCTGAATATATCGCCCAGCCATTTATTGTTAGCACGCTATTAACTCTGTGCGTTTTTGTTTTGGTAGGGCTGTTGAAGGGGCGCCGTGTGGGCATGAATGGAGTGCTCTCGGCGTTGGAGACGCTGGCTGTTGGCGGCTCCGCCGCGTTAATAGCCTACGGGGTTGGTTTGGCGTTAAAGCCATTTTTGTAGGGGTTGTTGAGGCTGCGCGTATGCACGACACAAGGCCAACACAGGGGAGAAATACCCGTGTTGGCTTTTCTATTCATGCTTCTTGCGCGTCGTCCTCTGGTTCGTCTAACTCAATATCGACGCCAAGCTGGTCGGAGATTTCACCAAGTTGTTCGGCCAGCTCGTCCATATCCACGGAGGATGGTATTTGCAGTAGCCCGTGGGCTGTAAACATCGGCTCCCCAGACCAGGGCATGCTGGTGCAGCCTGTGTCTAGGTCTTCCAGGTTAATGTGCCTAGAAGAGAAGGCCTGAGCGACCTCCTTGACGATGCCCGGACGGTCGTTGCCCATGATGCTGAATTCGTAGCTCTTGGTGTTGGTGGTCTCGGCAGAGCCTGTCGCCTGGGCGCTGACGACAGCAATCCCCTGTGCGGAAAGGGCCTCCAGTGCTGCTTCCAGTGTACTGAGGTGCTCTTCGTTGATGCTGACTTGCAGTATTCCCGCGAACTTGCCGGCTAGGTGAGTCATGCGACTCTCCAGCCAATTACCACCGTGTTCGGCAATGGTCGAAGCCAGCTTTTCAACCACACCGGGTTTGTCGTCGCTGATAATGCTGAGTACTAGATTGCAGTTCATTAGGTGGTCCTTTTGTACTTTTAGTATACGTTGTTGAGTGGCGGTGGCCGTTACCTGTAAATCGATTTCAGTGCACTTTTTGTTGTATTGGGAGTCAGTATAAAGGCTGTTGTGAGATGCTTCTAGAATCCCGCATAATGGCGAAAGGTACAAGGGTCGTGGTGGGTGATTGGTCTGCTTTGGCGTTCTGACTGTGTAATCAATGTCGATTTTTCACCGGCATCAAGAGAGATTCATTTATGAAGCGATATTTTGGTTTTCAAACCGGCGTTAAGCTCGTTTTCTCTGCAACGATGTGGACGCTTATTTTGATGGGTGTTGTTTCTGCCCATGCTGACAATTCCGGCGCTGCGCTATCCGCCGCCGTGGAAAATAGTGAGCGTACTGCCGCTTTTGGTTTACGCGATAGCGCTAGGCACCCAGTGCAAACCCTGGCATTTTTTGATGTGCAGCCCCAACACCACGTGGTTGAAATTTGGCCGGGCTCGGGTTGGTATACGGAGATATTGGCGCCTTACTTAATGACGCAGGGGCGCTTTTATGCAGCGCACTTCCCAGTGCACAGCTCGGTTAGCTATTTTAATAAATCGCGTGCGAAGTATGGGGATAAGCTGGCGGCAAACCCCGATGCCTACCGCGGGGTAGAGATAACCGCGTTTTATCCACCTACATCTGAGTCAGTCGCACCCGCCGCGAGCGTTGATAGGGTGCTGACATTTCGCAATGTTCACAACTGGCTAAAGGCAGGTTATGCCCCAGCGGCATTTACTGAGTTTTATCGTGCGTTAAAGCCGGGCGGTGTATTGGGGGTTGTTGAGCACCGAGCCCCCGTTGGGACCTCGATAGAAGATATGATCAGCAGCGGTTATATGACGGAGGCTAAGGTTATTGCTCTGGCTGAGACGGCGGGTTTTAAGGTGTTAGCCAGCAGTGAGATAAACGCCAACCCCCGCGACAATGCATTGCACCCAGCTGGGGTGTGGAGCTTGCCGCCGAGCCTGCGTTTAGGTGAGCGTGATCGAGAAAAATACGTGGCGATTGGTGAAAGTGACAGAATGACCTTGACGTTTATTAAGCCGGATCTTTCCGCACGCGAGTGATGGGCAGGGAATTATTGTGGGCAGTTTTTTAAAGGATAGAGTGTGATTATTCCATATAAGCAAGTCAGTGCCGATGCTTTACAGGCCTTGGTTGAAGGGTTCATTCTTCGCGATGGAACAGATTACGGCCTCGTTGAGGCCTCGCTGGAGGAAAAGGTGGCTCAGGTGATGTTGCAGCTAGAGCGCGATGAGGTACAGGTGGTGTTTGATGCCGTATCAGAGAGCGCCAGCTTGATGACCAATCAACAAGTACAGACGGCGCAGCAGCCTCGTGCGGAGACTGACGATGTTGAGTCGCTGAGCCAGGTTCAGTCAAATACAGCGTTTGATGAGTATTCACAATTACCACCGGATGAATCGCAGTGGTGAGCGCTGTGTCCACTGACGTTGATAAGTCGAGTTTGTTGATTCAGGGGCCTAAACACCCGTGTTTGGTGTTGGCGCACGGCGCGGGTGCGGGCATGGACAGTGAGTGGATGCAGCGGGTGACCGACCTGCTGGTTGCTCGCGGTGTGGGTGTGGTGCGCTTTGAATTCCCCTATATGCAGCAGCGTCGCGCAGAGGGGACACGGCGACCGCCTGATCGCCAGCCACGATTACTGGAGCATTGGCAGCAGGTAGTTGCCTCGCTCGATACGCCGGTGGAGCAGCTGGTGATTGGCGGGAAATCGATGGGGGGGCGTATGGCGTCTATGTTGGCAGACGATTTAGGCGTCGCTGGCTTGGTTTGTTTAGGCTATCCGTTTCACCCACAGGGAAAGCCGGAAAAACTGCGCACAGAGCATTTATTAGCGCTAAACACACAGAGTTTATTCGTACAGGGCAGCCGTGACGCACTGGGTAACCACCAAGAGGTGGCGGGCTACGGCTTATCGAGTGCGATTGAGTTGCTTTGGCTCGCAGACGGCGACCATGATATGAAGCCCAGAGTTAAGTCGGGCTTTACGCAAGCCCAGCACCTACATGTATTGGCGGATCGTGTGGCAGCCTTTGTTCATGCCACCGTCTCTACTACTGGGGGTTAAGGCCGTAAAGGTTTATGCTGCTGATTAAATGTAGGCCCAAGGGTGTTAGTTTTCCAATATGGTGATTTTTTCTTGCTCTTTCAGCAGTAGTGCGAGTTCGCTCATCATTGCTTTTCGCCCTTGAGAGCCATGCCAGCGCTGCCAATCCTGCAGGCAGCGCCATTTAGACAAAACAAAACGACGCAGCGATTGGTTTTGATCTTTAAAGGTTTCACCGTTAATAAACCCATCGGCCTGATAAGCGTGTTGCAGTGTTCTACGGGACACCTCCTCGTAGGTGGATTCCATGTCCTGAGCAATGTTGCGTTCAATCAATACGTGAATCATAAGCGGATTGGCTTCCTTGTTGTGCGCCGAGTTGCTAGAGAGCTCATGGCTGCTTTAAATATTAAATACTACTCCGTATCTAACCTTTAAAGCACCACCTAATCGTGCGGGCTTCCATTGACTAAAAGGTTAGAGGGAGGCGGCCGAAGCTTGAGTTGGTTGTATGATGAGCCATTCTCCCAGCGTCATCCATTCACGGATTAACGTTTTAATCACCACTAGGCGGCCGGGCTCTGGGTGCTCTTCATCGAGCGCTGATTGACCTAGGCAGGTGAGCGCCGAGACAATTCGTCCGACCTGTAAGGCCTCCAGTTGAACGTAAAAATGATCGGTAATAGGGATTCCTGGCGCTTCTTCGAGCCGGTAGTCGTCGCTGTTGAGAAGGTTGCGAACATTGAGAGCCAATGAGGGGCTTTTGGGCCTTAGTAATCGAAACGTTAAATCCAGTGCGCCACGGCTGAACACATCTGGACGTTGCAGTAATTCTGACGTTATAGGCATAACCAAAATACGACTCCCCTACAGCATAAATACAGGACAGTGGAATGAGAGCCAAACCGCCGAGCCAAGCCGGTCTGATTTATGTCGCTTAGGTTAAGTGTAGCAATCGGATTTTGAAATGCAGGGGAATTAAGCGACAATGCGCCTATGAATAGAGATAGCGATATATTATTAGATACCAGTGGTCTGCTGTGCCCTGAGCCGGTGATGATGCTTCACAATTCGGTGCGCGATACGCAGGCAGGCGAAATTATTCAGATGCTGGCGACGGACCCATCGACTCAACGCGATGTGCCTAAATTCTGCCAGTTTCTTGGTCATGAGTTGCTGGAGCAGACGGTGGACGGCGGGACTTACCGCTATAGGATTCGCCGAGGCGAGTAGCGTTGGCCCCAAGGTGTAAGCCCAGCGTGGTTGGCTGGGCCTTAATGTGACGTGTCGTCGCTGACCAGTGATGAGATGGCGGCGATGGCTTCTGGGTCTTCGGCTTTAATTTTGTTGGCTATTTGATGTTGGAAAAAATAGCGGAAATTCTCTCTGCTCTGCGCTGGGTAGAGGCAGTCGTCGCCAGAGAGGACGGGTGTGTTTTCAACCTTGCTGGGGTCTGCGAGCATGCCTGTGATGACACCGTTGTAGTGCAAGCGCCAGCTGACTACCTCTGTCAGGGTGATGCTGTGAAAGCCGTTGTCCGACAATACGGCGTGTGTGCCTATGGTGTCGGGGAGCTCCTGAATCGCATCTAGGGGTTGATCGCACTGAAAATCGTAGTATTCAGCGGCGGTCTCAAGCTCAACAACCTTGTGAATCGGGGCCTCGGTAAACACCTCATCAATACCCGGGTCGTAATAGCCTTCCCACTTACCGTTGAGTGGATCTTGAATATCCGGGGCGGCAACTATGTCGTCCAGCCACGGGACTAGCCCTACGACATCCCCATTCGCTCGTAGACCCCAGCAAAGGAGACGCAGGCTGTAAAGTTGTTCAGGGTTGCTTTCGTTGGCGTAGAGCATCTCAAGGCCGTCTAGCTCGGGTGAGAGACGGATAAAACGTTCGCTGTCTTGGGCTGAGTAGGGTTGCCCGCTAAAGAGGTCGACCACGTTGTCCGTATTGTGGCTTGGGGTTGAGGTCTTCATAATACACCTCCTTGGTAATGCCTTGCGGTGGCTTAATGAAGCGCTCGCTTACTTGGCTGACGTAGCCAAGTTATAAAGGCAGATGATTAACGACCACCATCACTGTCTACGTTATAGGTTGGTCGGTCAAAGCACAATACTTAGATGTGATTTGATATTGCGCTGATATAACCAGTATATCTAAAAAATAGAGGATAGCTTGAGCGAGTATTATTTTGCCTATGGATCGAACATGGATGCGGAGCGCATGGCTGGGCGTGGCCTAGTGGTCCAGCGAGCTTTAGCCGGGCAGTTGCCGCGAATGCGCTTGGTGTTCAATAAACAAGCTTTTGATGCTCCGCACCGTTCATACGCCAATGTTGCCTACTGCCCTACGGGTGTCGTGGAGGGGGTGTTGTATCAACTGGGCCAAGCCGATGAAATTGCCAAGATGGACCCCTTTGAGGGAACCCCGAGGCTCTATAGTCGAGAGCTGTTTGCGATAAATACGCTTGAAGGGGTTGTGCATGCGTGGGTTTACATCGCCAATCGCGGGCTTCTCAATGACAAGCTAAAACCCGAGCGTTGGTACCTCAATCACCTGTTGGCAGGGAAAGACTTTCTGTCTCGGGATTACTTTCTGCAGCTAGAGCGGGTTGACTGTATTGAAGGGGGAGAGCCTCGGTGTTAAACGATATGTTAAGCCCTACCCAGGATGAGCGCCGTACCCGCATTATTGCTCAAGCTCAGCCGCTTGATGGCGCCGCGGTCGTAGCGATCTTCGATCGTTTATTCTCAAGGTCGTTAAATACACGTTTGCTGCCAGGCGGGGATGAGCCCATATACCTACCCGCGGATGCTACCGTGAATTACCACCGGGTGGTTTTTTCTCACGATTATGTCGCCAGCGCATTACATGAAGTGGCGCACTGGTGTGTTGCCGGGGCGCCGCGCCGCGAGCTTGAAGACTATGGCTACTGGTACGCCCCCGATGGTCGCAGCTCAAGGCAGCAGGCGGAATTCGAACAGGTCGAAGTAAAGCCGCAGGCGCTTGAGTGGCTTTTATCGGTTGCTGCGGGGCAGGCGTTTCGCGTCAGTGCGGATAACCTTGAGGCTGAACTGGGGGCCAGCGAAGCTTTTAAGGACGCTATTCATAAACAGGTATTGGATTACATTACCGGTGGTGTCAGTGATCGGGTGGCGGCTCTGGTTGCCGCGCTAGCGCACTTGAGTTCTTTGGCAGACCCACTGAACCCTGAACACTACCTGCGAGCCAGTTTGTAGTGGCTGAGCATGTATTGGGAAAGCCAGCACTGGAAAGCAAAGCCGCTGCCGAGCCGCCTGTGTGTCTACTCGACGCCTCCATCTATATTTTTCGCTATTACTTCTCGATGCCCGAGCGTTGGTTCAGTGCGGTTGGCTCATTCCCAACCGCCGCTGTGTATGGTTATACCGGCTTTTTGCTCGATTTTATTCAGCGTGAGCGGCCAATCTATATGGCGGGCTGTTTTGATGAGAGCTTAGGCAGCTGTTTTCGCAATGAAATATACCCAGATTATAAAGCCTCGCGTGCACTCCCCGATGAAGCTCTGGCTTTTCAGCTTAATGCCTGCCGCGAAGTGACAGAGCTGTTGGGCATTGCCTGCTTTAGCAGTGAGGTGTACGAAGCCGATGATTTGCTGGGCAGTTTGATGAGCTGGGGGCACACGGCCCCCGAACTCGCTGACAGACCGTTTGCGTTGCTGACTCGAGATAAAGACCTGGGGCAGTTGCTGATACGAAATGAGGATTTCCTGTGGCACTACCACAGCGATAAGAGCAAAGAGGAGCGCCGTGATCGACAGGTGATCTTCGAAGCGTTTGGGGTCAGGCCTGAGCAGCTGGTGGACTATCTGGCCTTGGTTGGCGACAGTGTTGATGATATCCCAGGTGTGCCGGGTATTGGCGCGAAAACAGCCAGTGTTTTACTGCAATACTTTGGCAGCTTTGAAAATCTTTATGCCCGCTTAGATGAGTTGCCCAGCTTGAAAATTCGTGGCGCTAAGAACTTGGCTGTAAAGCTGCGTGAGCATTACCCGCAGGCATTGGTGTCGCGCAGTTTGGCAGCGATTGTGACAGATGTAGAGCTGGAGTTGAGCCCCTCTAAGATGACCCGACAGTGCATTGACCTGCAGGGCTTTTCTGACTTTTGCCGGCGCATGGGGTTTGGCGCGGCGTTTGGGAAGCGTGTTAACGCTTGTGTTGAGTAAGGTGAATACGCATTGAAAATAGTAATGGATGAAAACATCCCGCTGGGGCGAGACTTCTTTGCCGCTTTGGGCGAGGTGGTAACCAAACCTGGCCGCAACCTGTGCGCTGCCGACGTCGTCGATGCCGATGTTCTGCTGGTGCGCTCGGTGACACAGGTGAACGAGGCCCTGCTCGCTGAAAGTCGAGTCCGTTTTGTGGGTACCTGCACCATTGGTACGGATCACTTGGATAAAGCCTATTTGAATCAGCAAGGTATTCGCTGGAGCAGCGCGCCTGGCTGTAATGCTAACTCGGTGACTGAATATGTGCTCAGTTGTTTGGCGTGTCTAGAGCCGCAATGGTTACAGGCGTGTGTGGGCATCGTCGGCTGCGGAAATGTCGGTGGTCGCCTGTACCAGCGGCTCACCGAACTGGGCGTAGCCTGCAAGGTATACGACCCGTTCTTAACGTCCGAGTGCATCCCCGATCTCTCCAGCCTCGATGAGGTGTTGGCTTGTGATGTGGTGTGTGTACATGCACCTCTGACGACCGATACCGCATACCCGAGTGTGCATTTGTTGGGCACACAACAGCTCCGGCAGCTCAAACATGGCGCCGTGTTGATCAGTGCTGGGCGCGGCGCGGTGGTGGACAATCAAGCGTTGTCGAAGTTGTTGGATGAACGATCTGACCTTAGGGTGGCATTGGATGTATGGGAGCCCGAACCGCTCTTGGATTTAAGCTTGTTACAAAAGGTTAACTTGGCCAGCCCGCACATCGCTGGCTATAGCTATGACGGCAAAGTGCTGGGCACGGCAATGGTGTATCGGGCGTTGTGTGAGCACTTGCAGCGCCCAGAGGCGGTTCAATTAGAAGAGCTGCTGGATGGGCAACTGGTTGATCTTGAAGTGATCGACGCTGAGCTACAAGCTCAGTTAAATGAACTTATTTTACAGGTTTACGATGTGCGGGAGGATGATCGACGCTTACGCGCAGCTTTGGCGCTTGTCGCCGGGGATGAGGCATCCCGTGCGCGCACATTTGATGAGCTACGTAAATTTTACCCTGAGCGTCGAGGCTACCATCGCTACCGAGTGTTGAGTCGCGACTTGGAGGCGCAAGGGGGCGCGCACGAGGAAAAAAAGCCGCGCAGTAAATTTCTGGCGGCTTTGGGTTTTTGCCATTAAGTGTTTGGCAGTCCATCAATATGAGAGAGAAGTCCCACGCGGTTAGCCGCTCGTCAGTCGCACAGACCGTGTGAGTATTTTTAGAATAACCTCGTAAGGTTACGCTTTTATGTCAGGTGCAGATAATGGGTCTGGGCTAGTGGCTTTAATGGGTTGTTGAAAAAGGCATCCTGCCTGTTTCAAAACACGAACAGAGAAAATGCGATTTTCTTTGTTCTAGCAAAATCAACAACTTAACAGTCGCCAATTTTGACAAAACATCTGACCTCCACGGATGGAGGAAATGCAGGAAGGCTAAAGGATAGCCTCCTGCCATGTTTTGTGATCAGGCGTCGAAATTCAGAGAGTTTCAACAGCCTGTTAGGGTGTTAATGGATTAGGTATTTATGCAGCGATTAACACTGGGGTTGGTGGTGAACCCATTTGCGGGCGTGGGTGGCCCTGCGGGTTTAAAGGGCAGCGATGGCGCTGACATTGTGGCAGAGGCATTGGCCCGAGGAGTTCAACCCCGCGCGACTGAACGTGCCCAGCGCTGTTTGGCGGCACTGGAGGTGTACCGGCAAAGGCTAACCCTGCTCACCTATGGCGGCGCCATGGGAGAGGATCTTGCGCGGGCGCTTGGCTGGCCTGTCAAGGTCGTAGGGCAGGCTCCCGCGGATGACCGCTCGTCGGCCAGTGACACACAAGCGGCGGTTGCCGCACTGCTGGAGGCGGAGGTTGACCTATTGTTGTTTGTTGGAGGGGACGGCACGGCGCGGGATGTTTGTTGCGCCTTGGAGGCTGTTGATCATGTGCAGCAGCCGGTGTTGGGTATTCCCTCTGGGGTGAAAATGCACTCAGGTGTCTTTGCTATTTCACCTGAGGCGGCGGCGCAGGTGGTGGCGCAGATGTTGTCGGGGGCGCTGGTTGATCTATGTGAGCGCGAAGTGCGTGACATCGATGAAGGAGCATTTCGCCAAGGGGTGGTTAAGAGCCGTCATTATGGCGATATGCTCGTGCCCGAAGACAACCAGTTTGTGCAGCACTGCAAAGAGGGCGGCGCGGCGGTTGAAGAATTGGTGTTGGTTGATATTGCCGCCGATTTGCGTGAAAACTTAGAGGACGATGTTTGGTATCTGGTGGGCGCAGGCACCACTGCTCAGGCGTTGATGGACGACCTGGGTCTGGAAAACAGCCTTTTGGGTATAGACCTTGTTTGTAACGAAGAGCTGCTGGCCGCGGATCTATCAGGGCCTGAGCTAGAACAGCGTTTGGCCAATTATCAAGGGGCTGTCGTTGGGATATTGTCGATCACCGGTGGGCAGGGCTCCTTAATTGGTCGCGGTAACCAGCAGCTAACCCCGGCTGTTTTGCGGCGCGTAGGCCGTGACAACATCTGGGTAGTGGCGAGCAAAGAAAAAGTCGCTGAATTGAACGGGCGAGCTTTGTTGATGGACAGCAACGACACGGAGCTGGACCGCCACTGGCAAGGTTATGTGCGGGTTATTACCGGTTATCGAGAGAGTATTCTCTACCCGTTGGGAGCGGCTCTTTCATAAGTTCTGCTGTAGACCACTTTTCTTTCTGTTGATGTGATTTTATTTATGACCCACTCCATTTTTACCTCGCAAGTGCGTGAGCGCTTGGGCCAGTTCGATGATTTTATGCACGCGGACAGTTGCCGCTTATTTCACGGCCGTGGTTGTTGTTTTCCAGGTTTTGAACAGGTGACGCTCGATTGGTTTTCTCCGGTCTTGTTGTTAACTCTGTTTAAACAGACAGATGTTAGCTGGGAGCAGTCGTTATTAGACGAGCTGCAGGCAATATTGCAAGTTGCTGTTGCTGAAGGGCTGATTCCGCCTCAGGCAATAAAGGCGGTACTGGTACAGCGGCGCTACCTCGTTGATACACCGACTGAGTTATTGCAAGGTGAGCTACCAGAGGATGTATATGCTCGACGTGGAGAGCTGCGTTTTGCGTTGAAATTGGGTAACAATCAGAACACAGGTTTCTTTTTGGATATGGAGCCGGGGCGTCAGTGGTTGGAGTCTTTGGTAGCTGGTCGCAGCCTACTCAATTTGTTTTCCTATACCTGCGCGTTTTCTGTGGTTGGTCAGGCAGCCGGTGCTCGCTCTGTCGTCAATGTTGATATGAGTCGTGGTGCCTTGTCACAGGGGCGTGATAATCA
>Ga0209395_1004645_pt1 | contig 15982 bp, 17 predicted proteins | sample GOMGulsemesocosm_3_FD_184635 | JGI IMG/M metagenome (GOLD analysis project Ga0209395, IMG submission 184635) | Methane-oxidizing microbial communities from mesocosms in the Gulf of Mexico - GOM9D Gulf of Mexico (SPAdes) (version 2) | ecosystem: Environmental > Aquatic > Marine > Cold seeps... | reverse complement strand
ACAAAATTGGCGGAGTGGACGGGACTCGAACCCGCGACCCCCGGCGTGACAGGCCGGTATTCTAACCAACTGAACTACCACTCCGCTACTTTTTGCTTTGAGTATTTAACGAAGCTCACTTCGCATCAACTATGATGATTTCAAACGAGATTGGCGGAGTGGACGGGACTCGAACCCGCGACCCCCGGCGTGACAGGCCGGTATTCTAACCAACTGAACTACCACTCCGCTACTTTTCGCTTTAATAACGGTAACTGAATTAAATCAATCACTGCTACTTTCACTTTGAGCATTTAACGAAACTCACTTCGCATCAACTATGATGATTTCAAACAAAATTGGCGGAGTGGACGGGACTCGAACCCGCGACCCCCGGCGTGACAGGCCGGTATTCTAACCAACTGAACTACCACTCCGCTACTTTTTGCTTTATTGATAACTGCAACTGAACTACATCAATCACTGCTACTTTCACTCTGAGTATTTAACGAAACTCATTTCGCATCAACTATGATGATTTCAAACAAAATTGGCGGAGTGGACGGGACTCGAACCCGCGACCCCCGGCGTGACAGGCCGGTATTCTAACCAACTGAACTACCACTCCGCTACTTTTTGTTTTACAAGCCCACTAACTAATTAAATCAATCATTGAGACTTGTCGCTTCAACAACATGTCGTTGAATGCGGCGAGATAATACGGTTATGCTGCGATGCAGTCAACCACTTTTTAAATATAATTTACTGCTTGGAGATTCAACGAGCAATCTGATGAAAATCCAAGCATATATTCATCATATTTAGTAAATCCTAACCAATTAACCCAATTCTACTTAGTCTTTTTCTTCTTTCTTTGTAAGAAAAAAAATAAAACGATAGCAATTATAAGAATTGTGCCATTTCCTGCAGCGATAAGTAACATTGTTTCTTGTTCTTCTTCATCTAAGGCTTTTTGTTGTACAAGCAAGGCCTCAACTCGTTCTTGCTCAGCTTTAGCCAATCGTTCTTCTGTAGTCTCAGTAATAAGCACTATTCCATCACCAGAAAGTTCATTACCTCCATCAAGCACATTATCATTTGCCTCAACATTAAAAGTAAACTCTGGAACCACTAAACGAAATTCTCGTCCTGTAATTGTTCTTCCAAAGGCACTGACATTAACTCTGTATATGCCCGGCTCAGTATTAGTGATATTAGTTATTCTACTTTCACCTTTACTATCCATAATTGAGAAGGGTTCAATCTGTCTATCTGGAAAAGTAAACTTCCCCTGAAACACTAGGCTATCAGGGTCAACAAAGGTAGGGTCTATCGTTAGGCGTAACTGATGGGGTTTTTCTTGTTCTTCCGATTGAACAACACTTATTTCGACTGGCGTTTTTTGTAATAAAATTGACGTTTGTCTTAATTCTCGGGTTGCCATAGGTAGCTTTACTAGATAGACAGGTTGCCATTCTCCTGACGCAAAGTTTAAGACAAACTCCCCAGTGAACGTATTGTCGTTAGCATACTCATCGAGACCACGCCCATCATCACGAAAGGACGTGACTTTAATAGCATCCGCACCAAAATTTTCATACTGGGAGTTATTTGTGCTATAAAAATTTACATCTAATTTCACAACCCTCCTAAAGTGGCTGCTTTCGATGGCATCATCGCCATTAAAAAGCTTACCTTCAATTTTGAGTGTTTCGCCAGAAAAGGCAATTTCGGGTAAGGGCTCTACAGCAATTTTGATATCTGAAACAACGAGTATTTGACTGTTTGGTAAAATATCCCCTACTGCTTGCCATGGTCCCGGCATAGGCTTGGTTATTTTGATCATGTCAAAAGTGCTGTCATCAAACCATTGTACTTTTTCAGAGTCAAATTCATTCACTCTAATTTTACTGCCATCAGGTCTAATAAGAATGATGGGTTTACTACCACTTCTTCGATAAAATATCAGCGTAATTTCGTCTAAGTTAGCATCTAGTCGAAAGCGGTTGTCAAAGTATGGCACCTGATTAGTTATATTATCCTGCTGATAATATTCAACGGTATTTTTTTTTAGCTTATTTTCATTACTTTCATTTTCTATATCAGCAAGGGCTGCAACTGAAAGTGTAGTGCAAGAAAGCAATACGGTAGCAAGTAGCCGCGATAACTTGATTAATTTAGTACAGAAGTAATGATTTATTTCCAAAGTGGTTCTCCTCCCTTTTTAGCGATAACTAATATACGTTCTTCATGCGCATCTATTTCATCGGCCGAAGCAGCAATAACCTTTAATTTATTACGTGTAGGAGATAACCGTCTAATCGAATTAGCATCAGCGTTACTGCCCTCACCCGCGGATAAATTTAAGGTTGACTGTTTACGTGTCATTTCAATGTAAACAAAAGCAAGTAATTGGGCATCAATTAATGCCCCGTGATAGGTACGGTCTACCAATTTATCTACACGATAAAATCGTGCTAAGTAATCCAAGGTTTTTGGTGAGCCAAATTCATCTTTTGATACTTTCAAGGTATCAGTAATGGTACAGATGTCTTCTGTCATCGGTACTTTATCTTGGCTCCGACCCATTGAATTAAACATAGAGAACTCGTGGTCCATGAAACCAACATCAAACTTGGCATTATGAATGACTAACTCAGCACCACGAATGAAGTCTATAAATTCATGAACAACTTGCGAAAATATTGGTTTGTCATTAAGAAACTCATTCGTTAATCCATGGATATTTATTACCTCTTGTTCCATTTCAAAGACTTGCCCACGGTGGTCAATCGGTTTTATATAAACGTGATAACTTCGTCCGGTCAGTTGCCTGTTAATCATTTCAACACAGCCAATTTCTACAATTCTATGGCCTTCTCTTGGGTTGATACCTGTTGTTTCAGTATCCAAAATGATTAGGCGCTTATTTTTCTCTGAGTCTTGAGTGTCAGTAATATTATTCACGAGTAGCCTTTTAATTAATGTCTGTTAGTTATCAAATTAATTCGATATCTATTTTTCTGGTAAAGCTTGTGGAAATTCGATTAAGTTAATTTGCATGCGTTTACTGGTAAAACATAAAGTAATTAACGCAAAAACAATAATACCCTGACAAATAAGCCATGATGCAGATGTCAATTGCCAGTAAAAGAAACCAAGTAGGTTGATGATCAAATCAAATATTAATGCCACTATCAGTAACATTCGGCTATATGGCCAAAGTATTTGAATCCAGTTTGCTGCATCTGGACGACGTAGACTGATAAGGACAACCACAAACAACCCGAAGAGACCTGATATCAAACTCAGAAAGAATAAACTTGTTTCGGGGTAGATCCATTGCATAGTTGCCACTCTATCTTTCATATTGGTAACCGACATCAGCCAAACTAAATAGCCTCGTAGCACAAATAACAGCACAAAATAGAAACGCTTTGATAATTTTAAGCAATCAAATTTATCAAAGTCTTCAATGGAATACTCTTGGTATTTTTTAGTCATCTGATCTTTTTTCGTCTTTCAATTTTCGCTCTTGATGCAGAAGATCTTGAGCTGTGGTGATAGCCTTCACGGCCTTTGAATTAAACTCTCGAGTATATAGCGTATAAACTACCCATAAACTCATAATTATCAGTAACAATGGATGAAAAAACCAACACATTGCCGCTAATGCAAAATAATAAGATCTTAATCCGTAGTTATATGAATGTGCGGCTTGGTCTTGTACTATCGCCATTTGTTTTGCATAAGCCTTTAAGTTTGCATTTTTGCCTGATAGGTCAATAGGCGCGGCACCTATCATGACATTAATAAAGCCATATTGGCGCATAGACCAAGTGAACTGAAAAAAAGAAATAACAAAAATAAAAACCAATAAACTAAGTTTTAACTGTATTGCCAAATGGTTTACATCGGTAGCAAAGGGTAATGAAGAAATAACGACTTCCAAGGTTGCCACTTTAGCAAACAAAGTAAAAATACCTGCGAGTATTAATAATGTACTAGACGCAAAAAAGGCAATATTACGCTCTAAATTCGCAAGTAATGAAGCCTCTGATACTCTTAACTCTCGAGTAATAACTTCGTACATCCAGTGAATTCTATGCTGATGTAATGATCTAGCGATACAATCTGTTGTCTTGGCCTTTCTACGTGCAAACACGGTATAGCCATACCAAGCAGCAATAAATACGGATAAAGCTAATATATCGATGAGCGTAAAAGGCAAATTTATTCCTTAATACATAATTGAGATGATAAAGATAAGATTATACGCCAACAATTTTTATAGACCAACAACTTCATTTTGTTAATAAAAAATGGATTACTTTTAATATGCATTAATCGCCTTAAATGCAAAAGAGACACCTTTTTAGCGTTACCTACTTGAAGTAAAGATAGGTATTTATTTCTCAGTAACTTATTAGTGAGAAATAAGCTACTTACAGCTAGGTAGTTAGCACTTGAGCTTTAAGGCTAATTGGATAACACTAATGCTAGAATTATTTACTAAACGTTTGGTAAAGTACTTAAACAGACATCCTAGGAAATCTTATGAAAAACACCCTCGCTATAAATCGTCTCCCCCTGCTACTTACTATTTCAGCTATATTATCTGCTTGTACAAACTCCACAATTGTTAAGCCTATTGAAACTTTGCAAGGAAGCTGGTCAATTAAGGCAATACAAGATAAAGCTGTTCTTCATAAAAGTGCAGTTAGCTTATCCTTTAACCCTGAAAATAAACTATCTGGCTCGGCGTCTTGCAATAACATTGCATCAAAATATAAATCAAAGGATAGCTCATTAACTATCGGAGCAATAGCAAGCACACGGAAAATGTGTTTACCCGCATTAATGGAGCAAGAGTCACATTTATTACGTGCGCTAGGTAAAGTAAAACGCTTCCAATTGCATAACGGCCAATTATCAATGTACGATCAACGAGGGACTTTACAAGTTCAAGCGCAACGTTTAGAGCCAAAGTAGGAAAGAAACCCATATCAGAAAACTAGCTTCCTATACCTTTTGGCTATATAGAATTATAAGTTATAACAAAATATCACTTCTTTTTTTATAACAACTAGCTACTCTTAGCGTATTAACATCACTCATTCACAGGATCCACTATGTCTAAAATTTTCGAAGACAACACTACAACCATTGGTAATACACCTTTGGTTAAGCTTAATCGCGTGATAAATGCTGAAAACGGCGCAAATGTTTACGCTAAAGTTGAAGCAAGAAACCCAAGCTTTAGCGTTAAATGTCGCATTGGTGCAAGCATGGTTTGGGATGCTGAAGAAAAAGGCTTATTAAGCCCAGGCAAAGAAATTGTTGAGCCAACAAGTGGTAACACGGGTATTGCACTAGCTTTTGTTGCTGCAGCTCGAGGATACGGTATTACGTTAACTATGCCGAGTACTATGAGCTTAGAGCGTCGTAAATTACTTATCGCTTTAGGTGCAAAAGTTGAATTGACTGATGGCGCTAAAGGCATGGGTGGTGCAATTGCTAAAGCACAAGAATTGCGCGACTCAAATCCTGATAAATATGTTTTATTAGGTCAATTTGATAACCCTGCAAACCCTAAGATTCATGAAGAAACAACGGGTCCTGAAATTTGGAACGATACTGACGGTAATATCGATATTTTTGTTGCTGGTGTAGGTACTGGCGGTACACTTACCGGTACAAGTCGATATATCAAACTAACCAAAGGTAAAGCAATTACTACCGTAGCTGTTGAACCAACAGACTCACCTGTAATTAGTCAAGCCCTTGCTGGTGAAGAATTAACGCCAGGTCCACATAAAATTCAAGGCATCGGTGCTGGCTTTATTCCTGGAAACCTAGATCTTGAAATGGTTGATGCAGTTGAGCTTGTATCAAATGATGATGCCTTTGCTATGGCTCACCGTTTAATGAAGGAAGAAGGTATTCTTGCTGGAATTTCTTCTGGCGCAGCAGTTATAGCCGCCAAACGTCTTGCAGAGCTTCCTGAAAACAAAGGTAAAAATATAGTAGTTATTTTACCAAGTTCAGCAGAACGTTATTTATCAAGTGCATTATTTAGTGAAAGCTTTAGCGACAAAGAGCTTGTTCAATAAAGTGACGCTCGAATAAGCTCGCGTTGTACAAATTGATAAAAGGCACCTAGGTGCCTTTTTTGATTTTAGCTATCTACACAGAGATATTACTTCACTTTAACAAAGTAATTACGCTATTATAAATTCATAGTTCTCATCTTTTGATTAACTTTCAATGCCCTATTTAAAATATACACTGCTATCACTGTTATTATGCTCCACCACCCTATTATCTGCTTGTGGTGCCGACGACTCTAAAAAAATCACTACGGTTGATAATCCTGAGATTGTTGCCATGGCTTTTTTTGATGCGCTCTATAATGAAAAAAATGTAGAAAAAGCAGCGTCTGTTTGTAGCCCTAAATTAGCTCGGCTTGTACTGCATTATCGTTCAGCTGAAGCGGTAGCAAGACACTTGTTTAATATGTCTTATGATAACGTTGAAATGAGACCCGATAGCGGTGGTGTAAAAGTCCGAGAGCAGTTTAAAGGTAGTGCAAATATCACTATGTATTTTGATGGATACTATCAAGATAACCGCATCAAAGAAGTTAAAAGATTAGCAATGATTCAGCGTGATGGTAAATGGTTTATTGAAAAAATATTAAAAGACCCATTTTAAATGAGTCAAACATCACCCAAACTTAATTAAAAGATATAATCATGTTAAAAACAGGTACTTATCAACACTTCAAAGGCAATTACTACCAAGTCCTTCATATTGCAAGACACAGCGAAACAGAAGAATATATGGTGGTATATCACCCTGAAAATAATAAAGAAGACATTTGGCTTCGCCCTTTAGCTATGTTTGATGAAACAATAGAACGAGAAGGAAAAAAATTAAAACGCTTTAGTTTTATCAAGCCATAATCTATTAAAGGGGGCTCTTTTACAGATTCCCCTTTAATCAGTTATTACGGATACATTTAACCAATAGAGAAAAAGTGATGCTCTTGCCAAGGCACTTTTTTATGATGTATTTGGGTTACCTCTGCTTGCTCTGGGCCATGAGCCAACCAAGATAACATCTTTTCAATATTTTCTTCCTCCCCACACAACAACACCTCAACATCACCATCAGCTAGATTACGGGCATAACCACTTAAGCTATAGTCTATTGCTTGTTGCTGAGATGAAGCTCGAAAATAGACCCCTTGTACTCTACCTGAAATATGCGCAATGTAGCTTACATTCATACTTTTCTCATCTTAAATTAGTATTATTATCAGTAAAGTTTGCACCTTAGACCTTCATTGACTAAAATCGGCACAAATTCCTATTCAACAATAAATAGCCTAGTGAATTACTAGGTTATTTATTCATTAAAAGTAAGTATAGACCTATGTCAGCAAGAATTTCTTTAAATGTTGGTCGTGAAAAATCTTTATTACGTAAACACCCATGGATTTTTTCGAAAGCCGTAAATAAAATCAAAGGCAAACCTATGCTTGGGGATACTGTTGATGTATTCGATAGTAAAGGCAACTGGTTAGCTAAAGGTGCCTACTCACCAGAATCTCAAATCCGAATTAGAGTCTGGAGTTTTGATGAAAATCAAGAGATTGACCGCCACTTTTTCTTTGAAAAAATACAGAAAGCGCAAATAAGACGTGATTGGTTCATCGAACAAGGAAAATTAACCGGCTACCGATTGATTGCAGGCGAATCAGATGGTTTACCGGGTGTTACCATTGATAAGTATGATAACTTTATCGTTTGTCAGTTATTAAGCGCCGGTGCAGATTTTCATCGTTATACCATTGTTAACTGCTTAACTGAGCTTTACCCTGGTTGTCACATTTATGAACGCTCTGATGTCGACGTTCGTAAAAAGGAAGGTCTAGAGCCTGTTACCGGTTGGTTAACTGAGCCACAAGACTCAACAGAGTGTGTGATTGAAGAGCACGGTATCAAGATCCATGTTGATGTCGCTACTGGTCATAAAACTGGCTTTTATCTCGATCAACGTGACTCTAGACTCGCTGCGGGTAAATTTGCGAAAGACAAAACTATTTTGAACTGTTTTTCATACACCAGTACTTTTTCATTACATTGCGCAGCTAATAATGCCAAAGAAGTGATTAATGTTGATGTATCACAACCCGCGCTTGATATGGGAAAACGTAATCTAGACTTAAATGGCTTATCTGACTCTAACGTTTCATTTGTAAAAGAAGACGTATTTAAGCTATTACGACGATACCGAGAAGAAAAACGACGTTTCGACATGATAATTTTAGATCCTCCTAAATTTGTTGAGTCAAAAGCGCAGTTAACTGGTGCTTGTCGAGGTTATAAAGATATCAATATGCTCGCTATGCAATTATTAAATCCAGGAGGTTTATTATTAACCTTTTCTTGCTCAGGCTTGATGGAAGCGAGTTTATTCCAAAAAGTAGTTGCTGATGCGGCTTTAGATGCGAAAAGAAAAGCCTATTTTGTTGAACGGTTGCAACAGGCTGCCGATCACCCTATTTCTTCAAATTATCCTGAAGGCTACTATTTAAAAGGCTTAGTTTGTCAGGTCGAATAACTAGAAAACGATTAAAATAACATTAAGACAGTGCGCCACGGATGGCAACCTGAATCCTCTCTTAACCTACGACCGAATTCCCCTCTACGCCTTGCTTGCCTCAAGATCAGTTATGGTTACTTTAAAGCTCACCTTTCACTGAATAAACAAACTTAATCCTGAATAATAAACATTTGCTCTTCCAGTTAAACAACAACTTGAATTAATCAGTGGTGGTAATGATGATACCGACTTATTTATCAAGCAAGGTGCGGAGCCAACGTCAAGTAGTTACGACTGTCGTCCTTATCAGTCTGGTAACAGCGAAGCATTTACAGTCGCAGCGCCAGCTGCTGGTACTTGGTATATGAATATTAATGCCTATAGCGCCTTTTCAAATGTCAACTTAACTGCGAGCTTTGATCAAGGCCAAAAAACACCAAATGAAGCAGCTGTAGTTTTTATTTATGGTCCATATGCTGGCGATGAAAGTACAGCAAATAATCTTGTCGTTACGTAAAGTATTACTGATGACGCTGGTTTAGCTGAAACAGCGACAACAGCCGCTGATGTAGCCGCAACTACAACACCTATCAGTAATGTTCCTGATATGTGTACCGTTCAAGGGCACAATCAGGTGGTGAAGTACAAGACGGGCAAGCTATTTGTCTTGGTACTATAGGTACTAACTGACTAACTATTGGTGATGTGAGGGTTCATAGTAGCATTGCTATTTCTATAGGCCACGGCTCTGGTGATTTAAATATTGAGTTTAGTAACATGGGCTGGCCAAATGGCTCAAATAATTATGGAGCATCAAACAATATAGGCAACAACGAGTGTATTTATTTGACTAACATGTCAGAGTACTGGGAATATATTAAAGTTTCTAGTGAAGCGAGTAATGTTTCGTTAGTTGATACTAATGGCTGTAGAGAAAGCTAAGTTTCAATTTACGGCTGATAATTAAAGCCAAATAGTAAAAACTAAAAAGCCAGAATATATTCTGGCTTTTGTTTATTCTTTAATTTACTTAATTTTACTGCTACTTAGCACTATCAATACCGGGCTTTATAAAGGAGCTTCAGTTAATCAATTTCTTCAATTGAAATACCAATGAGATAGCAGTTATTACTTTCTTCTTCAATACGGACAACTCGCCCACTCACATCAAGTGATTGTACTTGGCTACTTGCTGAGTCAACCTTTACTCTTACATGAGTAGAAATGGCCAATGGATGTTCAATTTCAAAAGCCATACCAGTTGCACTCAAATCTCTACAGGTTGCAGAAAGTTGACTGTTTACTTCATCATCTATCACAGTGACAATCACTTCACTGTTTAACATCATACGGTAAAAGTCACGTTTATCATCATAACCTTTCATTCGCTCTCCCAAGTAGACTATTTATAACACTATTATTTATACTGAGCTAAGACACTAGTGTCAACTAGCCTTTAGTAAAAGTTAACTCTTAATTGAAAATTAGTTAAGGTTTAGTGAAATCCTTTAAATGATTTAAAATACGTTTTACCGATATAGGCGCTGCAGTTCCTAGGTTTTGTGCAAATAATGAGATACGCAATTCTTCAATTAACCATCGCGTTTCAAGTAAGTTACTTTCTATCGGTTTATCTTTACGCTGTTTGCCTAATATACTTTGATAGCTATCATTAACTTTGTTCACTTCAATTAGCTTTAATCTATCTTGATTAGGATCAATTGGCAGTTTTTCTAAACGGCGCAACATTCCTTGCAAATAACGAGTAATATCGTCAAGTTTATTTAAACCCGAGTGACTGACAAAACCTTTAAAAACTAGCTGCTCACATTGCTGCTTTATATCGCCATGAGACTGAATCACATTTAAGGGGACATTGCCCTTCATTTTTTTAGTCACCTCGTGGCGTAAACCTAATACTTTCTCAACTTTTATTGCCGCCGCTAAAACACAATCAGCTATTTCAGCTCGAATATAATCACTGCATTGATTAAATTGTGCTTCTTCTCTAGGTAACTGCCCTGAGCTTTGTTGTTGAGAAAACTGTTTAACCAATGACAAACAAGCCCCTTGAATACAATCTTGCAATAAATCATTAATTGAGCCAAACGGATTAAAATACAAACCTAACTTAGCTTTATTCGGCAGTTTTTCTTGCAAATATTTAAGGGGTGTCGGGATATTTAATAAGATAAGTCGGCTAATACCGTTAAGCATAGCTTCATCTGCATGTTGCTCTTGTTCAAATAGTTCAATGGCTACACTGTTTTTATGATCGACCAACGCAGGAAAGGCTTTAATAGTAATATTGGCAACCTTTTTTTCATAACCTTTAGGTAAATGACCAAAATTCCACAGGGTTAAGTCTGCTTGCTCAATGCCTTTTTCAGCAACTTGTTTGATTGACGCTTTAACTTTGCCTTGTAGTTCAGCTTTTAGTCCATTGAGATCTCTGCCCTGCCTTAATAACTTCCCTTTATCATCAACAACTTGGAAATTCATGGTTAAATGAATAGGCAACGAAATATCCAACCAAGCATCTTCAGGTAAACGTACGCCAGTCATACGTAAAAGTTGTTTTGCCAACGCTTGCCTTAAATCCCCTTCTTCCGCAGGCATAGCAGCTAAACAAGCTTGGGCATAATTCGGTGCAGGAACAAAGTTTCGTCTTTGAGCTTTCGGTAACGCCTTGATTAATGCTATCGCTAGCTCATCCCTCAATGCAGGAATAAGCCAATCAAAACCAATATCTTGTACTTGGTTTAATAAAGCAATGGGCACAATAACGCTGATACCATCATCAATATCACCTGGAGTGAAATGATAACTTAGTGGTAAGGTAATATTGCCCTGTTGCCAAAAATCTGGGTAGTCGGCTTTGCTCAATTCACTGGAAGATTCATTCAATAAAAATGCTTTACTGAAATCTAAAAGCTGCGCATTTTTTTGTTTAGTATTTTTCCACCATGCAAGAAAGCTACGTTGGCAGATGACACTATCAGGGATTTTATCACTATAAAAATCTACTAAATGTTGTTCATCAATTAAAAAATCTTTTCGACGAGCCTTTTGTTCAAGTGCTTCAATACTTTCAACAAGTTCTTTATTCTTAGCCAAGAATTTTTCTTTAATCACGCAATCGCCATTTACTAAGGCTTCACGAATAAAGATTTCACGACAAGTAACAGGCTCAATGGTATTAAAATGTATTTTACGTTTACTAACAATCGTTAGGCCATACAGAGTGACTTGCTCAAAGGCCATCACTGCACCTTGCTTTTTCTCCCAGTGGGGCTCACTGTAATTTCGTTTAACTAAATGTTCCGCTAACGGTTCAAGCCAAAGAGGATCTATCTTAGCGTTCATACGCGCAAATAAACGACTTGTTTCCACAAGCTCAGCCGACATTAACCACTTAGGTGATTTTTTAGATAATGCCGAGCCAGGAAAAATAAAGAATTTCATGCCGCGAGCACCTTTATACTCGCGGTTTTCATCTTGTTGACCAACATGGCTGAGTAAACCTGACAACAACGCTTGGTGAACAGGTATTAGTGTTGGGTCTTGCTCACTTTCTTTGGCTTTATCCGAGGATTGTCCTTGCTGTATTATTGGCAAGGTAAAGTGGTAGTCAACAGAAGTTAAAGCAATTTTTTGCTCTTTAAGTGTTAACTTTAACTGACTAAATATATCTTGCCATTCTCGCAGACGGACATAAGAAAGATACTCACGTTGGCATAACTTCCTGAACTGATTTTGATTCAGGCTTCTTTGTTTTTCACTAATATACTGCCAAAGGTTAAGCAAACTGACAAAGTCTGATTGTTTGTTTTTAAAACGGTTATGTTTCTCATCACTCAGTTGCTGTTTTTCATAGGGGCGCTCACGCGGATCTTGAATACTTAAAGCACTGACTATTATTAGAATCTGTTCAATACAGCCAAACTCAATTGCCGTAATAACCATTTTGGCTAAACGAGGATCGATGGGAAATTTTGCTAATAACCGCCCTGATTTAGTTAGCTGTGTTGAACTGTTTGCACTTTGCTTCTCTTTTGAAGCTTGTGCTGTAGAATCAGTAGCTGTTTTTTCACTCGTCTCGATCGCAGCAATTTCTTCCAATAAACGCAAGCCATCAGTTATATTGCGATTATCTGGTGACTCAACAAAAGGGAATTGCGAAATATCCCCTAAATCTAGCGCATGCATCTGTAAAATAACTGTAGCTAAATTTGTGCGTAATATTTCTGGGTCAGTAAACTCATCTCGATTGTTAAAGTCTTCTTCAGAATATAAACGAATACATATACCTTCGGAAACACGACCACAACGACCAGAACGCTGATTAGCACTCGCTTGAGAAATAGCCTCTATCGGTAACCGCTGTACCTTAGTACGATAGCTGTAACGGGAAATACGTGCAGTACCGGGATCGATAACATACTTAATACCCGGAACCGTTAAACTCGTTTCCGCGACGTTAGTCGCTAAAACAATATTACGACCACTATGGGGCTTAAAAATTTGATTTTGTTCACTAACCGTTAAACGCGCGTATAAAGGTAAAATATGAGTATGTCGTAAATTTGCTTTATTTAGCGCTGCAGCCGTATCACGGATTTCACGTTCACCATTAAGAAAAACTAAGATGTCCCCTTGCCCACAGTCGCTCAGTTCATCAACCGCAGATAAAATACCGCTGATAATATCAACATCTTCCGTCGGTTTTTCATCCTCATTGGGATTTTCAGAGTTCTTGAGGCGATCATTTAATGGGCGATAGCGCATCTCTACCGGATATGTTCTACCCGATACTTCAATAATCGGTGCTAAGACACCGGTTTTACTGGCAAAATGTTTGGCAAAACGTTGTGGGTCAATCGTAGCTGAGGTGATGATAACTTTTAGATCAGGACGTTTAACTAATATTTGTCTTAAATAACCTAAAATAAAATCGATATTTAAGCTACGTTCATGTGCTTCGTCGATAATAATGGTGTCGTATTGACGTAGTAATCGATCTTTTTGCATCTCAGCCAGCAAAATACCGTCAGTCATTAACTTGATGTAACTTTGTTCACTCACTTGATCATTAAAACGTACTTTGTAACCTACTTGTTCACCTAGCTTGGTACCTAGCTCTTCTGCTATGCGATTAGCTACCGTTCTTGCCGCAATACGACGAGGTTGAGTATGGCCAATTAGGCCATCAACACCGCGACCCAGTTCAAGACAGATTTTTGGAATTTGTGTGGTTTTACCTGAGCCCGTTTCACCAGCAATTATCACCACTTGATTGGCTTGAATCGCTGCAGCTATTTGCTCTGAATTCTCTGAAATAGGTAAACCATCAGGGTAATTAATAGCCGGCAGGTTTTTAATCTTTCGTTGTTTATCTTCAATAGACTTTATAATGGCATATTGCAGCTGTTCAACTACCTTGACTTGTTTAACTGATAGCGGCAGCTCTGCCAATTCGGCAGGTGACTTGTGCCCCGAGGCTTTAGTGATTGTTTTTTTAAGGTTTAGCAAACGACTTTTTAAACGGCCAACATCACAGTTTTTTGCTTGTGGCAGTAATTCAAAAAGGCTTTGCAGATGGGAAAAGGAAAGAATAGCAGTTTCAATGGACACGAAAAAACAAACCTGAATATAAAATTAATGGCTTATTTTAGCAGTAATACTGTGTAATGACAGGAATAAACGAGATAAATTAACAAGAACAACGCCACTGATTATCTGTTGGTTGCTTACACCAAAGCGAAAGCAACCACTGGACACATTTACCTCTTATCGACGATTAACAAACTTAACACAGATCCCTTTGCGAAAACTAAACCGCGGCATGCTCCTTAGCAATAGCGTGTCTGATCAGGCCTTGTTGATAACATGCTTGTAATACTTCATGACGAGAAATTGTGCCAAGTAAATTATCATCATCATCTATTACTGGATATACCTTAGGTCTATCTTTAATCATGCTTTGTGCGAGTTCAATTATACTATCATAAGGCTTAACCGAAAGGACTTCTGTACGCATAACATTTTTAATAAACTCCACGTTTTCATTGAAATACACCGTGTCTAACATTTTGGCTAAGACATCACCCTCTGAAATAAACCCCAATAATTTATTATTGCCATCTATTACTGGACCACCAATTTGCTTGGTTTTTAAAAACCGTAGTGAAGCTTCTTCTACTGACATATTTTCTGTAAAGGTGACTGGGTAGTGATTCATATAATCTTGTACTTTTAATGATTCCATTTTAACCCCTAACTAAATCGTTATTTAGTAATTTCATTGCTATATACCCAAACTATTTGAAGATGTATCATCATCTGGCTTGGGTCTAAAAATCTGTTTGGTCTTATTAGTAACTGTAGGTAAGCCTTTGCCAAAAAACCAATTTTTACTACGCTTTATTCATGTTTAATTAGTAGACTTATTTACTTTATTGCACAACAATAAGTCAGCTGTTAACACTTACTGCAAGGAATTCAATATGCCAACCAAGTTATTAGCTAGCCTGGCCCTAACCACTATACTCCTCAGCATGATCTCTCCTGCCATAGCAAGCGATAAAAAACTGCTAACTCTAGATCAAGCTTGTGAGGTTTCAAGGCAAAAAGCACTTAAGCCAAGGAAGAAAGAAATTTATCAGGAATGTCGCACAAAGTTTAAGAAAAGTGAAAAGGCTTGTAAGCGTGAAGCCAAGGCATACAATGGCAATAGAATTGGCGGTGCACCACTCTTTTATGAATTACCAGCTTGTGAAAAAGCCTTCGAGCATAGAAAAAAACATACTCAAGAATAACTCATATAGATAATAAATGATTAAACCGATATATCTACCGAACGACCTTTGCGATTAGTTGGATCGTTATTTTGGCTATTCTCACTCTGCTCTACACGTGTTCGTTCTTGTGCGTGCCTATTAGCCTCTAGCTGCTCGGTTGCACGTTGTTGCTCTTGCTGACTTTCGATTTTCTGACTTTCAACTTGCTGACGTTGCTGCTGAAAAAGCTTGGCAACTGAGCCGCTGCCATCGATTGAAGAAACCATATGTTAACCTCTCGTTTTCCAAGAAATTCAGATAACATATTAATTATAGCAGTACTGGTTGGGGATATAGTATTAGAAAAAATTAAGAGTAGTATCTAACCTGAGCTCTGCTTATCTAGTTAACATGGCCCTACTTAATTAACTTATATTGATTGTAAATATGCTTTATTTAATCGAGTAAAAATGGCAATGAGTACAACGGGGAAAAGCAGCAAGAAAAGGTACTTTGTGTACAGTAAAGGTATTAATACCGTGATAGAGATAATCATTGCGTACATACCCATAGCTAATTTATGTTGTTTAGTGAATGAAAGTGCGGCGACAAAG
>Ga0209395_1004643_pt1 | contig 15988 bp, 10 predicted proteins | sample GOMGulsemesocosm_3_FD_184635 | JGI IMG/M metagenome (GOLD analysis project Ga0209395, IMG submission 184635) | Methane-oxidizing microbial communities from mesocosms in the Gulf of Mexico - GOM9D Gulf of Mexico (SPAdes) (version 2) | ecosystem: Environmental > Aquatic > Marine > Cold seeps... | reverse complement strand
CATTGAAAATGGCAAAGTGGTACGTGGCTGGTTAGGCATTTCTACGACAAATTACCATAACGAGTTAAAGGGATTCGTTGTCGATGAAGTCATGAATAATAGTCCTGCACAAGCGGCAGGAATAAAAGTAGCTGATGTGGTTTATCAAATAGACAATGTAGCCATAGAGAGTGTTGCCGATGCTTTAGATATTATTGCCGAAACTCAACCTAATACCGAATTAACCTTTAAGATTTACCGAGAAGGTAATGCGATTGAGACCAAAGTGAAAATCATCGAGTTATCTAATTAACTTTTGAACTAAGTTAACAATGACATTGGCTAACTGTAGTACATAATTCATCAGTAATAAAAATACTAATAATAAAAGCTACGAGCAATATCGAGTAGGGTGAGGCTCATGCCTCATCCCTCTCACAGAACCGTACGTACGGACCTCGTATACGGCTCATGTATACTTCTATTTTATCGGCTTGTTTTTTCTATAAGCTGATAGAGCAAGCCATCCAGTATTTACATGTTCTATTGAATATAACCCGAGTTCTTCAAACCATTGGTTCGTCATCGATAGGCTCGTTAGAGGGCTTAACGCATTTCGCCACGAGTTCATCTTGATGAACTTAAATGGTGGCTTATGCCCTAACTGCTTGAGCCGTCGATGAAGCCTTATCGGATTCTTCCACAACCTCAGCTGTACTGCTCTTAACCTTCGCCTTATCCAACCGGCCAACGCTTTCATCACTCGTTTACAATTGCTGATACTGAAATAATTTACAAAACCTCGCAGCACTGGATTTAGTCGTTTTATTACCTCAACTAAATTTATGCCGCCATTACGCTTTGTTAATTCTTTGACTTTTCGCTTGAAGCCGATAAGTTTTGATTCTTGTATCCGTGTCCATTGGTTACCAATCTCAACCCCTAAGAATTTAACCCCTTTGCTACTATGAGCTATATGAGTTTTCTTAACATTGACTGTTAACTTCAAGTCTTTTTCCAGTATTTGGGTCGCTACTGTTAATGCCGCTTGTGCTGCCTTTTCTGTGCTGCACAATATCAAGATATCATCAGCGTATCTCACGATCCTGTGATCTCGCTTCTTCATTTCTTGATCGAAGGCATCAAGATAAATATTCGCCAACAAAGGACTAATTACTCCTCCTTGCGGACTACCTACCGTACTTGCTTCCCTATGTTCTCCAATCATCACTCCACTTTTTAGGAACTGATTCACCAGTTTTAAGATGCTACCATCTGTCACTTTGCGTTTAACGCTGCTGATGATTAATTCATGATCAAGCAGGTCAAAACATTTCGACAGATCCATATCAACTACCCAGTCACGATGATATTTACGAATAAACACCGTCGCTTTACTGATCGCATCATGGCAACTTCGCTTCGGCCTATACCCATAGCTTGATGGATGAAAGTCGATATCGAAGATCGGTTGGAGAATGTTCAATAGTGCTTGTTGTACTATTCGGTCTCGAACTGCGGGTATGCCAAGCAACCTTACACCACCATCATCTTTGGGTATCTCTACCCGTTTGACAGGTTGTGCTCGATATTGCTTCGTTTGCAGTTCAAGTTGCAGCTGTTTTAAGTTTATTTCTAAATTCAAGGCAAACGCACCTACGGACTGCCCATCAATTCCGGCTGCTCCCTTGGCACTTTTTACCTTTTTGAATCCTTTGTACAGGTTGTTAATATCTAACAATTGCCCATACAAACTGTAATAAACTGTCATCCTCTGCCTTTGCTTGCGGTATGTAGGGTCGTTTCACTTTACCTATCGTTTGACTCTTCATGGTGACATTAGGTGTGCTAGCCTATTGGCAATCTGCCTAAGCGGTCAGTCATTACTCCATTGCTCGCCCTTCAATTCTCAGCATCCACACTCCTGCTTAGCCGTCACTTCTTGGCTATTTCCGTCGAAATACTTGTGAGCCGATAAGTGAATATCAACATCTTTCATACGCTTAAAGAATACTTCCCCCCTTCGCAACCAATAAAAGCTTTTGACTTAAATTGACTCTATCAAACGCAATGCTGATAGTCGGCTTGGTTTTATCCTCCACACCATTACTGGCTTTCATCGGCCTAGCCTTACTCACTACTACGGGTTCATCTGCCACCTCACACTCGCAATACTCTTGAGTCACCCCTTGAATAATACGTCCAACCATTTTTGATCAAGTCATTTTGATTGGATACAATGCCAGGCTTCCCCAGTTACTGCACTAGCTCCCTGTTAGAAATTCCACCCTCAAACACAGCATTGGTCTGACTAAGTATAGGGCTTCGCGCTATTTTGGACGCTTACCCACCAATACCGCCGAAACAGGTTACGGTTAGTTGTGTACCTCTAACTTCCTATGGCTTCCTTCAGACCTCACCGTTAGCCAGTGACGCCCTTGCCATTCAGATTATCTTCCCCTTAGTCGGGGTGATAAGGCATCTTTCAGCCTATCGGATTTGCCAGCTTCGCTGGGCAAACAAAAAAAAGCGAACCATTTCTGGTTCGCTTTTCATTTTTAACTTAGTTAGTCACAATCTTAATTCCAGTCACAAACTTAAATCAGACAGTCACAAATTTAATTACGTGTTCACAGTAGAGAGCGCTAATGAAAAGCGCGTGATAGCTAAAATGACGAGGCATACGTGTGTAAGGGATGAATACCTCGTCAATGTTGCTCTCAATTTGAAAGCAAGTGTATTTTATAAAATGACAAATCTTAAGTGAAGTCAGATTGTATCGGTTAAACCGATAGATAAGGCTTATTTAACGATATATAGATTATTCTCTCTGTCGACATCGCCAGTCATCCGTTCAGCATCAAGCACAATACAACGAATATTCACTTCTCTTTCAAAATTCCATACCAATTTTATTGGGTTAGAGTGCAGTAACCATAATTTTTCCGGCCATGTTTTTAGTAAACTAGTACCATCGTTAAGTATAACTTTAACAACAATAGGGGCAGGAATACCGCCTAAATTACTTAGCTGTAGCCGGATACCTGTTTGAAGCTCTTGCTTGGCTAGTTTCCTCTTATCCTTTTGCTCAAATAGACAAGTTTCCCAATTAAACGTCGACAATTCATTATCATCACTGGTGTAACTATATTGATCTTGTTTATCTGGATTTATGCCTTCAAAACTAGTTCCTAATGGTTTTTCTCTACTAGGGTCAATAACGTTAATTTGCGCTAAGGTAATATTATTAGTGTCATCATCACCGAAATCTACAGCTGAAAGGCTATTTTTGTTGCTTGGTACTAGCTCAATATGATCAATAGCCATATCGACATGTTTATTGGTTTCAAACCAGTGGTACCAAAACCATTTCAGATCCTTACCCGCTTGACTGGTGACAAAATTAGTAAAGTCTTTAAAATATGCCCTTTTCCCCTGCCAAGTAGTAATAAAATCAACTAACACTTGATGAAACTGATTGTCATCTAACAAGGATTGATTAAGCACATTGAAAGCGACTGCCGGAACATGATAATGACTATCTAATTTATTACTAACCTCATCGGCGAATTGATAAGGCGGTGAATAATTATCTTTTTTGCTTGCCTCAAAAACGCGAAAAGGTTTGCCATAAAAGCTTTGAAAGTTAGGATTCCATGCTTGTTCAACAAGGTAGCTCAAATAACTGGTTAGACCTTCATCAAAAAAACCTTGTAACCTTTCATCGGTATTTACCTGCATAGGGAAGTAACTGTGCGCAACCTCATGGATTATGCCGCCAATAACATCATACTTTTCAGTGCGAGAATAGACGGCTTGTTTAGCATTGATGTTGTGATCAGGTCCGCGAAAACCAACAAATTTAATGCCTGGATATTCCATGCTAATACCAGATAAGTTGACAATGCTTAGGGTTTCAAAAGGAAATTCGCCTAGGGTATTCGATAAATACTGCACTGAATGACGCGTAGCAGCTAAGGCATAATGAGCCCATAACCAACGACCATTATCGGGGAAAACAACATTTAGCCGAATAGGCTTTCCTTTAATAACCAGCTTTTGTGACTGCCATAACAAATTATTGCCGGTGGCAAAACTAAAGTCCCTGACATTATTGGCGCTAAAATACCATATTTTATCATTTAATTTGCTGTCTTGCTTTGTCGAAGCAGGAGTCGAAGCAGTTGTTTCAGTGATAAAAACAGGCTCTTCGGCTAAGTTTAGCCATTTATCATATTGTGATGTTGACAGTACCGCTTCCGGGTTTTGTAATTGCCCGGTTGCCATCACTAAATAATCACTCGGAAGGCTAAGTGTTACCTGATAATCTGCTAATTCAAGGCTAAACTCTGCTTCGCCAAGAAAAGGCGTCAATGACCATTTAATTGCTGAGGTATAAGCCACTGCTCGAGGAAACCACTGGGCAAGCCCTAAGAGCATTTTATCCTTTTCAAAGACTTCATAACCACTTCGTGGACGCATAGTATGGGTGCGGTTAACTAAAGTTAAATCCCATTCAAAGGTAAATTTCCGCTGACTATGAGCTTTGATTTCATTAGTTGGTTCAATAAAAAAAAAAGTATCATGCCAGTGTACTTTTAACGGCTTACCTGATTTATCAAATACTTTTAAATAATTTGTCCCGGCGACAACTGAGTCGTGCTTGGTCAACGCTGGTTTATTAAATTTAATGCTTTTACTTTGCGCTTTAAATCTTTGTTGAGGCAGCTCAAACCACAGTTTAGTTAATGAATCAGGGGAATTATTATAATAAGTAACCTCAGCACTGGCCTGCAAATATTTTTTACTTGGCTGCAAGTGAGCTGTTATTTTATAGGTCAGTTTTTGCTGCCAGTAATGCTCTCCTGGCTGACCTTCACCATTACCTAGAGTCAAATTTATATTGTCATCATGTTTTTTATCAATGCCAGCAAAGACATCAAAGGTAATAACTAACAAAAACAACGCAAAATAAGGTGATATGTTAAACATTTAACCTCACTCTTCGCGCTAGCCGTTTATCATTTTCAATTTTTAAAAATAACGGATCTTCTATCACGGGCGGTTCAGTAACCGTCAATAAATCGATAAACAAGGCTAATAACTCCGGTTGTGAGCCAATATTCAATTTCATGTAAATATTTTTACGATGCATCTTAATCGTTTCAATGCCTAAATCCATTTTTTGAGCCATAGATTTTACCGAATAGCCCTGTAACATCAGTAATACTACTTCATGCTCTCTAGGTGTACACACTTTAGTGGCAAATTTACGGTGGAACTCTTCAATATAATTATGCTCTACGCAAATGCCAGCATCAGTAACATTAGTTTGCTGATGTTGAGTCACTAAACGTTCAACCACCGCAAATATTTCAGTAAACTGCTGTAACCTCGTTTCTAAAAAAAGTGGTGAACCGGCAAAGTTAGCCATTTCGATATGAATAAAGCCGCCATCATCGGGTAATTGTATTAAATAACCTATTTCGTCAATTATTTTTAAGTACCGAAAGTAGCTATTGTAATAAGACTCGAATTGGGAGTAATCAATAGGGGAAATATCACTTAACCGAAAAAAACCCTTTTTCCCGTTATCCATACCCATACGATAAAAAGGATCTAACACATAGGCAGAGTTTAAGTACTTATCAAAATCATCACCTTTAATTATATTTTTCTGTAAAAGTAATTTAGGTTTATGATGCATGCTAAAGTGTAAAATGACCATTTCATCAAAATCAGTAATTTTCTTAAGCAAATCTGATAACAAAGCATAGAATGACGGTTTACCAACGGCCAAAGACACATCCACTAAACGACTACTCCACAATGACAGAACCATAATTACCTCTTTATTTACGATATTCAACATCGGGTAAAACACATAACATCTCAAAAAGCAGATTGCTCGCCAATAAAGCCGTATTACCTGTCGTATCATAAGGAGGAGAGACTTCAACCAAATCGCCACCAATAACATTTAGCCCTTTACAGCCTCTGATTATTTCAAGCCCTTGTGGCACAGTCAAACCACCAATTTCAACGGTGCCGGTACCAGGTGCATAGGCGGGATCTAAACCATCAATATCAAAAGAGATATAAACCGGATGTTCTCCTATCTGAGCTCTTACCTCATCCATAAGGCTATTCAAAGATTTATACCAACACTCTTCTGCGGTTACCACTCTAAAGCCCTGTTCTCTAGGCCATTCAAAATCTTCTGCTGAGTAGCCTGTGCCTCTAAGCCCTATTTGTACCACTTTATCTGCTTGAATCAAGCCTTCTTCCAATGCGCGCCTAAACGGTGTGCCATGGGCTATTTTTTCACCAAACATATGATCATTAACATCGGCATGTGCATCAATATGTACAACAGCTATCTTGCCATATTTTTTGCGCAGCGATCTTAAAATAGGCAATACGATAGTATGATCTCCGCCCATAGTTAACGGCGTTATATCACAACTTAATAGCCGGTCATAATGTGACTCTATTATTTCCATGCTGCTATTTAAGTTAAAGGTATTAATCGCCACGTCACCTAAATCAGCGATTTGTAAGGTATCAAATGGCGCCGCACGCGTGGCCATATTATAGGGCCGTAACATGCGCGACTCATCACGGATTTGTCTTGGCGCTAATCGTGCGCCCGGTCTATTGGATGTGCCAATATCAAAGGGTATACCAATAAAACCCACATCAATATCTGCTGTTATTTCACCCGTAGGTAAACGCATAAACGTTGCTGGGCCACCAAATCTGGGCATCTCATTACCACTAAGCGGTTGATTTAATACTTTGCTCATTTTATTTCCTCTTTATGCGTTTACTATCGATTTAATTTCTAGGAATTCGTTAATGCCTTCAACACCAAGTTCACGGCCATTACCCGATTGCTTGTAACCACCAAATGGTGCGGCATTATGCCATTGGGCATCATTGATAAATATCAGCCCAGCACGTACTTTTCTGACGATGTTTTTTGCGGTCACAGCTTCATCAGCCCAAATGCGAGCACAAAGACCATAATCCGAGTCATTAGCAATCGCGATAGCTTGCGTTTCATTTTCGTAAGGGATGATAGATAACACTGGACCAAATACCTCTTCACGAGCAATACGCATGGTATTATTAACATCAGCAAAAATGGTTGGCTTGATATAGTAGCCTGTTGATAATTCACTCGGTCGTTCGCTACCACCGGCTATCAATTTCGCGCCTTCATTAAGTCCAATGGCAATATAATCTTTTACTTGTTTATATTGTTTTGCACTAATCACTGGTCCTAAGAAGACATCCTCAGATTCTGGTGGCGCAAGCTTTAAACCTTGAGCGTGTGTAGCTGCTATATCACAAGCTTGTTGATATTGGCTTTTATGGACCAGCATACGAGTGAGTGCCACACAGGTTTGGCCTGAATTACACATCACGTCTTCAACACCTAAGGTAACAGCTTGCGTTAAGTTATCCGTTAGGGCGATGATAAAGGCTGACTTACCGCCAAGCTCTAAGCTGACACGTTTTACATTATTTGAAGCAACACGTTGAATTAATTTCCCCACGGCAGTTGAGCCAGTAAACGAAATGCAATCAACATCGGGATGTGCCGCTAAGGTATTGCCTACTTCAGCGCCTGTACCTATAAGTAAGTTAAAAACACCCGCAGGTAAATTCGCTGCTGCTATCGCCTGAGCTAAAATAATGGCGGTTTGTGGAGTAATTTCTGAAGGTTTAACCACTAAAGTACAGCCGGCGACAAGTGCAGGAGCCACTTTAGCGACCAATTGATGTAAAGGATAGTTCCAAGGTGTGATCAAGGCACAAACCCCAATACCTTCTTTACGTATACTTAACTGCGGATCAACGCGTTGTTCGCTATCATCGAATTGCTTAGCCAAGTCTTTCGCGTATTGAATATGATCTTCAAAAGCTGATATAGGATCATCGACGTGAACAAATTCGGTAAATTCACGTGGACAGCCTAGCTCTTGTACTATGACATCGACAAATAAATCACGTTTTTCATGTAAGTGCTTTACTATCTCTTCGATATATTGCGCTCTTTTAGCAAAGCCAAGTTCATTCCATTGATTAAATGCCCGATTAGCGGCTGATACTGCGGTATTGGTAAGCTCACTATCAGCGAGCTTAATGACTGCGTAAGACTCTTCATTCGCCGGGTTTTGTAAAACAAGCTCTTGCGCTGACTCACACTCCTGCCAAATGCCTGCTACAAAGTGTTTATTAATGACTTTCATCTTCTAAATGACTCGTTTATTAGGAACTCATCAAACTGTAACAAGTTTAGGTCTACCTCTCATGGTAGAACCTATAGCTTAAAGCTATAGGTTTGACGGGCAACCTAATTCAGCGACGTTAATCCCTTAATTGAATAATCATCTCGCTCTAATCAGTTATTTCACTGATAAACTATTCATTAATTTTACTGATAAACTAATTCTGTCAACCTATCGCTTTAACCGATACAATTTAACTTTACCTCGACACCGTGCTGGTTAATTCTACAGCCATCATATTGCACTTTGTTACAAAGCTGTAACTTAGTGCGTCATGCTGTTTGTACTTATTATTATAAAAAAAGAGGTTAACATGAAGGCATTCAAACTAAATAAACTGGCGGTGCTAATATCTGCTACTTTATGCGCTAACTTAGCTATTGCGACTGAAGACGTTACTGAAAATGAGGGGAAGCTTAAAGGGGTTGAAGTTATTGAAGTAACGGCATCAGGTAGATTAGGCCTAGCCAGTGAAATACCAATGAATGTTACTGCCATGGGTGCTGATGAACTTCGTAATAAAGGCATAACAGACATAAAAAGCTTAATTGCTGAAAGTGTTGAAATAAGTGCTCCAGGTAATAGTGCTCGTTTTGCTCAATCTGTTACAGTACGTGGTTTGAATGTTGCTAATGTCAATGCCAACAACATTGAACGCTTCACCAGCTCAACTTTGGCCTATTATTTAGACTCAACTTCATTACCAAATATTGCCTACCGCATTAAAGATATTAACCGAGTAGAAACCTTATTAGGTCCACAAGGTACACTATATGGTGGTGGTAGTCTTGGCGGAACGGTTCGTTATGTTACCAACAAGCCTGATTTAGAAGCCTTTACTTTTGATTTTAATACTGATGTTTTTCAGCGTAAAGAAGGTAGTTTAAGTCATGACACCGACTTTACCATTAACGTGCCATTAACTGATACCTTAGCGGTTCGCGCTAACATTTCACGCCTAGATGACAATGGCTATACTGACCGCGTAAAACAGGCAGTTTGGTGGACTGAAGAAGAGCAACGCATTGGTAATGGCGCAAGTGGTGGATTCTTCAAAGATGATGACTGGGAAGAAACTACCGGTGGTCGTGTACAGCTTTTATGGCAACCAACAGATAAGTTCAGTGTTAACTTATCCTATATCAAGCAAGACCAATTAGCTCATGGTACCTCTGCGGCCAGTCGTTGGGATGTTGATGCCGCCTGTGAAGCAGAAGGTACAACGGGTGATGATTGTGCTTACACCCGTGAAAACTCACCATTACAGGTTGATCGTTATACCATGCAATCAGTAAGTGAAGAGTTTTCTGATCGTCAATTTGAAATGACTTCCATTGAATTTAAATATGATTTCGGTTTTGCCTTGCTAACCAGTTCAACAGCGAGCTATGACGATGTGCGTGACGGTCAAGGGGATTATATTGCCGAAGGTTTTTCCTATTATGGCTGGATCCCTGGCATGGGTTTTGATGAACAACGTGAATCAGCTTATATTCTTTACGATAATGCCTATGAAGGTATTGAGCATGAAACTCGCTTAGTTTCACAAGGTAATGGCCCATTAACCTGGATAGCCGGTTTATACTATTCCGATCGTGAAAGCAGCATGAAATTTTGGGAAGTCTTTCCTGGTTTAGATGCTGCGCAAAGTGATATTGGTTGGTTACCCGATCCAGTCACTGATTACCCAGATAGAGCTTATTTAGATTCAGGTTACTATGAGGATATTGCCTCTGATTATACAGAAACCGCTATTTATGGTGAGCTTAGCTATCAAATTACCGATGCTTGGCAAGTGACTGTAGGCGCACGCTTTTTTAACTGGGAAGATACTGCAGTTAAAGATATTTCTGATTACACTGGCGCTATAGGTTCTACGGTAGACACCTCTTCTGACAAAGGAACTGGCGAGTCTATCTTTAAACTAAATACGGCTTATTACTTCGACCAAGACAAACTTGCTTATTTTACCGCATCTCAAGGTTATCGACGTGGTGGTACTAATGGCTTTAGGGATGATGGTGACTTAGTTTTAGCCGAAGACACTCAACGCTTTGAGCCGGATACTACAACCAACTATGAGTTAGGTTATAAAGCAAGTATGTTAGAAAATGATCTCTACTTACAAGCAAATATTTTCCTTATTGAGTGGGATAATACCCAAACTTATATGGATCAAACCTTAGGCGGCATTTTCCCTCTAAACGGTACGGCAAATGGTCCATCGTCTCAATCAAGTGGTGTTGAGTTTAAGTTACGCTATAACCTGACTGATAGCGTAACGCTTACTTGGGGTAGCGCTAACTCAAATGCAGAGTTTACCGAAACAGCAACAAAATGTATCTTTGAAGGTGCAGAAGATATGGAAGGTCAACAATGTCGTACATGGTATGAAGGTGGTGACTTAGGTGGCACTCCTGAATGGCGCCATAATGCCAGTATTAGTTATTACACTGAGCTAGGTGAGGGTTGGTTAACCAGTACCTTACGTGCGAAATATGTTGGCGAACAATTGAGTAGTCGAGCGGACTCTGAGCCAGATGGAGAAGGTGGTTTTGTTGTAGATGAACCGTATAAGTTTGACTCATTTGTGACTTTAGATGCTTCTGTAAGTTACGGTATGGATGATTGGACTGTTACCGCTTATGTCGATAACTTAACTAATGAAGAAGGTGAAACATCTTATCAACGTGTCGGCAATCCATTTGGCCATCGTTCCATATATACGCAACCAATGACCGTTGGCATTAGTTTTAGTTATAACTTTATGGAATAACTCTGCTTAGCACGTAACTGTACAAATATATAAAAAGACCTATATAAAAAGGCCTATATTAATAGGCCTTTTTAATATCGAGGCAAATATGATAACAACTATAAATTACAAGTTAGATATTAAAACTAACGTCTCTTACTGGGCTGTGTTAATGGTAGCTATGATGGGCGCTGCTGTTACTACCTTAATGCCGTTGATGGTGGGCGCTTTCACCGACAGTCAGGTATTTTCAGCTCAACAAGTGGGATTTTTAACGGCCAGTGATATCGCTGGTATTTTAATCGCCAGTGCCTCAGCTTATTTTTGGGTGCGACGTTGTCACTGGCAAAAACTGGTCAGTTTCAGTTTATTGCTGTCCATTGGTGCCAATTTTGCCACCAGCTGGGTTAGTGATTTTTCTACTTTAATAATCGTTCGCTTTATCGCAGGTTTAGCTTGTGGCATCAGCTATTCTATTGCTTTAGCCGCGTTAGGTGACAGAAAAAATCCCGACAAAGCCTTTGGTGATATGGTTACTATTCAAGTAATTTATGGCACCTTAGGCTTTGCCCTGCTGCCAAATGTGATTGCGCAATGGGGTTATGCTGGCATTTTTCAATTTTTTAATGTTACTTTGATCTTAGCCTTTCTGATGACACTACTTGCTTTTCCGAGCAACAATAAACAACAGCAAAGTTTTGATATTGATTTACGATTAGTTTGGCAACCGACAGCGCTAGTTTTCGCTGGTGTGGTTTGTTATTACTTTGCTCAAGGCACTATCTGGGCATACCTGGAACGTATGGGCGGAACCGCTGGTTTATCCGCAGGCCAGATTGGCACCATATTATCCGTTGGTCTTGGTGTCAGTGCTGTTGGCTCATGGTTATCTGGCTGGGCAGTTAAGCGCATTGGTCGCCATGGTGTTATTTGGTTAACCGTTGTCATTCAACTGCCTTGTTTATTGGCATTATTTTATATGCAGCCTAACAACGCTTGGCTAATTTATGCTGTTGCTACTATTACTTATCAAATTTTCTGGAGTTTTATTGTGCCAGTGATGATGGCAATTTTTAATGACGTAGATAAATCGGGGCGGTTAATAGTCTTTTGTGTGTCGGCCTTTAAAGTAGGCTTGGTGCTTGGCGCGCCTGTAGCCGCACTAGTAATCACAATGTATTCGCTTAAACATGTCATTGCTCTTGGCGCTACTGCCATTGTATTAAGTGCTATATTCTTGGTATTGGCAAATAAAAAAGTAGCTCCTTAATATAGTAAAGATAAAATTAACAGCGCAATAAACATAGTTTATTTTTTGCTCTGTTGCTTAACTTACTCCTCATTTATTTTTCAATCATTTTTCACTCAAGCGTCAATTAAACAGTCGTTAGCAACATAAGACCATTTTCATTAAGTTTGTGCTGTTGTGCATAGGAAAAATAAATCAGGCCAAGGCGATCGATTGAGCAATAGCGCGCGTGTGTGATTGAGAGCAACGCCGACCTGAAGTATTTTAACCTGCACATTAACCTGCACAAGTGGGCAATAATTTAATGAAATTGGTTTAAGTATCGTTTCATCCGATAGCAGCCAATTGCTCACAATTTAATATTTTTCTTATAGTTGAACGAAGCTAAAATAATAGGAACTATAATGAAAAAAACAAAACTATACACTTTACTGTCCACTATTATTTTTCTAGGTGCTTGTGTGGATTCAAGCGAAGAAGTAACCGAGATAGAGGTACAAATAGAAGCTAAAACTGAGGTAAAAAAAGAGACCCCAACAACTAATGAAAATAAGCTAGGTGCTTGGCTTTGGTACATTGATGAAGAAAATTTGGTGAAAGGCGATCATCAATCTATGGCTGCCTATTTAGCCGACATGGGTGTTAAACGTGTGTTCATTAAAATTCATGACATTAATTATAATTATGAAGCCAATGCCATTAGCTTTGATGGTGACACTGTTAACTGTGGCGTTTGGCAAGACGCCTGTGAACCAGCTAATTTACAATTTTATAAAGATAAAGGCATAGAGCCTTGGGCATGGACTTATAACGACATCGGTGAAACAGCAGCACAAACCGATATGTTATATGCAGCAGCAAAACTAGGCTATAGCGGCTATATAATGGATATTGAAACAGAGTTTGATGAGAAAAGAACCGAGCTTGAAACAATCATGATGGCTCATAGAGAAAAATTAGTCCAAGCCATTAATGATGGTTTAATAGATGCCTCCTTTTTATTAGGTGTGACTACTTGGGGCAACCCGGAATATCATAATATGGCTATTGATATTATTGATAATTATGCAGATTTTCATATGCCACAAACTTATGTTGAAAAATGGGGCACAGAAAACGACATTAAAGGCACGATAGGGCAAGGGGATTGTGAGTATAAAAATTTAGGTGCCTCTAAGCCTATTTGGCACATTGTCTCACACGAAGATGCCATATTAGATTCAGCAAAACTTGACGAATTTATTGAGAATGCCGGCCCTAACGCCTCAATCTGGCGTATAAGTAATGCCGATTTAGCAACTGATATTGAACAAGTCAATTGGCAACAAGATGAATTTAAAACCAATGATTGTAGCCAATGGTAGAATATTACTGTTAAAGTTCAGTTAAGTTCATTAAATGAAAAGCAACGTAAAAAGTTGCTTTTCACGTTGCTTAAAAATAATAAATAGGTTGGTATTATGCAGTTATCCATGGAGCAGCTTCAGGCGTTTGTCACCACAGTAGAGGCTGGAAGTTTTTCAGCCGCGGCAAGAAAACTAGGCAAAGCACAATCATCAATCAGTGGCTTAATAAGTAACCTAGAAGTGGATACCGGTTTTGACTTATTTGATAGAACGAACCGCTCTCCTACGTTAACTAAAGAAGGGCTATCACTGTTAAATGACATAAAGACGGTAACGAAAAGTCATAATAACTTGCTTCATCGTATTGGTAATATGATCGAAGATGTCGAAAATGAAATCAGTATTGCCTACGATGAGATGGCACTGTCTAGTGATTTTATTTTCGAACTTATGCTTAGATTTGAAGATAGATTCCCTTCAACCTCATTGTTATTAATAACAGCGCCGCATAACCGAGCCAGTCAATTACTCAAAGAGGGTAAGGTTGATTTAGCCATTACTTTAAGCCAAGATGATTACCCTGAAGAGTTTGCTTTTCGCGGTATTTCACATACTCATTACAGTACTATAGTGAGTAAAAATCATCCTTTAGCTGCTCAAGACAAAGTATCCCCCGCTGATTTAACTCAATATCGTCATATCCGCATCACAGATAGTGACACTGGTTACCGACGGTTCGACAGTGAAATATCAACTAAGCTCTGGTATACCAATAATACTAATTTATTAATAAAAGCCGTTCAAAATAATGTCGGCTGGGCCGATCTACCGTTAAATTTAATCAAAAATGAATTAGCAATAGGAGAATTAGTAAAACTACCGACTACACACCAAACGGTGACCTACCCCCATTGTGTCGATATTATCTGGCAAAGCGAAATTACTCACGGCCAATGCCTAAACTGGCTGATTGATAACCTTACCCAGTTAGGGCGCGAAATAGCTTAAGTAATAACTTTATTTTTGCCTTATTTATCTTTTTCTTTGTTGTTGTCGAACTCGTCCCAGCATGGAGTTTAGTTGATAGGGAAAGCTCATTCACCTAAATATGGTTAATTTTTTTGTTCCGTATGACTCTTATTTAAAACAGTTTAAAATGAAGTAAAACACCTTCGCTAACCACGAATAATACTTACCTCTTGTAAAGATGTAACGACCTTGCCTATTGAGAAATCTCAGCCAGCCTCCCCTGTTTTACCCTTTATTACCTTTTTAAAGTACAGATGACAAAGTCCCCCTAATCGGGGGATATGTTGTTTAGCCCTTTTTTGAAATAATTAAATAACAAAATATTTAATTATCAGCAAAGTGACGCTTAGATGAATGATTCAATAAACGTTGAGCCAGTTAGTATTAGTTAACAACAAGTCACTTTTACTGTCTACCCGACCATTTTTACGAGTATGAAATAATGAGTAATCCATTAAACGTCAAACAGGCGTTATTAAAAACAAAGTTTTTCCCTTATTGGCTAGATAATGAGGCCGCACCAGAACCAGAACAGGCGTTAACTGAACATATACAATGTAATTTATTAATCGTGGGTGCAGGCTTTACCGGACTTTGGGCTGCTATTCATGCTAAAGAAGCCAACCCAGAGCGTGATGTAGTCATTATTGAAGCGCAATCTATTGCCATTGGTGCATCGGGTCGCCCTGCTGCAATTTTATCTTGCTCGGTAATGCATGGTTTAGCCAACGCTGCTCATTTATTTCCAGATGAAATGGGCGAACTTGAGCGTTTAGGTAAAGAAAATATGGATGGCTTTAAAGAAACTATTGAACGTTATGATATTGATTGTGATATCGAATGGGGCGGCGAGTTAACCGTTGCCGTTGGTGAAGAAGGTTTACCTGATATTGCTAGTGAATATAAGTTATATAAACAGTATGGTCATGATGCACATTTATTAGATAAAACCGCCATCAATAAAGAAATTAATTCACCACTCTTTCATGGCGGATTATGGTCGAAGAGTCGTAGTGGCACAGTGCACCCGGCAAAACTAGCCTGGGGATTGAAAAAAGTAGCTAAAGAGTTAGGCGTTCGAATTTATGAAAATAGTCCATTAGTCAGCTCAACCCACCTTAAACCTGGGGTATTAGTCATTACGCCACAGGGTACAGTAAAAGCCAATAAAGTCTTATTAGCAACAAATGCTTTTGCTGCGGGTAGCAAAAAGATCACCAGAAGAGTTTCTGCGATTCGTGACCGAATAGTGGTGACTGAACCATTAACCGCCCAGCAACTTAACGAACTAGGCTGGCAGAATCGTCAAGGAATATACGATACACGTACTCAG
>Ga0209395_1004641_pt1 | contig 15991 bp, 14 predicted proteins | sample GOMGulsemesocosm_3_FD_184635 | JGI IMG/M metagenome (GOLD analysis project Ga0209395, IMG submission 184635) | Methane-oxidizing microbial communities from mesocosms in the Gulf of Mexico - GOM9D Gulf of Mexico (SPAdes) (version 2) | ecosystem: Environmental > Aquatic > Marine > Cold seeps... | reverse complement strand
AAGGCACCAAGAAAGTTAACTTCCGTCTACGTGACTGGGGTGTTTCTCGTCAACGTTACTGGGGCGCTCCAATCCCAATGTTAACGCTTGAAGATGGTACTATGGTTCCAACACCAGCTGACCAATTACCAGTTATCCTACCTGAAGATGTGAAAATGGACGGTATTCAAAGTCCAATTAAAGCAGACAAAGAGTGGGCTAAAACAACATTCAACGGTCAACCAGCTTTACGTGAAACTGACACATTTGATACCTTTATGGAATCATCTTGGTACTATGCACGTTACTGCAGCGCTACATCAGAAACTGAAATGCTTAACCGTGAAGATGCAAATCACTGGTTACCAGTAGATCAGTATGTTGGTGGTATTGAACACGCATGTATGCACCTATTGTATGCACGTTTCTTCCACAAACTACTACGTGATGAGCAAATGGTTGATAGCAACGAACCGTTCAAACGTCTACTTTGTCAAGGCATGGTACTTGCTGACGCATACTACTACACGAACGAAAACGGCGGCCGTGTTTGGGTTTCTCCATTAGATGTAACTGTTGAGCGTGACGAAAAAGGTCAACCAACTAAGTACATCGATAATGAAGGTAACGAACTTGTTTATACAGGCATGACTAAAATGTCTAAGTCTAAAAACAACGGTATCGACCCTCAAACAATGATCGAACGTTTTGGTGCTGATACAGTACGTCTATTCATGATGTTTGCAGCACCAGCTGACCAAACACTAGAATGGCAAGACTCGGCAGTAGAGGGCGCACACCGTTTCCTACGTCGTATCTGGACACTTGCTTATAGCCACATCAGCAAAGGTGAAGTTGCAGAACTAGATGTTGCAGCACTTAACGGCAAGCAAAAAGAACTACGTCGTGAGCTTCATAAGACAATCGCTAAGGTATCTGATGATATCGAACGTCGTCAAACGTTCAACACTGCGATTGCTTCTGTGATGGAACTAATGAACAAGTTAACTAAAGCACCTCAAGAAGCAGAGCAAGACCGCGCACTACTTCAAGAAGCATTAGTTGCTGTTGTTCGTCTACTTGCACCTATCACTCCGCACATCTGTTTTGAACTGTGGGAAAAATTAGGTCAAGAAGGTAACATCGACGCAGCGCTATGGCCTGTAGCAGACCAAGCAGCAATGGTTGAATCTGAAAAATTAATCATCGTACAAGTAAACGGTAAGCTGCGTGCTAAATTAACAGTACCAGCAGACGCAACTCGTGAAACAGTTGAAGCACTTGCTAACGCTGACGAAAACGTAACTAAATTTACTGACGGTAAAACAGTACGTAAAGTTATTTTCGTACCAGGTAAACTACTGAACATAGTTGCAAATTAAGGTTGCTAACTAAGACTATTTATCGTGATAAACGCCAGCGTTAAAAGATAATCAATTAACGCTGTATTTTGTCGATTTATAGCCAGTTTAGACACAAATAATAGGCCCTTCATTCTGCTTTTATTTTTATAGTAGAGTCTAGGGCTTTTTTGTTTTTGGATTACGTGTAAAATTACCTACAATTAACTTATTTATTTTGTAGGCACTATGATCGCATCGGCACTCAAACCTCGTTTTATTCGACTAACTTGCATCTTTCTTGTTACTGCAGTGCTAGGCGGCTGCGGCTTCCATTTAAAAAATGGCAGTGGCATTCCAAATGAATTACGTAATTTAACCTTAGTTTCGAGTAAGTATTCAGATCTAACACGCCTCATCAAACAAGAATTACGCTACAACCAAATTAATCTCGTTGTACCAAAAATAACAACTACGGAATCGCTGACAACAGAAAGCGATGACTCAGCTGATGTGCTCGGAGAAGATTCAACGCAAACTAAAATTACGGCAATGGACCCAGCCTTATTAGACTCTCAAACCCCTGTACTCAGAATTATGTCAGAAAGTACCGGCTCACGTACTGTATCACTCTACTCAGATGCAACAGCAGCCGAGTATGAACTTAGCTACGTCATAAAAATAGAAGTTCGTTTACCAAATCAGGAACCACAGTACTTCACTATTGCCCTACAACGTGACCAACTAAATAACTCACAAGAAGCCCTTGCGCGTTCACGTGAATCAGAATTATTAATTAGAGAACTACGTGAAGCCGCCGCACAACAAGTTGTTCGTACATTAAGCCAAGTTATCATCGAACCAAAGACAGGGCTAGAAACTAACTAATGCGCGTCTATCCAGAACAACTCGATCAGTACTTAAAAACTGAAATCAAACCCTGCTATTTAATATTCGGTGAAGAGCCATTATTAAAAATGGAAGCGATTGAGCAGATTAAAGCCGCCGCTAAAAAAATCGGTTTTGATGAACACCATAAGTTTCATGCTGAACCGACTATGGATTGGCCTGCTGTTTTTAATACTTGCCAGTCAATGTCACTGTTCTCTAGTCGTCAAACTGTCGAGCTTATCTTTGACAAAAGACCATCGAAAGAAGATATTAGCCAACTTAACGATTTGTTTAAGCTGCTTAACCCAGACCTTGTTTTAATATTCAGTGGCCCGTATCTGACCAAAGCGCAGCAAAATGCGAAATGGTTTACCCAGTACTTTAAAAATGCACTTTATATTCCCGTTGGCCATCCCGAAGGACGCTTTTTTGCCAACTGGATGCGTCATCGCCTTAAACGAGCAAATTTAGAAGCACAAGCAGATGTGATCACCCTGCTTTGTCGGAGTTTCGAAGGTAACTTACTGGCGGCAAAACAAGAAATAGACAAGCTATCCCTGCTCTACCCTGGTCAGACATTAAGTTTGGCACAATTGCAGCAATCCATAACCCAGCATTCACACTTCACTAGCTTTCAGCTTGTTGATGCCCTGCTTGCGGGTAAGGTCAATCGAGGCCAGCGGATCCTGCAACAGCTGCAGGCAGAAGGTGTCGATCCTATCGTCATTAACTGGGCATTAAACAAAGAAATAAATCAGCTTTATCATTACAGTTTGATGCAGCAACAAGGTATTTCGGTGATTGACGAAATGAAAAAACAGCGTTTGTGGGCAGGTCGACAGCAGATTATAAATGCCTGTTTGAGCCGCTTATCATTAAGTAAAATAGAGCAAATGTTAGTACTCTGTTCAAGTGTTGATAGTGCAATTAAAACCAGTACCAGTGTTGATCCTTGGCTATCGTTGCAAATGTTGAGTATCAGTTTTTCCGATTCAACATTATTGCCCAATTTTCATCACGCTGAAATTCAATGACTCCCATCATGCTGACACTAAATCATTGTATGTCTTTAACAATAACTAACGGCTATTTATGACTGACTTTATCCCGACTCGCGCTATTGGTATTTTAGGTGGTACATTTGATCCTATACATTATGGCCATCTTCGTCCTTGCTTAGATTTATTACAGCAGCTTAATTTAGCCGAAGTAAGACTGATGCCAAATCATATTCCGCCACACCGTGCAGCACCGGGTTCCAGTTCTGAGCACCGACTAGCTATGGCAACATTAGCAGTAACAGATTGTGATGAATTGAGTATTGATAGTCGCGAACTTAATCGTACAACACCATCTTATACCATAGATACGTTAATCGAGCTCGCAGCAGAAAATCCAACCACCCCCGTGTGTTTTTTAATTGGCCTTGATTCACTCAACAGCCTGCATACTTGGTATCGTTGGCAGGAACTGCTAGATTATTGTCATCTTGTTGTCAGTTACCGTCCTGGTTATAAATTAACCTTAGCGCCAGAAGTTCAAAAATTATTTGAACAAGTGCAGACAATGGATGTCGAAGTCCTACAGCAACAAAAACAAGGCCGGATTTTACTCTGGCCAAGTACGCAATTAGAAATATCGGCGACACGGATCCGTCAGTTGATCGAACATCAGCAAAGCCCTCAATATCTACTGCCTGATAATGTTCTGTCTTATATACATAAAAATAACTTGTATAAATAAACTGCAAGAGATACTAGCTCAGATACAAGCTAGGTATATATTTAGGTATTATTCACTGTTATAATTCGCGGTTAACTCGCTAAAGTTCCTCTGGAGGACCCTTGCAAATTTCTGAGCTGCAAGCATTTGTACTAGATAAAATTGAAGACATGAAAGCCCGCGACATCCAAGTTCTTGATGTTAAAGGTAAATCACCAGTAACAGATTTAATGATCGTATGTACTGGCACATCAAAAACTCACGTTAAATCGATTTCTAACCACCTTTACCTTGAAGCTAAACGTAGCGAAGTATTCGTTATGGGCATCGAAGGTACAGAAGATAGTGAATGGGTTTTAGTTGATATGGGTGACGTAGTCGTTCACATCATGCAACAACAAACGCGTGATCTTTACCAACTAGAACAACTTTGGCAGTCTGTAGGGGCATAGTCAAATGAAAATTCAGCTAGTTGCAGTTGGCACTAAGATGCCAGCATGGGTAGAAACCGGGTATAAAGAATATGCACGTCGCTTCCCTAAAGATATGCCTTTTGAGTTACTTGAGATCAATGCGGGTAAGCGTGGTAAAAACGCTGACATCAAACGGATCTTAGAGCAAGAAGGTGTAAAAACGATGCAAGCGATCCCGAAAGGTAATCGTATCGTGACTCTGGAAGTTACCGGCAAACCTTGGACTACTGAACAGCTAGCCGTTGAACTCGATAAATGGAAGCATGATGGTCGTGATGTTAGCCTATTAATTGGCGGCCCAGAAGGACTTGCACCAGAATGCATCGCGGCATCAGAACAACGCTGGTCGTTGTCACCACTGACCTTACCACATCCGATGGTACGTGTAGTGGTAGCCGAAGCGTTATATCGCGCTTGGAGTGTAACAACAAACCATCCTTATCATAGAGAGTAATATTGGTGGCAAGGAAGCGTATAGCCTTACGAGACCATTCTGCGGAAACAGCATTATTTAGCCGTCGCATCATGGTCTCATTTATTTTTGTCCTCTGTATACTTGGCTTGTTATTGAGTAATCTTTATTACTTACAGGTCGATTCATATCAAGTTTATCAAACTCGTTCTAACGAAAATCGTGTAAAATTAGTCCCAATTGCGCCGAATCGTGGACTTATTTATGATCGTAATGGCATACTCTTAGCTGAAAACAAACCCGTCTACAGCTTAGATATGGTACCGGAAAAAATTGCCGATATTGACGCTACGATTGCAAAGTTAACTACCCTATTAAATCTGACTGAAGATAATATTGATGATTTCCATACCCGTTTAAAACGCCAGCGCCGCTTTAAACAAGTCTCAATACTAACCAATTTATCAGAGTCTGAAGTTGCCCTATTTTCAGTGCAACGACACAACTATCCCGGTATTTCGGTCACCGCAAGACTAAAACGCTATTATCCATTTGGTGATGCACTCACCCACGCGCTAGGTTATGTAGCCAGAATTAACAGTAATGATCTTAACCGCTTAGAAAAGAATGGCTTACGCGCAATGTATGCTGCGACTCATGATATCGGCAAGCAGGGCATCGAACGTTATTACGAAAAAACACTCCATGGCGAACCTGGCTTTAAAGAAGTTGAAGTCAATAACCGCGGCAAGATTGTACGAACACTCAAAATAACACCTCCCGTACCAGGCAATGATCTGTATTTAAATATCGATATACGTTTACAGCTTAAGGCACAAAAAGAGTTGGCAGGACGCCGTGGTGCGATCATCTTACTGGCACCAAAAACAGGCGAAGTATTAGCGATGATCTCGAGCCCGAGTTACGATCCAAACTTATTCGTCCATGGCATTAGCAGTAAAGACTATAACCGTTTATTACAGTCCAAAGATCGCCCTTTGATTAACCGTGCAACACAAGGGCGCTATCCGCCAGCATCAACGGTTAAACCACAATTAGCAATCTTAGGGTTAGAAGACGGTGCTATCACACCGAACACGATTATTAATGATCGCGGTTGGTTCCAAATCCCTAATACCAAACGTCGCTTTCGAGATTGGAAACGTTGGGGCCATGGCAAGATTAATGTCTATACCGCTATCGAGCAATCATCAGACACCTTCTTTTATAACCTAGCTTATAACGTCGGCATCGATAAGATTCATAATTTCATGGCCGAGTTTGGTTTTGGTGAATATACCGGCATTGATGTGAGAGAAGAAACCAATGCTATTTTGCCATCCCGAGAATGGAAACGCGCACGCTACAATCAACCTTGGTACCAAGGTGACACGATTTCAGTAGGGATTGGTCAGGGTTACTGGTCTGCAACCCCAATCCAACTTGCGAAAGCGACTGGTATTGTCGCAAGTCGAGGTTTACGCCCTGTTCCGCAGTTGGTCAGAGACATCAAGTATACCAATGGTGACGCATACAAACCCGTTGTGGAATTACCACCTTTAAAACTAAAAGATCCTGCAAACTGGCAAGTTGCTAAAGATGGCATGCACGGTGTAGTGACAAAGAATAACGGTACAGCACGTCGTGCATTTGCCAAAGCATCCTATAGCGCAGCTGGTAAATCAGGCACAGCACAATTATACCAGTTGGGTGAAGAAAAATACGATGCCAGTAAAATCCGCGAACGTTTACGTGATAATGCCATGTTTGTGGCTTATGCACCGTTTGAAGAACCTGAAATTTCAGCCACTATTATCCTAGAGAATGCCGGTGGCGGTAGTTCTCAAGCAGCACCATCAGCACGTCGTTTATTTGATGTTTACTTTGACAATAAAAAGGAAAATTAATGCCAGATCGTCGTCATAATCAAAGCATTTGGTATAAATTACATATCGATTTTCCGTTATTGTTCGGTCTGTTAAGTCTGATGGGCGTTAGTCTTGTCGTGCTTTATAGCGCAGGTGGCGCAGACATAGCGTTAATGGAAAGACAAGTCGTGCGCATGCTTCTTGCGTTAGGGGTAATGCTTGCGTTAGCACAAATACCACCGTCCACCTATCGTCGCTGGGCATTTCCAATCTTCATCATTGGCACCATTTTATTAATCGCGGTATTACTGTTTGGTCATGTCGGTAAAGGCGCTCAGCGCTGGATTGATCTTGGCTTTACCAAATTCCAACCGTCTGAAATAATGAAAGTAGTGATGCCATTAGCCGTTGCTCGTTACATGAGTAACCAGCCGATTCCACCCAGTTTTAGAACCGTCATCAGCGCATTGATCATGGTCTTGGTTCCGACATTATTGATCGCGAGACAGCCCGATCTAGGCACCTCGTTACTGGTCGCTATTTCAGGTATTTTCGTTATATTTTTAGCGGGTATGTCATGGCGTTTAGTGATGATTGCCTTTGGCCTCGTATCCGGATTTGCACCAGTCTTGTGGTTCTTCTTGATGCACCCTTATCAAAAACAACGGGTATTAACCTTTCTCAACCCAGAAACCGATCCGCTTGGTTCTGGTTACCATATTATTCAATCTAAGATTGCTATTGGTTCAGGCGGATTTTGGGGCAAAGGTTGGTTATCAGGCACTCAATCGCAACTCGATTTTTTACCCGAGCGTCACACCGATTTTATTTTTGCAGTATTTAGTGAAGAATTTGGTTTATTTGGTGTGATCTTATTGCTGTCACTTTATTTATTTGTGATCTGCCGCGGTTTAGTGATCGCGATGCAGGGCCAACGCATATTTGAACGCCTTATTGCCGGTAGTATTACCATGACATTTTTCATTTATTTGTTCGTAAATATCGGTATGGTCAGTGGATTGTTACCTGTAGTGGGCGTACCACTGCCTTTAATTAGCTATGGTGGCACTTCGATGGTGACATTGATGGCTGGATTTGGCATTCTAATGTCAGTAAGAACACACCGTCGCTTAAGTTGAGGAATCCAGATGCTAGGTAAAAAAGTATTATTTCTGCTAGGTTTAGCAGCGTTTCAAGCTAATAGTGCTGAGTTAAGCAGCGAGCACAAAACTTGGGTCGAAGAGTTAAGTACTAAATATGATATATCAGAACAAGTACTTACCGACGCGATCGGCCAAGCAAAATTTGATGAAAACGTATTAACTAAGATCCAGACACCTTGGGAAAAAAAGCCTTGGTATAAATACGCGCCAATCTTTATTACCGAAAGTCGTATTAACAAAGGTGTCGAGTACTGGCAGCAATACGAAGATACCTTTGCTAAAGCCGAAGCTGAATATGGTGTCCCAGCGCAAATTATCGTCGCCATTATGGGCGTTGAAACCTTCTATGGTAAATACAAAGGTAATATCTCGGTATTAGACTCTCTTTATACACTGGGTTTTAATTATCCATCCCGAGGGAAATTTTTCCGCCAAGAGTTCGCGCAATACATTAAATTAAGCGAACAACAAGGCTGGAAGCTGACAGAAACACAGGGGTCATATGCCGGAGCAATGGGCTTAGGTCAATTTATCTCATCAAGTTACACTCATTATGGCGTTGATTTCTCTGGTGACGGTAAAGTGGATATGATCAACGATCCTATCGATGCAATCGGCAGTATCGCTAATTACTTTAGCAAACATAAATGGACAACCGGCGCATCAGTCGCTTATCCAGTCAAAGCTGACAGTGAAAAAGTAGCTGAATTACTGAGTAAATCATTGAGAATCAAACATACATGGGCAGACTTAACCGCTGCAGGTGTGGTATTGAAAGAATCAGATGATCGTGTACCTTCGATTACGATTGAAGATACAAGCCCAGCAAAGCTGCTCAAATTACAACAGCTTGATAGCGATGAGTATTGGGTTTACCTAGATAATTTCTACAGTATTACCCGCTACAACCATAGCCCACTCTATGCAATGGCTGTTTTCCAATTAAGTGAAAAGATTAAACAAGCTAAACATGCGCAATAAACAACGTTTAACCCTACTTTGTATCTGCGGCCTGCTGGCCGCATGTTCTTCTTCACGTTATCAATACAGTGATGATCACGCACCAGAGAACATACCGCAACTTGATGATATTGCTGATGCAGTACCGACACCACAAACTTATAGTCGTTACGCAAATCGCGACTATCAGGTACGTGGCATCGATTATGAAGTATGGCGAGATATAAAAACCTTAACTCAAGAAGGTAAAGCATCTTGGTATGGTAATAAATTTCATGGTCACAAGACCTCAAACGGTGAAATTTATGACATGTTCTCGATGTCAGCAGCACACAAAAATTTACCTCTGCCGAGTTTTGTAAAAGTAACAAATCTAGGTAATGATAAAACCGTGGTTGTGCGAGTTAATGATCGTGGACCTTTCCATTCCGAACGTATCATTGATTTGTCTTATGCTGCCGCGTATAAATTGGACATGTTGCAATCTGGCACGGCCAATGTACGTGTAGAGTTAATCATTCCAACTGCCGATAACAGCAGTTTGTTTGCCCCGAAACCACAGTGGTTCATTCAAGTATTAGCATCAAGCAATGAAGCCAAAGCGCAACAGATTGCCGATAGTTTAGGGACCAAATACAGTACTGAAAATCGCTTAGTCATCAGTGGTAAATTCCACCGAGTACAACTTGGGCCAATCTCAGATACTGAGCAAGCACAAGGGCTGTTAGCTAAAGTTCAACAAGAATATACAAATGCTTATGTTTTGAAGGAACTTTCCAGTAAAACTGTATCTAATAAATAAACTTTAAATAGTAAGACATAAATTCAGCTAGTTTGATAGACTAGCTTCCATATACCAAATAACCCTGAACGACAGATCCTGTTCGAGGTTATTTAATTAAGTTATCAATAACTTAATTCCAACTTTAATTATAGTGAAGTGAAACGTGGCCAATCAATTAAAAAAACTTATCCTAACGAGCCTCGCAGTGGCGAGTTTCTCATTAAGTGCAGCACCGAGTGTTATTCCTGATACACCCGTAGTTGCAGCTAAAGCATTCATATTAGTTGATTTTGATTCAGGCAAAGTGATCGCAGAAAAAAATGCAGATGATTCATTAAAACCTGCCAGCCTAACTAAAATGATGACAAGTTATGTTATTGGTCAAGAAATTAAAGCCGGTAATATCAACCTTGATGACCAAGTAACGATTAGTAAAAATGCATGGGCTAAAAATTTCCCAGACTCATCAAAAATGTTTATCGAAGTTGGCAAAACTGTCACAGTAGAAAAACTGAACCAAGGCATTATCGTTCAATCTGGTAATGACGCTTGCGTGGCAATGGCTGAACATATTGCAGGTACTGAAAGCGCCTTTGCACAGTTGATGAATTCATGGAGCAAACAGCTCGGTATGGATGCAACGCACTTTGCTAATAGCCACGGCTTAGATAGCAAAGAGCAGTACACCACAGCGCGTGATATGGCGACATTAGGACAAGCACTTATCCGTGATGTGCCTGAAGAATACCGTATTTACTCGCAAAAGAAATTTAGCTACAACGGCATCACCCAATACAACCGTAATGGTTTATTGTGGGATAAAAGCATGAACGTTGACGGCATTAAAACCGGTCACACCTCAGGCGCTGGGTTTAATTTAGTCTCTTCTGCAACCAAAGATAACATGCGCTTAGTTGCTGTGGTACTGGGTACTAAAAGTTCAGATGCACGTAAAGCTGAAAGTAAAAAATTACTTAACTTTGGTTTCCGTTTTTATGAAACAGTCACACTCCATGAAGCCAATTCAAGCATAGTTGCCGAACGTGTCTGGATGGGTGAACAAGAGCAAATTGAACTGGGCCTAGCGGATAAATTAACGCTGACGGTACCACGTGGCCAAGCAAAAAACTTAACCGCTGATTTCGAGATCCAAAAAGAGCTAAGCGCACCTATCGCGAAAGGTGATATCGTCGGTAAAGTATTCTATAAACTTAACGATGAAGAGATTGCTCAGGCTAATTTAATCGCCCTTGAAGACGTTGAATTAGGTAGCTGGTTTAGCCGATTAATTGATTATTTCAAATTATTATTTGCTGGTTGGTTTGGTTAATCCTTTCCCTGACACCGTTACCCGATTATAATGATGAATACAAAGGAGGCAGTTGCCTCCTTTGCCATTATTTCTAAGGTACGAGAAAAACTAATGTCTTTAAATACCAAATTCGACGAACTACTTGATTTCCCTTGTCTATTTAACTTTAAAGTTATCGGTAATACCGATCCTAAACTCGAAGATAACATTGTTGCAGTGGCACAGAAACATGTCCCAGGTAACTATGTTCCTAGCTCTAAAAAGAGCAGCAAAGGTACTTACAACTCTGTAACCATCAAAGTTAAAGTCCAAGACAAAGATCAAGTAGAAGGCTTATACGTAGCGTTCGGTGCGATCCCAGGTGTGATCCGCGTTTTATAATAACTAATAGCAATATCAAAAAATCTAATTAGTATTACTAATTAGATTTTTTGCGTTGCTGTTAATCATATAGAAGAGCATATTTTGTCAGAACATAGCATTATAATTCGTCAACTTAATCGCCAACCTTACAGTACTGTATTTGACGCGATGAAAGCGTTTACTGAAAACAGAGACGACAGCACTGAAGATGAACTTTGGTTTGTTGAGCACGACCCAGTGTTTACCCAAGGTCAAGCTGGTAAAGCTGAACATATACTCGCCACGGGCGATATTCCAGTTGTGCAAGCCGATCGCGGTGGTCAAGTGACCTACCACGGCCCAGGTCAACAAGTGGTATATTTCTTACTCGATATTAAACGTCGTAAGCTTGGCGTTCGAAATCTTGTTAGCCATATCGAGAACGGTATTGTGGCAGCGCTCGCAGAATCAGGTATTGAAGCCTACCCACGTGCAGATGCGCCCGGTGTTTATGTTGCTGATAAAAAAGTTGCTTCATTAGGTTTAAGGATCAGAAAAGGCCGGTCATTCCATGGATTAGCACTTAATATAAACATGGACTTATCACCTTTTCTGCGTATTAACCCTTGTGGTTATGCGGGTATGGAAATGACCCAAACAAGTGATCTTGGTGGTGCTACCAGCTTAGGTGAAATACAACCTAAGCTAGTCGAACACCTATGTTCCCTGCTAGAATACACCCAATTAACATTCAAAGATGGATTAACAGAGCATGAGTAAAACCGTTCGATTAGAGCCTGGCGTTAAACTTCGCGACGCAGATAAGATGGCTAAAATTCCAGTGAAAATTATTGCTACTGATAATGATGAAATCCTGCGTAAGCCATCGTGGATGAAAATCCGTCTACCGAAAAGCTCTGCTCGTATCCAAGAAATCAAAAATGTGATGCGTGAAAACAACCTGCACTCAGTGTGTGAAGAAGCATCTTGTCCAAACCTTTCGGAATGCTTTAACCACGGCACTGCAACCTTTATGATCATGGGCGCTATCTGTACGCGTCGTTGCCCATTCTGCGATGTTGCCCATGGTAAACCATTACCACTTGTTGCCGAAGAACCACTGAAACTGGCGCAAACAATTGCTAAGATGAAGTTGAAATACGTGGTAATTACCTCTGTAGATCGTGATGATTTACGCGACGGTGGAGCACAACACTTTGCTGATTGTATCCGTGAGATCCGCCTATTGAACCCTGAAATCAAAATCGAAATTTTGGTACCAGATTTCAAAGGTCGTATGGATAAAGCACTAGAAATCTTTAAAGATACACCACCGGATGTATTTAACCACAACTTAGAAACTGCACCTCAGCATTACAAAATGGCGCGTCCAGGTTCTGATTACCAGTGGTCTTTACGTTTACTAAAACGCTTTAAAGAAATGCACCCAACAGTGCCAACTAAGTCAGGTCTAATGATGGGCTTAGGTGAAACCAACGAAGAGATCGCAGAAGTAATTAAAGATCTTGCTGAACATGGTGTAACTATGCTGACATTAGGTCAATATTTACAACCTAGCCGTCATCACTTACCAGTGAAACGCTACGTGCACCCAGATGACTTTGATGCACTAGGTGAACTAGCAAAAAAAGTTGGCTTTGAGCACGCAGCATGCGGCCCATTCGTGCGTTCTTCATACCATGCAGACTTACAAGCACAAGGCAAAGAAGTTTCTTAACTCTTAACCTCTGTGGTAATAAAGCTAACACGAGCTATTGTCTCCTCTGTTAGCTTTAATTTTGTGATTACCAGTTAACCTTGCCATGAATCGAACATCCCAAAATATGCCCTTCTCGCAATAGTTAGAGCCCGCACAAAAACTCATTCTTTATTCTTATCTTCTTCTTTATCAAAATAAGAACCTGGTGCTGTAAATAACCGTTTCGTTGCATCAACAGGCATTTCTAAAACACCTTTAATCGCCCCTTTTGTAGCGCCCTTAGACGCATTTTCACCAATCTTATCACTGGCTTCAACTAAGGCCTCAACCCGTGTTAGCATCGGGGGGATATCGACACGTACTTTCTCAATCTGAGCTAAAATTGGCGGGACTAAGGTATTAATGTCATCGACACGCTTGTTCACAGAATCTACACGCCTTAATATGCTAGGGATCCGTTTATTGACCGCATTAACTTGTTTTAATACCGCAGGTAATTCAGCTCTGACTGCCGCGACCTCAGCTAAAATAGATGGCACAGCCAAGCGCACCGCTTCAATTTCTTGTAGCATTGGTGGAATACTCACGCGCACGGCTTCAACCTCAGCAAGGATAGCAGGTACACTGCCACGAACGGCTGCAACTTCGGTTAAGATATTCGGGATACTTTGCGCATTAATCATCTCAACTTGCGCCACTATCGCGGGGATTTGCACCGAAATATCATCGATCTTTTGCAATATATCCGGCAGTGCCTTGCGAACTTCAGTTACTTCTTTGGTCAAGTTCAGCACCGCATAAGAAAAATAACTTACACTTGCTGCAATCAAGGCTGCAGCTAATACCGCTGATGTATTAAACCGAGAAGCTACTTTGTTTACCGCTTGCTGAGCCATAAGCTCCTCCTTGTATTTCACTCAAGGCGAGTATAAAAAAGGCAGTCACATATTACGGGACTGCCTGAGCACTTAATCAAGTTAACCACACTGTAAGATGCTTATGGGCGAATTAAACCATCACCAATTGCAATCCATTTATACGTTGTTAACTCTTCTAAGCCCATCGGACCACGTGCATGTAATTTTTGTGTTGATACCGCGACTTCAGCACCTAAACCAAACTGGCTGCCATCAGTAAAACGCGTACTTGCATTAACGTAAACCGCCGCTGAGTTAACCGCATTCAAAAATCGCGTCGCATTAGTTAAGTTATCCGTTAAGATCGCATCTGAGTGTTCTGTTGAATGCTCACGAATATGTACAATCGCTTCTTCTACATCTTTAACAATTTTAACGCCTAACACCAATGCTAACCACTCTTGATCAAAACATTCAGCAGTCGCAACGTGCAAGTTTTTCGCATTTACATTTGATAATGCAATGTGTGCTTTTGGCTCCGCACGTAATTCCACTGCATTTTGTGCTAAACGTTCAGCTAATAATGGCAAGAAGCTTTCAGCAATGTCTTTATGCACTAATACTGTGTCTAAGGCATTACAAGCTGAAGGACGTTGGACCTTGGCATTTTCAATGATCGCTAATGCATTTTCTACATTCGCAGAAGCATCAACAAATGCATGGCAAATACCCATACCGCCAGTTATTACAGGGATGGTGCTCTGCTCTTGGCATAAGCGGTGTAAACCAGGACCACCGCGCGGGATGATCATGTCGACATACTTATCCATTTTCAGTAAAGCTGTCACTAAGTCACGGTTTGGATCTGCGATAACTTGAATCGAATCTTTTGGTAAGTGTGCTTTTTCTAGCGCCGCTTGGATCACATTCACTAACACTAGGTTTGAATGAACCGTTTCTTTACCGCCACGTAAGATTGCTGCATTGCCGGTTTTTAGGCTTAGCGCTGCAATATCAATCGTCACATTTGGACGCGCTTCATAAATAACGCCCATCACGCCTAACGGAATACGACGTTTCGATAAGCGTAAACCATTTTCTAATACCTTACCTTCAGACTCAGCACCTACCGGATCTGGTAATGCGATAACACTACGTACATCAGCAATAATTGCCGCAAGTCTGTCTTCTGTTAATAATAGACGATCAAGTAACGCATCGGTTAAACCGTTAGTTTTACCCGCATCAATATCTTTCGCATTCGCGACTAAAATCTCAGCTTGGCTATTTTCTAGTTCACAGGCAATACATTCGAGTGCGCTATTCTTCTGTGCCGTAGTTAATGTTGCTAATTCATAACTCGCAAGCTTGGCTTTTTTTCCTAATTCTTGTAACACGTTATCTTCCTTAAAATAAAACTAAATCATCGCGATGTATGGCAACAGCACCGTAGCCGTAACCTAACTTGCTTTCGATATCACACGAATGACAACCTGCAATTGTTGCAAGCTCATCACTGGTATAACGGCAGATGCCACGTCCAAGTAATTTACCTTGCAATGATTGTAACTGGATCACATCACCACGTTTAAATGCAGCCGATACTTCGGTAATACCTTTTGGTAATAAACTACTGCCTTTTTGTGTCACCGCATTAACGGCACCATCATCAATAATAATCAAACCAGACGGTGGAGGACCTGCTAAAATCCATTGTTTACGACTTTCTAGTGGACTGATATGTGAAGGAAATAAGGTACCAACACGCTTGCCATCAGCAACACGCAGCACCACGTCTTCAGCAACACCTGCCGCAATCACTACATCAATACCAGCTCGACAAGCAATTTCTGCGGCTTGCAACTTAGTCGCCATACCACCCGTACCAAGACCACCAACAGTGCCACCCGCTAATTCGCGCAACTCATCATCAATCACATCAACAACTTCAATCAGTTTCGCATCTGGGTTATTACGTGGGTCAGCAGTAAACAGACCTTCTTGATCGGTTAACAGCATCAGGGTATCTGCATTGGCTAGAATCGCTGCCAATGCCGATAAATTATCGTTATCACCTACTTTGATCTCAGCAATTGCTACCGCATCATTTTCATTTACTATCGGCACAATGCGATTATCAAGTAATGCACGCATAGTATCGCGCGCAT
>Ga0209395_1004640_pt1 | contig 15995 bp, 16 predicted proteins | sample GOMGulsemesocosm_3_FD_184635 | JGI IMG/M metagenome (GOLD analysis project Ga0209395, IMG submission 184635) | Methane-oxidizing microbial communities from mesocosms in the Gulf of Mexico - GOM9D Gulf of Mexico (SPAdes) (version 2) | ecosystem: Environmental > Aquatic > Marine > Cold seeps... | reverse complement strand
CTTCAATCTCTGAATCTAACAAGCCTAATCTGAACCGTATCCGTGAGGTATCTGCTTCATTGGAACTGTAAACAGGGCAAGCACATACCTTACAAAAATGACGTTTTTTACCCTTTGCTGTCTCAAAAAAATTAAGGGCGCCTTGGCCTTTTACGATGGAAAAATCCGCTGACTGCACAAACCCATTGGTGGCATAAGCCGTGCCTGAGCTTTTACGACACTTAGAACAATGACAGTGAATAATGTCCGTTATAGCACCTTGTATTTCCACTTCGACTGCACCACAAAGGCAACTTGCTTGATACATTTTCTTTTCCTTCAGTCTTTTTAATCAGCCATTAATTTTCTAAGGCAAACCCTGTTTCAAGGGCTTTCACCCAATCATCACGGCCTCGTGATTTTGCTAAACTAACGGCACTATCCACATCATAAGGCACTTTTTCATGGGACAGCTTGTAGATGTTTTTATTCTTACCCAGTTCAAGCAAGGTATAACGTGCTTCAGGTGACCCTGTTTGCATGACATGCTGTACAGGCAAATCATCACGATAAGCCTGAAGCCCCACACTGCCTGGATTGATAATACGCTGACTCATGGTATTGGTGTTTTTTAAATAGTCCCCCACATGCTCAGAATTAGAAGTACGATCAGGCTGCTTTAATAGATAGTCTCTTGGGGTATGGGTATGGCCACAAATGATAATTTTGCTTTTATTGCCTGCCAATAGGGATTCAATTTCTGTGTCTTCTCTTAACTGTGCATGCCCTGAACTGACATCTTCTAACAGATAGATGAGGTCATTGTCTGGCGTACCATGACACAAATACAGGTAATCCGTAAGTTGGCGGTCAAAGGGTAAAGCACGCATCCAATCCATTGCTTCGTCACTTAAATCCTCATGAATAAACGCCATGGTCGGGTTTGATTTAAGCTCAGCTTCATCGGCTTCGTAAATCTGTCTATCTTGATTACCGCGAATGGTCACCAGATTAAATTCATCTTCTAGTGCTCGTAACCTTTCATAAGTGGCTTGTGGTGCAATCGGCCCATATAGAATGTCCCCCAAGTTTACGACGACATCCACCGACTTTCGTTTAAAGTGATTTATGACAGCCTCAAGGGCATAAATATTGGAATGGATGTCCGACAAAATGGCAATTTTCACACTAGGGTCCTTAAAAGGAATGAATATAACGACGGCACCTCAAATGAGTACCTTGACGAAATAGAAAAATATACTTTAACTTAATTCAATAGTCAGATGGAGATGATTTAATATTAAGTGTAACCGTTCTAATGACAGAAAAATAATTAAATGGATTCTTAAAAGGTTTAAGTATGCTGATCAAAAAAATCATGATATCTGGCGTCTTCATTTGTCTATTCAGTAGCTTATCTCAAGCAAAAAAATTACGGCTAGTTACCTTTGAACACCCTCCTTATGAGTACACCGAAAATAATAAACTTAAAGGTATGGTGGTTAATATCGTTAAGCGTATTTTTAACGATATGGAGCAACCTATATCCATTGAAGTCCTGCCTTGGGCGAGAGCCATACGTTATATTAAAGACGGTAACGTAGATGCTGTTTTTACTGCGTTCAAGAACCCTGAAAGAGAGCAATTTATTGATTTTTCTAACCAAGTCCTCATGCAACAAACTGTGTCTTTATATGCCAGAAAAGATTCGCAAATTGAATACCACGGAGACCTAAGAGAACTTAAAGAATTCAAATTAGGCGTTGTACGTAAAATCAGTTATGGCCAAATATTCGACAAGGCAATAAAAGATAAAAACTTTCGAGAGATTGAAGAAACAAACGACGCCATTCAAAATTTTCAATTACTTTTAAATAAACGGGTGGATATTCTCCCAAGCATTCAGCATGGTGGAAAATATATTCTTAAAAATCTGAAAGACATGAATCATATAAAAGAACTCCCCATTAGTATCCAAAATATTCCCAGCTACCTCGCTTTTTCAAAAGTGAAAAACTTAACTGAAGTGCGTGATAAATTTGATCATCATTTACAAGAATTAAAATCTAGTGGTGAATATCAAGAAATCATAGATGATTATTTTAAAGAATAAGCTGATTTAAGATAATCAGTGTCTATGATTCCGCCATGAAGGATCCCTCAATATTTTCTGTAAAATGAGTTTACCAAGCTGGCACAATAAAGAACAAAGAGGCATTAGAAACAAAAACTCAAATAAGAAAACGACTGATTAGCTGTTTTCTTATTTGAGTTTTAGCGTTTTTGATAATTCATAACCTATAAACTTAAGGTTATAAATGCTAAACGATTAAGGTGAAAACGATTTAAGCTTTCTTCACGAACTTAGCGGTCACCATCATTTCGCCTGCGCCGTCTACTTTGCAATCAAGTTCATGATCTTTCTTATCAAGAACACGCTTTATCACGGCTTTTGTGCCAATTTTAAGCACTAAAGAGCTGCTTTTTACTTTTAAATCTTTGGCCAAGGTGACCTTATCGCCATCTTGTAACGCGGTACCGTTAGCATCTTTTACGGTGAACTCAGCTTCTGCAGCCTCTGCCGTGGGATTCCATTCAAAAGCACATTCAGGGCAGATCAAAAGCTCTTGATCCTGGTAAACGTATTCAGATTGGCATTTAGTACAAGGTGGCAATGACATAATATTGGATCTACTTTTTCTAAATGGGTTAACTGGATATAAGCTCAGCATGATAATGGCTCATGCGAATCTAAGCGAGTATTAACGTTAATTTTCAGGCTTTATTCCATGACGTGAAAGCGTTTTAATTCATTTAGCATCCTTTCTTATTTCAAACGCTGTTTTCAGACTCTATTACCAGAATGCGTGCTTCCCCTTGAGGGTGAGCCACATGCTCTGTGCCTATGGACGCAAAGAAAATATCGCCAGTTTTTAACAAGACAGATTTCTCGACACCCTCTTCTTTATACAGCATCTTGACTAGACCATCTAAGACCACAAAAACTTCTTCGCCATCATTGATATGCCACTTATAAGGCTGGTCTGTCCAATGCAATCGCGTGGTGATGCCATTCATATTGGCAATGTCTTTTGCACCCCAAGCACGATCGGCTTTGAATGCTTTGCTTTTAATGATTTCCATGAGGGCGCCTATTTAAGGTGACTAAACGATTTAGCTAAGCTAACTGCTGCCAAATATCCACGAACTGAGAGTAGGATTCAAGCTTAGCATCCACATAATCAGGTTTGCTTCTTATTGGGTTGACCCTATTTACCCAAACCGTTTTCATACCGAGTTGTTTTGCAGGCAGCATGTCCGCAGTCAAACTATCGCCTATGAAAATACATTCTTTTGCTTGAGCACCTAATTGCTCTAATGCTGTATTAAATATCAGAGGGTTAGGCTTTTTAACACCCAGCTCCCCCGATGTAACAATGACATCAAAATAATTAGCGAGCCCAAGTGCCTCTATCTTATTACGTTGAAAAAAGTCACGGCCATTGGTGACACAGGCAAGGCGTACATTTTCTGATTTTAAGAAGTCCATGGTTTCAATCACATGATCGAATCGTTTCGAAAAAGTATGAAATTGCGTATCAAAAAAATGAAACATGGCTGTTTTAAGTGAGATATCGAGTGAGTAACCTTGAGCAAGTATGTCAAAAACCTGAGCTTTAGGCTGAATGATGCAGTTTTCACTCAAAAATGAAGCGGTAAACTCATCTCGGTTTACAGCTAAATCGAAAAGGAATTCAGTGTATATAACATCCGCACATACCTTTAGACTCGCGGTTTTATCATGAAGGGTATCGTCTAAATCGAAGAGTGCGAACATAGAGAGTGCCTATAATAAAAATTGTAAAAAATATAAGAAACTCAGGGGTGTATGTTTTCATATAAGTCTGCTCATTAAGGGCATGAATTAGTTTCGATATATTTCAACGCGGCTTCAACATCAAGAAGTCCCATACCATGAACCGCTACATCATAGCCTGTAAATGTTTTATCTGCCGTGTCTAACAGGACTTGCATAAGGTTTGGGATGGTACTACCAAGACAAACAGAGGTTGAAGCTAACAGAGCAAGTGCTTTAGAACCCGATGGTTCAGCAAAAGAGTTGCCATCTTCTTCTGTAATATAGTTTTTGGTTCCACCAATAGAGCTAGCAACCAGAACGTCTTCACCTAAAGCAACCAACCACCTATTTTGAATGGCCGCAATAGAACCAGGAAAGCCCGTAACGCTAGTCGTGGCCTTATTAATATCAACTGATCCAAATATAATAAGTCTGTCTAATTCCGTTAAATTAGCAGTATAGAAGCCATACTCATTAGCTTCTGCTGGGTCAGACCAGTTCTCTTGAACATTACCAGCCGTTATAAGAAAGTTACCTGACGCTGGTAAAGCAACTGCTTCGACACCCCACGCATAACTTACAATGGAACTACTATCCAATGGAATGTGATTCAATATATCATTTGCCCAGCCTAAGCCAATGCTCCAAGCTTCAATTGATGGGCCTTCAAAAGCTAATACTGATGATGTTGAGCTACCGTGGTGCTGACTTGTGTTTGACCAATCGGAACCTTGATAACGTGCTAGTGAATCATCTAGGTCAACACCAAAATACGAACCATCTGTTTTAAGCATTGTTACATTGGTAAACTTGTCACCATGAAGGCCATGTGTAGGTTCAAAGGCATCATCGACAATAATAACGCTTTTATCATATGTATAGCCCTGAGTTCTTGCATAATTAAAGCCGTGAAAATCATGTTGATCTCTAATAAGGCTTTTTAAGCTTTCAGGGATTTCTGAATATACTGTACAAGATTGCTCACCATCAGGATAAGCCCATTTACATTCTTGAATTTCAGTATCCGTTACAAAGGCATAACACGTACCTGTAGAACCACCCGTTTCAAGGCAAAGCGGTGTTCTAATAAGGCTTTTCTTCCAATCCGCTGTTCCTTCCCAGCCTGTATCCTTTGCAATTACTGAATACACACCACTTTCACCAGAGATATAGTCGGCGTGATCACTATCACCATAATTTGCGGATAACGATGGAAGTGCTGGTAAATTATCTACCATTAAGTACCTGTCTCGCAAAGTACGCCCATATACAGATAAAAAGCTGTCGAGTGAATCAAGTGTATATTCACTGAAGCTGCACGCTTGAGTTGAAATAACGCAGGTTGTTTTATCAAAATTACTGGCAGTTAATACGCAATTTGTTGTGTCACAAACATAGCTGTTTGATTCGTAGTACCCTTTAACAAACTCATCTTGGTATGAATTGCCAATACTCGTAATGGTCTGATCACTGGCTGTCGAGGTTGAATAAGCTGAAAAATTAAGGGTATTTGTTTCAACCAATGAACTTAATGTTGCTATGCCCCATTTATCATTTAATTCACTACGTTGTACAAGACAGGAAACAAGGTAAGAATCACCATACCCCTCTGAATCATAAGTACATTCATCAGTAACGTACCTTACGCCTGTTGGTAGTGTTGCATTAATATCTGTCTTGAATGCAGCAAGACCTTCATCATATGAATATGTGGTTGTTGAGTTTGATGAACCTGAAGATGAGCTAGAGTCAGATGATCCACAGGCCGAAAGGATAAATAATGAGCACAGGGTAAATAACGTTTTGAAAAGCATAAGATGAACAGTCCATTGTTTGATAGCAAACTTGCCCAAAATTCCATATAGGCGAATCACAAAATGATAATACTAACAAAAACAATCGGTTAATAGAAAGCTTTGTGATTTTTCTTAGATATAAAATCTCATTTTATATCTAAGCCCTTACCTTAAATTATTTCAAGGTAAGGGACATTTAAAATGTCTGTTTCAGACAAAATTCAAATTTTTAGTTTACCTTGCTATCTAAGCATCCACATACAGGACTTGCCCTGTGATAAAGCTATCGACAGAACGCTCAAAAGCTTTGCCAACTAGCGCACTCGGTACAGGTTCAAAACCTGGCATCATGTCCCCATACACACCCCAAGCTTCTACCAATACGGTAGGGTTCACTACATTGATACGAAGGTTATTAGGCATTTCATAAGCCACGCACTTCACAAAGGTATCAATCGCTCCGCTGGTGGTGGCATCGGCGATTGCATAGGGAATCGGCCTCACATTGAGTATGCCGCTGATTAGCGTAAAAGAGCCACCAGCAGCAATGGCATTTTGGCCGAGTCTCACCAAATTGATCTGCCCCATCATTTTACTCATGACTGTGGTCATCCACTGTGCTTCCGTCATCTCAGTGAAGTCGGCATATTCACAATGACCGACCGTATTCACCACAGCATCAAAATGGCCCACTTGCTGGTACAATTTTTTGATGGAGTCTTCGTTAGTAATATCCACCTGATAATCGACACCCACACCCGAACGGCTGGCCGTAATGACATTATGTGCCCCCAAGCCCATCATAGCCGCTTGTCCCATTTTTCCATTCGCACCAATTAATATCACTGTTTTCATTTTGACCTCACTCTCATTAGTTGTATTTAGCTGTGGTTTGAACCACGTCAATGAGGGCTATTTTAGAAAAATAGATAAACAATTTGAAACAGAAAAAACTTGTTATTGTTACCAAATTAATTGGTAACATAGTGTTCGATATCAGGGTATAGGATCAGAGTAATGAATAAGCTTGATCGCTTGGATATAAAACAATTACGCATTTTTCAGGCTCTCATGCGTGAGAAAAATGCATCGAAAGTCGCCGATCAAATTGGTCTCACCCAGCAAGCCGTGAGTGAGCAATTAAAAAAATTACGGGATGTGTTTGACGATAGGCTTTTTATTCGTAAGGCCAATGGTTTTATCGCAACGCCTTTTGCAGAACGATTGTCTGTAAAAGTGGATCACATATTAAATGACTTTCAGGCGCTGGTTAGCCAAACCCTGTTTGATCCCAATACGTGTCACGATACCTTTGTTATCGCAGCAACGGACTATTCCCAGCAAATCGTTCTACCTGAACTAATTACTCAAATCAGAGCGCTCGCGCCTCATTTAAAATTGATTATTCGTGATTTTGAAATAGATAAACTCAATGAATTAATGGAATCTGGCAAGGTCAATTTGGCTATCGCCTTTCCAGATTTTATTCCCCAACGTTATCCATTGATGACCTTATATGAAGAAGAGCATGTCTGTGTCACCTCTCCAAATTCCAGCATCTTACAACAGCCTATCAGCCTAGAGGCAATCGCGGCTCACCCCAATATTATCGCGTCACCCTCAAGGCCAAACTTTAAAGGCTCTATTGATGATTGGTTTAAGGCGTTTGGGCTGACACGTAATGTGATGATATCAGCACCCTGTTTTTCAGTGGTACCCCTCTATTTAAAAAGCTGTGATTCCATCGCATTCTTACCATCCAGAGCGATCCAAGGTTTGGACCTTGTTACTATCGCATTAGATGAAAAAACAGAGAGCTTTGATGTGATTGCGGCTTGGCACCCAAGATACAATGATGATGCCCTATTGAACTGGATAACATCCCTGTTAAAAACTCGCTATTTATCAGGATAAGATGAGGATTAATCGAATTCAAACACATATAAAATCATACAAAAAAGCCCATATTCCTTCCTTTAATGAAAGGTTTAGGGGCTTTTTTTATAGTTAATAACTTTATACAACTGCTTTAAAATGTCCTTTTTATAGAACCACCTCAAAACACTCTATTTGAGGTGGTCCCATATAAATGTCTTTACGGCTTCCGGCATTTGCATGGGCTTTTTTAAATGCATCAGATTTTATCCAAGCGTCAAAATCATCCCTCGAATCCCAGGTAGCATGGGAGGAAAACAGTGTGTGGTCGTCGTGACTTGCGCCTTGTAACAGGTTGAAACTCTGAAAGCCTGGAACACTCTTTAGATGACTATCTCGCCCTTTCCATATCTCGATAAAATCTTGCTCAAAGCCAGGTTTGATTTTAAATCGGTTCATTGCAATAAACATAGCGACTCCAATATTGTGCGTTTTTATAATAAAGTATTATCGAATAACGAGTAAAACGTCTGCTTTACGATCATCAAATACCAATAAGTAGTCAAGATTACCCATACACCCTTTAAAGCTCATCTTGCATCACTCAAAATTCAGCATATACCCATTTAAAGTAGCTCATTATTAAACGCTTTGAAAAATAAATACAATTAAATTAATAAGTTACTCGTATAAAAATACAACTCTAGAGCAGCTTCAAAAAGTAATACGTAAATTAGTATCTTTCTAAAGATGCACTCTTCCCTGAAAATTGAGATACGAGAATAATAAAGTTCGAATAATTAACGCAAAAAACCACGGCAAAGTGGTTTTTTGGTTTGGCTTGGATTTTATTAAAAAGGCTTTCGTTTAGTACTCGACCTAATTAGAACACACCCTGACAGACAATCATTATTAAGGTCATGGTGAAGATATAACCTGCTTCAACTACCATGGCATAAGTGCTTTTCTTGCAGAATAATCCACTCGCGGTCTGTAAACATATAAAGGCCAACATGATCATTATGATGGTTAACAGGGCATTGGATGCCGCCGTGATACCAACGATCCATGCCAACAAAAAAGTACCACTGGCTTGCATCACCATGCTTAAGGCGGCGGGTTTACTGTCCTGCGTCATTTCAACACCGACACCGAGTGCCCACTTTTTACCAAACAACTTAGGGCTATACCACAACCACCCCAGCAGAAAAGAAAGCACGAAGCCTGCGATAACCGCTAGCCAATTAATACCATCCGTTAATTCGTTCATCTCGTTCGCCTGTTTTTATTATTGTTAATACGCGCTCTAAGGTTTTGTTTTTTCTAAGTCAAAGCACGGGGTAGGTTTGAAAGACAGCCCAACCAGCCTTCATTATGTTTATCACAAGCCTCTTGCTCTTCAAACTCACTATGTATTAATTCAAGCTTGGATTTATTATCCGCCAAAGAGGTGAACAAAACCGTTACCTTGGTCGCATGAGGGCTTGATTCCCACTGCCAGCTAAAGACCAGTTTTTCAGCATTAACGATTTCACTGTATTCACCGCCTATGATAAATTGCTCGCCTTCTTGGTTTTGCATAACAAAGCGATAAGCACCACCCACTTTAAAGTCCACTTTCGCTTCTGGCACCGTCATACTGCCCGGTGCGAACCATTGGCTAATCACCTCAGGCTGAGCCCAAGCATTAAACAAAGCTTCCACTGGGGCATTAAATTCTTGTGCAATATTTAAGCTATACATTATCTATTCCTCTGGGGTTTCAATAAAATTGGCAAGGGTATTCATTCGCTCTTGCCAAAAATTCCGGTAAATACTAATCCAATCCAAAGCACCAGCAAGCTGCTCTGGCACCAAACTCAAATAGTGCGTTCTGCCCTGCACTCGTCTTTGCACTACCTTGGCTTTTTCCAACATCTTGATGTGTTTAGATACGGCTTGTAATGACATTTCAAACTCTGCGGCAATATCCGTCACAGGCATTTCGCCATTTGTTAACAGGTGCACTATCTTGCGACGGCTACCATCAGCTAGCGCCATAAAAACAAGGTCAAGTGGATCACTTTTTAAATTGGGCAAACTGATTATTCCAACAATTTTAGTTAACTCTTTAATTCAAAGAGCAAGATTTAAGGAAAGTATAGGCTGATAAGTTTTATATTCAACCAAAAGGTTGAATATAAAACTACTATTTAAAAATCTAGTTAATTATCAATTAGTTAGAAGGCAATAAATTTTCATAATAGGGATGGCTATCAAAGAGCCCATCATAGACAGGCTATTATCTAAAACTCAGAGGAGATTAAGACAGGGTTTAAAAGAAAATTATGATTAAACAGACCTGCGCTAAAGCAAGCCTTTCCCAAGGCTTTTTACTTCGTCTAACCAGAGTGTCTTTTGGCTCTCATCCGACATAATGACAGAACCAAATAATGTTGTTTCGACCGGTGATACACCGCAATATTCAAGGGTGAATTTACTTAACTGCTCTAATACAGGACGTGCTTGCTCTTGTGCATACTCGCCAGGCATATCCATGGTTAAAATGATGCGACCCGTTTTGCCTTTCATCAATTGTATTGGGTAGGGATTGTCATCTTCAAACCTAAAGGTCACTCCCGGGATAAAAACACGGTCGATAAGCCCCTTTGCCTTAGCAGGCAAACCGCCCCACCAAGTAGAGGATACAACCACAATATGATCTGCCCACATAAGCGCGTCTTGAAACGCAATAAGGTCCGACTCTAAGGTTTGAATCTCATCGTAGCCTTGATCCAAACTCGGGTTGAACATCATGTCGGCTAGATTGAAGCGTTGTATATTGGCCGTTTCTCTGGCTTCTATTTCATAGGTATCGGCGATCGCCTTACACAAACTCGTACGCTTGGGATTCGCATTTAAAATCAGGATATTTTTATTACTTTGCATACTTTTACACTCTATCAATTCTATCGGTTAATGAACTAAAGATATGAGTGTAAAGTCTGCCCCTAGGGGCAGAGTCAAGTAAATTGTTGACTATGAAAATTGAAACTGAGGACTATTAGAATCACCTGTGTGGGAGAGCATATGATCACTTCGATGATAATTTGATAAGAGTCGTAATTAAAACCTAGTCAGATAGTAAAGCGGCGGTCACTTCAAGCTGCGGTTTAAGACTGTCTTCTAGCTCAAATGATCTAGGCTCCCCTGTCATAGGACAGGTAAAACTTAATGAGACGGCACAAAGCTGTAAATTCAATGTGTCTGAATACTCACGCTCTTTATCCCCATGTAATCTATCCGCGACGACAGGTAGACCAATTCCTGCGGCATGTAATCTAATTTGATGCTTACGGCCACTTTCAATATTTACATCTACAAGAGAGATATCTGATTTTGCAGCATATTTTAAACATTTAAAGGTGCTTTTTGCATTTTTACCATCAACTTCCTGTGTTATTGATTCTGGCTGAGCTCGCTCACTATGATTGCCGTGCACTATGATTTGATAGTGTTTTTCAAGTGCATGCTGCTCGAACATGGCAGAAAGCCCACGAGCCGCTGCTTTAGAGTGAGCAACAAGAATCAAGCCTGTTGCCGCTCGGTCTAATCTATGCACGATAAATACAGGACGTTCAGGGGTAAGGTGAGTTTGTGCCCAGCGAGAAATGGTCGTGTGATCACTCCATTTTGAACCTTGACTGAGCATGCCGTAAGGTTTGTACCAGACACTGTAAGTATCTAAGTCAGCAATCAATTGAGCCGGTGTTACCACTTGTTCAAGTACGCTTTGATTATAATAAAAGTGTAATTCTTCTTGTGGTTTTAGCGGCTTTTTGAATCGACGTAATCGTTGAGTATGTTTACCGCGCCCTATCCACAAGGCCCCTTTTGCAATCGCCTGTTTAAGTTCAGAGACACTGAGTTCACACTGGCTTTGTAACAAAGGAATGATAGCGGTTTGAGTATCGTCAACCGTAATATGAAGTTCAAAAGATTCCAAAGGGGATAAGATCCTAATCGCATTTATTGAATTTTGGGGCGCTATTCTAGCATTAATGCAGACGATTAATCTGATCCATAGGGAAGAGCCATTATTTTTTTAAAGTACGCTTGATTACAAGTCTTGCATATCACCTTCTACTTCCCCTTCCCCTTCCCCTTCCAGACATCCGACCAAGGGTAAAAACCTAGGTGTTTTTTTAGCATCAGGGTTAATGTGATAAAGGTTAAAAAGAACATACAGCTTGTTGCCAGAGCAGCCCCCTTAATACCGTATTCAGGTATTAACAAGAAGTTGAGAAAAATACTTAACAGCAGGCTCATAAGCATCACAATAGTGACGGCTTTTTCACGCCCTGAATATTGCAGCCAAGAATATGGCATGGCGTACAAAACACAAAAAAAGTAACCTGGCACTAGAATCTGTAATGTCTTAATTGCTTCTGGCTCATCATGACCAAATACAGAGAGTGTCGCTTCTGGAAAGATAAACAAAAATAAACTGCTAGGGACAGAAAAGAGCAAGATATTACGAAAACCTGTTGTATTTAATTTTCGCACCGCATCCACTCCATTTTTTACTGCTGGCGTCATTAAGGGACTATAAATAATCATTAAAGACGACTGAATTACCAATAAAACAGAACTGGTTATTTGAGCTGCTGCATAGTGGCCTACGCCATTTTCGCTGCCATATATTTCAATCATATAAATGTCGACTTGGTGAAATACCCGCTGCAATAGCAGTATCATCATGATAGGGATGGATACTTTTAACCAAACCAGAGGTGATGTAGGGTTTTTTATGGGTTTGAATTGCAGTAAACCCAAAGCTTTTACCTTAAGTAGTAAATAAAATAAGATAAATAGAAGCGCCAGAAAAGTCGTCATTATCGCCAATGAATCCGTGACCTTTCCTATGACCAAATACATGGCTATCGCCAAAATTAACTTAAGAATGGGGTAACAAATCCAGCGGGGCAGTATCGCCATATAAATCAGGTTATTCGATTGAAATATACTGCCTATGAGTATCGTAATCGCCATGATTGGAACAAGCCCGGCGGCATACACCATAGGGTGATGATGAGCAAAGCTAGAATCATCAAAAAAGTAAGTAGAAATACACAGGGTTGTTAGCGCGAGAATAATGGATAAGACCAGTATTGTGATCAGATAAAATCGCGTGTATTCCCATATGAGTTCAAGTTTTGACTCCTGCGCCGCATTGGGTAGAAATGTCAGTGCAGCGCCAGCACCTCCCATTAAAACAGGAATACTCGCTAAACTGATAAAGGTCTCGGCAACCTTGTAATCGCCATAATCTTCAGCTGAAAGTAACCGTGCCAGCCCCACATTAAAAACATAGACGGTTGCATATTTACTTAACGCCGTCAGTATCACTATGTTTGTTGTGCGTTGAATAATATTTTTTCCCATATTCAGCCTTACCTAATCAAACAAGATGACGATACCGTCACTCAAGGCTACAAAAAGATAATGGACTGAATAGGGATTTTCACCCCTTAGTGACAAAAAAACTCAAAAGTCGGTTTAAGGTCTTGAATATTAAGAGGTTAAGCAATATTTATGTGGCCATCATGCGACTATAATACCGCCCCCCTTTATCAAAAATACAGGGCTATATTGATACGATAAATGAGATTCATGTGGCAGGTTTCAATACTTAAGATCAGTTAGCGACTATGCAATACTGATTAAATAAGCCCGCTAACCAAACCGATTAATGCTTAAACCTAAACAGGAAGCGTAATAAAAGCATGCCTAACGGCTGGATATTAAGTGCTTAATACCTGACCAAGGGTAAATACCTAAATGCTTTTTGAGTATCACGGTTAACACTACAAAAGATAAAAAAAACATGACACTGGTCGCAAAAGCAGCACCTTGAATGCCATAGTCAGGTATCAGCCACAGATCAAGCATGATGCTTAACGAGAGGCTAACCAGCATCACCATAGTGACGACCTTCTCATGCCCCGTATATTGCAGCCAAGAATAAGCCATGGCATACAAGACACAAAAAAAGTATCCAGGTACTAAAAATTGCAATGCCATAACTGCATCAGGTTCTTCATGACCAAAAACAGTCAGAACCGCTTCAGGAAACATGACTAAAAGTAAACTGATTGGCACAGTAAAGATAAGCATATTACGAAACCCCGTTGCGTTTAACTTTCGTACTTCATGCATTCCTACTTTAACCGCAGGTGTCATCAAGGGATTATAAATGATCATAAAAGATGACTGTATGACCAACAAAACTGAGCTGGTAATTTGAGCGGCAGCATAATGTCCCACATCGTTCTCATTGCCATAAATTTCAATCATATAGATATCGACTTGGCTAAACATTCGTTGCAATAACAGGATCATCATCATAGGGATGGAGGTTTTTAGCCAAACCAGAGGAGGCGTAGGATTCTTTATTTTTTTAAACTGAAGTAACCCTAACTTTTTTACCTTTACCAATAAATAAAACATGATCAATAAAAGTGCCAAAAAAGCCGTCACCAATGCCAAAGAGTCTGTGATCTCTCCGATCAGGGCATATAAAGCGAAAACCAATAGTAACTTTAGAAGGGGATAACAAATCCAGCGTGGAAATATTGTCATATAAATGAGGTTATTCGACTGAAATATACTGCCTAGGAGTATCATAATCGCCATGATAGGAACAAGCGCAGTAGCATACACCATAGGATGATGATGAATAAGGCTAGTATCGACAAGAAAAAAGATCGACACACACCAAGTCGTGAGAGCAAGGGCAATTGATAAAACCAAGGTAGTCACTAAGTAAAATCGAGTGTATTCCCAAATAAGTTCGAGATTTGATTCTTTCACTGCATTTGGTAAAAACTTCAAGGCTGCACTGGCACCGCCCATTAACACGGGGATAGAGGCCAAGCCAATAAAGGTTTCAGCAACCTTGTAATCACCGTAGTCTTCAGGTGACAATAATCTGGCCAACCCCACATTGAAGGCATAAACAGTCAGATACTTACTCAGCGCGGTCAGTATCACTATGTTGGTGGTGCGTTGAATAACATTTGTTCCCATATATCGCCCTATCCAAGCTAAATAAACCCATGCAATCTAAATCAGAGGGCATTAACTGCTTAAACTATAAAAGCAGATAGTGGATTCAATAGGGATTTTTGAGGAATAATGATAAATGAATTGAATGTTTAAACATTAGAGGCATAAAGTCACAAAGGTTTTTTGCCTGTCAATTCGGTGAGAAGCACCTTTTTCAAAAACGAGGAACTAAGGAGCCTGCGAATAAGTTATCCCGCCTGTGCGTGTGGTTAAGATGCCTGAAATTTAAGGCGATGGGCGTAACTTAATAGTGATTCTATTGATCAGGTTCTCCACTTAGAGATAAAGCTTTTAGGCCACGCCCTACTGGTCTTACAGAAAAAATCCACCCTTATTTTGTCCCTTCTCGAAAGGTGGCTCTTACCTCAAATAAGATGTACATCAAAGTGGCGCCTTGTTTGACGTTTTTTCTGATAAGACTGAGAAGAGGTTACTTAATCGCAGGTTCCCTAATACTTACCACCTATGAACCGCCATTCGTGTAATGCATGGTAATTTCCCTCTTGGCCTTTCCTCTCTACTTTTGACTGACCTCATACATTTATTGGCTCTCGCATTAAAACTAACAAGGGACTGATACAAACGTTTAATTAAAACAAAACTTATTATTCAATAAAAACAGACAAGGAATTCACCATGTGTACTGATTTTTCAATTACGGCAGAAAACGGCGATATTATTATTGGCCGATCCATGGAGCTTGGTATTGAGCTTCATTCTGAACTCTTCTTTCGCTCCCCCCACTATGAGTATGATCAGTGTATTAGCGGCACAGACTTAGCCGCATTAAAAGCGCAAGAAGGGGTTACGTTAAAAGGCCTAAATGAGATTCCAGCCCCAGATGAGATGCGTAAATGGCGTGGTAAATATGGCTTTCTTGCCATGAATGCCTTTAAGAGTGACATTGTGGCAGCCAATGGTATGAATACCGAGGGTTTAACAACCGGTGCTATGGTATTAGCCCAGAGCCATTATCAAGCCATACCCATGAGTGAAGGCAAACCAAACGGTGCTCATGCAATCTATTACCCCTATCTCACCACTTGGATTTTATCTAACTGCCAAAATTGTCAGGATGTCATCGATGGTTTGACGGTGGATGAGTTGACCCTTTCAGAAGATTCAAAATTAACCCTGTCATCTTCAAGTTCTGCGAAAGACAAGCTCATTGTTATCGATCCGTTTGAAAAAATAGCCGATGCCTTTAAATTTCACTTCCCTGTTCAAGATGCAGAAGGCAATAGCATAGTGCTTGAGTTTGTAGAAGGTAAACTGCACATATCTGATCTTAAACCAATGGGGATTTTAACAAACGACCCAGTGATTGCATGGCAGCAAGAAAATGTGATTAATAATTATGCTGATGTTTCACCTGTTAA
>Ga0209395_1004638_pt1 | contig 15998 bp, 16 predicted proteins | sample GOMGulsemesocosm_3_FD_184635 | JGI IMG/M metagenome (GOLD analysis project Ga0209395, IMG submission 184635) | Methane-oxidizing microbial communities from mesocosms in the Gulf of Mexico - GOM9D Gulf of Mexico (SPAdes) (version 2) | ecosystem: Environmental > Aquatic > Marine > Cold seeps... | reverse complement strand
TCTCTGCGCATAAGAAACACCTGAGTGGAAAGCTAGCTAGCCTAAGCTGCTAGAGAGTACTGTTCGTCGTTTGCGAATAGTTTAAGTGCGGCTTTTTACGAGGCCAACCGCCCCTCGACATGCACCTTGGGTTTCAAGAATCTCGTCGAATCCAAAATCGCCCCCAAGCGATAATTCAATTCTACTCGTTGCAGAGCTTAATCGCAACAAGCGAATTGTTGTTTGTTCTATTTATCAGCAAATCATATGATTAGCGCAATGAATCTTTCATGACTCGCGACTTTTCACGGTCCCAATCTTTGGCTTTGTCAGCATCACGTTTGTCGTGATCTTTTTTACCTTTACCGACACCAATCTCTACTTTTGCCCAAGGGCCTTTCCAATAAAGAGACAGGGCAATAATTGCAAAACCTTGACGTTCAACAAAACCAGTTAGTTTGTCAATTTCACGACGGTTTAATAATAAGCGGCGTGGGCGCTCTGGCTCACAAATTACGTGAGTACTGGCGGTATTGAGCGGAGTAATGTAACAACCGAGTAATAAAGCTTGGTTGTTTTGAATGATCACATAAGCGTCGGTTAGGTTTATTTTACCGACCCGCATTGATTTTACTTCCCAACCTTGCAGTTCGAGACCTGCTTCGGTTTTTTCTGAAATAATGTATTCGTGGTGGGCTTTTTTGTTTTTAGCAATGTTACCGCCACCTACTTTTTTGCCTTTATGGTTGGCCATATAATATTTTCTACTTATTAAGTGATTCAGGGCTATAAACGATGTCACGCACTCAATTAATGGGTTAGTTATTGGATTACCGATTGAACTAATGCGTTGAGCCCGACAGAAATTGCTTTAAGTTTAACAGTTAATTAAAGCCGATCAATAGTCAATGCTATGCCATTTTAAAATCTTGAGCCTGATAATAATAATTCCACTAGCATTAATTTTTTAATTACTTCGGAATATGCGCCATGTCTTGCTTACCTGCTGTGTTATCATGGCAAAAATTTTTTTCGGGAATGAAAATGGCGCAGGTTAATCGCAGTGCTTTAGTGATGTATAGTTCGGCTCAAATGTATGATTTGGTTAATGATGTTGCCGCCTATCCAGAGTTTTTGCCGGGCTGTGTTGGCAGTAGTGTTATTGATTTTGAAGATAATGTCATGACGGCAAGCGTTGATGTGTCTAAGGCAGGGGTCAAAAAAACCTTTACCACTACCAATACGCTTATTCGAGATCAACGAATCGATATGATGTTGCTTGATGGCCCGTTTAAAAAGCTCCAAGGCGGCTGGCAGTTTGTAGCATTAGACGAACAAGCTTGTAAAATCGTGTTAGCGCTCGATTTTGAATTCTCTAGCAAGTTAGTCGAACTGGCTTTTGGGAAAGTATTTAAAGAGCTAGTTAACAACATGGTTAAAGCATTTACCGAACGGGCGAAAGTAGTTTATGGATAATAGTATGATTACAGTGTTGGTCGTTTTTGCGATGCCAGACTCACAAAAAGTGATTGAACTTAAGGTTGAGCCAACGGCCACTATTGGTGAAATTGTGGTGCAATCGAATATTAATAGTTTTTACCCTGATTTTGATTTTAGCGCGCCTAAGGTCGGTATTTTTAATCGTTCGGCTAAATTAGGTGATGTTTGTCGTGACGGTGACCGCATTGAGATTTATCGGCCATTGCTGGCAGATCCAAAAGCAGCACGTTTAAAACGAGCGCAGCGCGCTAAAGATGAAGGTCGTGCTGATAAAATTACTGGTGGTCGGGTCAACCCACAACGCAAAGAAGATGATGAATAACAATAAAAAAATCCGTTACCACTAACAGCGATAACGGGTTCCATAGCCCAGACCTAAAGCCCAGACCTAAAAGCTCAGTGCTATACAGTATTAGTGGCTAGTGCCGCAACAAGAATCATCTTGCTTTGCTTCGTCATCATTAGAACCGCAACAACCGCCGCCAGCATGGATGTGACCGTGCTCTAATTCAGTTGGCGTTGCGTCGCGCAGTTCGGTAACTTCTACTTCAAAGCTTAGCGTTTTGCCAGCAAATGGGTGGTTACCGTCAACGGTAACGAACTCTTCAGTTACTTCAAGTACATTGATTTGTTGTGGACCATTTTCAGTGTCAGCAGTAAATTGCATGCCAGGTTGTGGGTCAAGACCTGCAAACGCTTCACTAGGAACATTTTGCTTAAGGGCTTCGTCATAAGCGCCGTAACCGTCTTCTGGTGCAACAGTAACACTTAACTTATCGCCAGCTTGCTTGCCCGTTAACTCAGACTCAAGGCCTGGAATTAGGTTGTTATGCCCGTGCAGGTAAACCATAGGCACGCCATCATCAAATGAGTTTTCGATTTCTTGCTGTTCGTCGCTTAAACGGTAGTGAAGGCTAACTACTATGTCTTTTTCAATATGCATCATTTTTCCTAAATAAGTTTGATAGTGTAGTGTACCTTAATTGCCTTAAATTAAACTACGGCTTGGTTGAACTTTTATGGCTAAAATTTGCTGCTTATTACACTGACATTTTGACTTAGTCAGTCAAGCTAGAAAGCCACCAGAGCAAGATTTTTCAGTCGATTGTCGCTTAAATAATCAATTCAAAGGCTTGTAAGACTAAAGTTTAATCGCTTGTTGGTTATTTGTAATTGACATCACGCTTAAAAGTGGCCATGCTGTTACCAAATCGTTTTAACGCACTATATTGGACAACATGACTAACTTTCGTCTAACCACTATTATTACCACTATTACCACCGGGATTATTACCGGCGGCTAGGGTGATTGCGTTTTTACAAAAAACAACTGCAAAACCCGCGCCCTAACAGACGCGGGTTTTTTTATATCACAAAAACTGTGAAAAACAGGGGACAGATTGATGCGAGTAATGAAGTTTGGTGGCTCTTCGTTAGCCAATGTTGAGACAATCGAGCGCGTAGCCAGTATCTTGGTTGAACGCTCAGCTCAAGATCAATTGGCCGTGGTATTGTCAGCACCGGGTAAAACAACCAATAACTTGGTTGAAGCAGTAGACCTTAATTGTAAAGGGCGCGATGCACACGAGGCTATTGTACGGATCGAACAAACGTTCCGCGCTATTGTTGATGCATTGGCCGATAAATACACCAACTTTGAGATTAAAACGCTTAACACCGTATGGAACAAAGAAAGTGAGTTCTTAAACCGGATGTTACATGGCGTGCGTTTGTTATCGCAATGCCCAGACAATATCCGCGCGCAACTATTGGTGATTGGTGAGCGTTTAAGCATTGCGATTATGTGCGAATTATTACGGGTTCGTGGTGTTAGTGTTGACATTTTAAACCCACAAGAGTTTATGGTTGCAGACAGTAACTATCTTGAAGCACAGGTTCAAATTGAAAAGTCACGCGGCATCCTTGAAGCCAAAGATTTATCTGGCGCCCGTGTTTGGGTAATGCCTGGTTTTACCGCGGTAAACGATCAACTTGAAATAGTAACATTAGGCCGTAACGGTTCTGATTACTCAGCGGCTTGTCTTGCGGCTTGTTTACGCGCAGATTGTTGCGAAATTTGGACCGATGTTGACGGTGTTTATAATGCAGATCCTCGTTTGGTTAAAGACGCCCAGTTAATTGAAACATTAAGCTACCAAGAAGCGATGGAATTATCGTATTTTGGTGCCAAAGTCTTGCACCCTAAAACAGTAGCGCCTATTGCTCAGTATCATATTCCTTGTTTAATCAAAAATACCTTTAATCCAGAGGCTCCTGGTTCTTTGGTTAGTGCTAAGCGCAGTGATGAAGAAAATCAGGTTAAAGCAATTTCTAACCTTGATGACGTTTCAATGATCAGCGTGTCAGGCCCAGGCATGAAAGGCATGGTTGGCATGGCGAGTCGCATCTTTGAAGCCATTTCGCTTGCAGGTGTTTCGGTTAGCTTAATTACTCAATCGTCATCTGAATATAGCATTAGCTTTTGTGTACCATCAGAAGATCAGCTAGCAGCGCGCCGTGCGCTTGAGTCTGAATTTGAACTAGAGTTACGCAGCGACTTATTAGAACCGTTCGAAATTCGTCATCAGTTAGCTATTGTGTCATTAATTGGCGATCGCATGAAAACAGTGCAGGGTGTCGCGGCTAAGTTCTTCCAAGCGTTATCACAAGCGCGCGTTAATGTGGTGGCAATTGCTCAGGGCTCTTCAGAGCGTTCAATTTCAACCGTGGTTGATCAACATCGTTGTGGCCGAGCCATTAAAGCTTGTCACCAACGTTTCTTTAATTCACTGCAATACATTGACCTGTTCCTAATCGGGTGTGGCAATGTTGGTCAAGAATTGTTGAAACAGATTGATAGCCAGCAAGAGTACCTTGCAAAAAGTAATACCGCGATCCGAGTTTGTGGTTTAGCTAACTCACGCCAAATGGTGTTAAATGCCGAAGGTATCGAGATTAACGAATGGCAGGAGCAGTTAGCTGCGACAAACAGCGGTTACGATGTTAATCAGTTAATCAGTTTTGCCAAAGAAAACCACCTGCTTAACCCGTTAGTCGTTGACTGTACTAGCAGCCAGCTAATTGCCGATCAATATGTGTCGTTGTTAGAAGCGGGCTTCCATGTTGTTACCCCAAACAAGAAAGCCAATACTAGCAGCCAAAAATATTACAACGCGATGCGTAAAGCGGCCTTAGTTAAGCGTCGTCGCTTCTTGTATGAAACCAATGTTGGTGCTGGTTTGCCAGTTATCGACAACCTGCAAAACTTATTAAGTGCAGGTGATGAATTACGCTCATTTAGCGGCGTACTGTCAGGGTCATTATCATTTATCTTTGGTATGTTAGACGACGGAATGACCTTGTCACAAGCCACGGGAATCGCTAAAGACAAGTGCTTTACAGAACCCGATCCACGTGACGATCTTAGCGGTATGGACGTTGCACGTAAGGTATTGATTTTAGCCCGTGAATCAGGACTAGAATTAGAGCTTGAAGACATTGAGGTTGAGTCTGTTTTACCCGCTGGTTTTGATGATTCAGGTTCAGTTGACGAATTTATGGCGCGCTTGCCACAAGCTGATGCCGAGATTGCAACACGTATTGACAAAGCAGCGAGCGAAGGCAAGGTTTTACGTTACATTGGCTTGATTGAAGGCGATGATGACAACAAAAAGTGTAAAGTTGAAATTCGCGCAGTAGACAGCAGCGATCCACTCTACAGCGTTAAAGGTGGCGAAAATGCGCTAGCATTCTACAGCCGTTATTATCAGCCACTGCCATTTGTATTACGTGGTTACGGTGCTGGTAATGCAGTAACAGCCGCAGGGATCTTTGCAGATATGCTAAGAACACTGGCATGGCAGCGTGAGGTTTAAATGACTATTCGAGTATTTTCTCCGGCATCAATGGGCAATGTTAGTGTCGGTTATGATGTTTTAGGCGGCGCGTTAGCGCCGATTGACGGCACCTTATTAGGTGATTGCGTTAGCATTAGCGAACTACCATCAGGACTTGATGTTTCAACGGTTGGGCCGTTTGCCGATAAGTTACCAAGCGATCCTAAACTTAATATCGTTTATGATTGTGCCGTGGCGTATCAGGCACAGCTTAAAAGCCGCGGCATTAGCCATTTAGGGCTTAAGATTGTACTCGAAAAACTGCTGCCAGTGGGCAGCGGCTTGGGATCAAGTGCGGCTTCGGTAGTTGCCGCGTTATATGCATTAAATGAACATTATGACAATGCATTATCTCGGCACGAACTGTTAGTATTGATGGGGCAGCTAGAAGGACAAATTAGTGGCAGTGTTCACTACGATAATGTCGCACCAAGTTACTTGGGCGGGCTGCAATTAATGGTTGATCAACCGGGCCAAATTTGCACCGAAATTCCAAGCTTTGATTCGTGGTATTGGGTAGTGGCTTATTCAGGTGCCAGCGTTTCAACAGCCGAATCTCGCAGAATTATGCCAACGGACGTGCCATTAAAAACAGTACTTCGTTTTGGCCAAAATTTAGCGACCTTTATTGATGCGAGCCACAAAGGCGATCAAGCATTAGCGGCGCAAGTACTAGTCGATGTTATTGCTGAACCAGTACGTGGTGCGATTATTCCGGGCTTTACTGATGCTAAACAAGCAATGTTAGAGCTGGGCGCAATGGCTAGCGGTATTAGCGGCAGCGGTCCAACCCTGTTTGCAGTAACCGACAATTTAGCCAAAGCACAGCAATTAGAAAACCATTTAAAACAACATTATTTAATATCAGATGAAGGCTTTAGCCACATCTGTAAACTCGATACTCAAGGTGCCCGTAGGGAGGCGTTACGTGGAACTGTATAACCTAAAGAAAGAACAACAACGTGTAAGTTTTTCTCAAGCTGTAAAATTAGGCTTGGGTGATAATCAGGGCTTATTTTTTCCAACGAAGGTGCCGGCACTTAACGACATCAACGCTGTTTTAGACCAAGATTTTGTTAGCCGAAGTGTCACTATTCTTGATGCATGGTTAGGCGAAGAGCTAGGCAGTGAGCAAGTTGAAACCATGGTTCGCAATGCATTTAACTTTCCATTAGCGGTTACGGCTGTTAATGAACAAACGTATGCACTTGAATTAACTCATGGTCCAACCTTGGCGTTTAAAGATTTTGGCGCGCGTTTTATGGCCCAATGTTTAAACTTGTTATGCAAAGACAGCAAAGCGACAATCTTAACGGCGACTTCAGGTGATACTGGCGCCGCCGTTGCTCACGCGTTTTATGGCCTCGATAATATCGATGTTGCTGTATTGTATCCGAAAGGAAAAATCAGTGTATTGCAGGAAAAATTGTTCTGTACCCTAGGTGATAACATTCACACCTACGCAGTTAACGGCAGCTTTGACGATTGTCAGCAGTTGGTTAAAGACTCGTTTGACGATCTTGAACTAAGAGAAGCGATTGCGCTTAACTCAGCAAATTCTATTAACATTTCGCGTTTATTGGCGCAAATTTGTTATTACTTTGAAGCGGTAGCTCAGGTACCTGCAGATAAGCGCGACAACATTGTGATCAGTGTGCCAAGTGGTAACTTTGGCGATTTAACGGCCGGTTTATTTGCAAAAGCAATGGGCCTACCGGTTAAGCGCTTTATTGCCGCAACCAACGAAAATGATACCGTACCTCGTTACTTAACGACGGGCGAATGGCAACCAAAACCTACTATTGCAACGCGTTCAAATGCAATGGATGTGTCAGCTCCAAACAACTGGCCACGCGTTGAAGAACTCGTTAAAAGCCAAGGGTGGGACAAGTCATTAATCGCTGGCGTTAAAGTAAGTGAAGATCAAATGAGTGAAGGCTTAAAGAGCCTGCACGCCCAAGGTTACTTATGTGAACCTCATGGTGCAATTGCAGCTTTCGCCTTAAATGACGTGCTAACCGCTGATGAAACAGGCATTTTCTTATGCACTGCACACCCGGCGAAGTTCCAAGACTCGGTTGAAGACATTTTGTCGATTAAACTGACCTTGCCACAGCCGTTGGCCGATGTTGCTGATAAAGAAATTTTGTCGCAAGAAATTGATGCAGAATTTGCACAGTTACGTCAGAAGTTAATGGCGATTTAAGCGTTAGAATAATGCCAATTTTATTAAGCTATTAATGGGGTTGGCTATGTTGTCTTTAACTGAGTCTGGCTTTATCTTTAATTTAAATACAACAAGTTAATTAGAGGCGTGAGTGGCGATTGGCTGTAATCCCCGTTTTAGTTGCATTCAATTGGATAATCGTTAGGAGAAAAAATCATGGACGATTTTTTAGCTTTTCGCGCAGGGATGCGCATTAAAAGCGGTTCCGTTAAGACGGTTATTCTATTTAATATCAGCAACTGAGCCGCGGGCCGATTTTTTTGGTTACTTTCTTTGTCGGTCCAAAGAAAGTAACTGGTGTGCCTGCGTCCAAGCTTAAGAGTGAGAAAGTATATAAAGCACATCATAAAGACCACTAAACCTAATTTATAGCAACACTTAAGTCAAACATAGCCAATGGAGTTGGTATTAAGAAGCAGTGTTCTGCGAGCCAAGAGTTTGCTCTTGGTGGAACACTGCAGTTAGTAATCGTCTCTAAAGTCCGACTACATTCTCAGCCTGTAGTCCTTTAGGACCTTCGGTTAGGGTGTAGTTAACGGCTTGTCCGTCGGTAAGCGTCTTAAAACCCTCATCCTTTATTGCGCTAAAATGTACGAATACGTCCGGGCCAGTCTCTTGCTCGATAAAGCCAAAGCCTTTTGCGTTATTAAAGAATTTTACCTTGCCATTGATTACATCAGACATCTATCTGTTCCTATGTTTTGAGTAAATACAGTATTAAAATAATTCAGCATTAAAATGAATACGCTATTAAAAGTAAACCAGTCTTTGCTGGTTTGTTAAAGATAAGTTAATTCCTGTTGTATTAAAAGGGGGCTAACAAGAAATTTTCTACTAATTGCTATTACCTTGAGCTTGATTAATTTGTTAATATTTAGCGATTAAATTTCAGTAAGGTTCTGTGTTGCCTATTTTTATTCTACTGCGCCGACTTAGCTTGACGGTTTTATTGCTGCTTGCGGCAACCAGCCATGCGGCAACAACCAAATCTCTTAGTCTAACATCTTGCTTTATTGATGGGCTGGCACTTGAAGTACAATGTGGTAACTTGAGTGTGCCTGAAAATTGGCAACAGCCTAACGCTAAGCAATTGACGCTAAATTTTGCGGTTATTCCTGCGATAGCAGCGATTGCTGAACCAGATCCATTATTTATATTAGTCGGAGGACCAGGGCAAGCAGGGGTCGAGTTAGCACCGATGTTAAGTCAGGTTTTTGGGCAAGTGCGTCAAAAAAGGCAACTGGTGGTGATTGACCAACGTGGCACCGGTAAATCTAGCCCGTTAAGCTGTGACGACGAGACTATCGATCCCGAGATTAGCGATTCCGAGACTATCGAGCCCGAGACCAGCGATACCGATGTTTATTCACAAGTGATGTCTGAGACGGCAGTGGCCGATGTTTTGCTGTGTGCCAGCAACTATGACGTCGACTTAGCGCAATATAATACCAACAATGCGGTACGCGACTTTGATGCAGTGCGGCAAGCGCTAGGATTTCAACAGATTAATTTATATGGCATTTCTTATGGTTCGCGCGCAGCATTAGTGTATATGCGAGAAAAGCCTCAGGTTTTGCGCAGTGTTATTTTAGATGCGGTGGTGCCAACACAAGCAGTCATTGGGCCGGTTGGCGTGCAGGCGGCGCGAGCTTTTGATTTGTTAGTGACCCAATGTCAGGCGCTTGCTGGTTGCAATGCCAGTTATCCAGAATTAGCAGCGACGTATCGTCAAATTAAACAAGCGTTAACAGCTAAACCGCTCGAAACCGAGATATTACATCCGATGACCGCGCAGCCCACGGTATTAAAAGTCGATGTGGTTAAGTTTATTAGTGTGATCCATGGCTTGCTTTATAACAGCGCCACAACCGAGCAGTTGCCCTTTATTATCAGTGAATTTGCCAAAGCTAATTATCAGCCATTCATTGGCGCAATGTCACAAGGACAAAATACTAGCGCCAGTATTTATAGCGGTCTGAACTTTAATATTTTATGCAATGAAGATTTTGTGCGGGTCACCGAGCAGCAGTTAGTGCTAGAGCGGGCCAATAAATTTGCCGGAGACGCTCTTTTTAGCAGTGTTGCGCAAGTATGCCAAGGGTGGCCTAAATTTAGCGCGCCAAGTAATTTTTCAACGCCGGTTTTGTCCGATATTCCAACGCTATTATTGTCAGGCGAGTTAGACCCCATAACACCACCTGCATGGGGAGAGTTAGCCGCTAAAGGGCTAAGCAATGCCAAACATTATGTTGCCAAGCAAGCCAGTCATGGCTTAATAACCCAAACTTGTGCCGCGACTATGATTAGCCAATTTCTAAAGCAGACATCCTTTGATGATATCAACGCCGATTGTCTAGACCAAATGCCACAGCGTAAGTTTTGGCTAAATATCAATGGCAATAGGTAGTTTATCCGATGCTTGAAGTATCAAATATATCCAAAAACTTTGGCGACTTTAACGCCGTAGAGTCAGTATCTTTTCGTGCGAACGACGGCGAAATAACGGGACTGCTTGGGCCTAACGGTGCCGGGAAAACGACCTGCCTACGCATTCTTTATGGTTTGCTTAAATCCAATGACGGTCATGCCGCAATTGACGGCATTAACGTGCATCAATCACCGCTGGCAGCACGTAAATCTTTGGGGATTTTTCCCGACCAGTTTGGTTTGAGTGAGCGATTGACAGCGCGCGAACAAATTGAATATTTTGCCACCATGCATGGCTTAACTGGTGGTGCGTTACGTGCCGCGCTCGACAAAATCATTAATGATCTTGATATGCAAGATTTTGCCGACCGTCGTACCGAAGGTTTCTCACAAGGTCAGCGAATGAAAGTCACCTTGGCGCAAGCCTTAGTTCATCGACCGCAAAATTTGGTGTTAGATGAACCGACCAGAGGGTTAGATGTTATGAGCACTCGCATTTTACGCCAGCAGTTAATGGGGTTGAAGTCACAAGGGCATTGCATTTTATTTTCAAGCCATGTGATGCAAGAGGTGTCGGCGTTGTGTGACCGAGTAATAGTAATGGCCAAAGGGCAGGTCGTCGCGCAAGGTTCACCCCAGCAGTTATGCCAGTTAGCAGGTACAGATAGCCTAGAAGAGGCTTTTGTTACTATCATTGGCAGTGACGAAGGAGTTAGCGCATGATTGCTATCTTTCGAGTTTTTTTAGTTAAAGAGATCCGAGAGGCCTTTGTTACCACTATTATCACTAACGGCAGTGGCGAAGGGGTTAGCGCATGATTGCTATCTTTCGAGGTTTATTACTTAAAGAGTTTCGAGAAGCATTTCGCGATCGCCGCGCAATAATGGCCGGTTTATTTATGATTGTGATGGGGCCAGCCTTAATGGCTGGGTTAATGCTATTTCAAATTGAGCAAGTGACCGAAATTGAGCCCATTTACGTTGAATTGACCGGGAGTGAGCATGCACCTGTTTTGGTCAGTTATTTGGCGAGTAATAAAATATATCCGCTGAAAAACATACCCGATGACCAAAGAATTAAATGGCAAAATATGCCGATAAAATTAATGATCCCGGCGGAGTTTAACGACAAGTTAGCCGCAGGGCATGAAATCTCGCTCACGTTAACCGCAGATTTTAGCCACAAAAACTTAATGCAGCCGCTGAGCCGAATTAATACGAGTATCGGCGGATATAGCGCCAATATCGGCACTAATCGCTTATTAATGCGCGGTATTGACCCTAGGATCGCCAATCCAATTAAACTAAACCGTCAAAACACCGCAACCCGCGAATCTAAAAGTGGTTTAATTATGGGACTTTTAGTGACGTTTATTATGGTGTCACTGTTCACAGCCTCGATGACAGCCTCGATTGATACCAGTGCCGGTGAGCGGGAGCGTCATTCGTTAGAGCTAATATTGTGTCAACCGGTGCCAACGGGTTTAATAGTGATGTCAAAGGTGATCTGTGTCAGTGTTTATGGCGCGATAGCCGCTATATTAACCATGGTCACCATGACTATTACAATGGCAATGTTACCGCTGGAACAAATAGGCATGTCGGTAGTGGTTAATCCACAAACCATGCTTATTATCGCGTTAATGATTTTACCGTTAGCCTACTTAGCTGGTATATTTCAGCTGTTTTTTGCTTACCGTGCAAAAAGTTTTAAGGAAGCGCAATCGTATTTGTCGATGTTGCTGACTTTGCCAATGTTAGTGGCAATGGCTATTGCCTTGCTACCACATAAACCGCAATGGCTAGACTATGTGCCATTAGCAGGTCAGCAATTATTAATGGAAGCGCTGTTTAAAGGGGAAGGGTTGAGCGTAGGTGCATTTGTCAGCACTGCTTTGGTTACCTTAGTTATTGCTGCTTTAATGACAATATTGTTGGCTAAATCGTTACAATCTGAGAAAGTAATTTTAGGTTTAAATTAAACAGGTTCAGGTTCGATAACAATATGAGCAAATGTTTTGGCTTGACTGTTATCGTTACGAGGCTTATGTTTTTTATTAAACGTCTAATTTGTTCATCTAGTTATATAAGGAGATTATTCTCGATGACATTAATTCGTACTATTGCGCAAAAATCGTTGCTTATCGGCCAGATCATTGCCGGGCTCGTTTTTGCTTATCCGGCGCTAGCCGAGGTATCATCCGATCCGTTAGCGAGCCCTCAAGCTCGGGTATTACTCACCATCAGTGGTAATATTGCGCAACGTAATGACGGTGTTGAGGCGGTATTTGACTTGGCGATGTTACAGCAACTGCCCAAACATCAGCTACTAACATCTACTCCTTGGACCGAAGGTATTCAACGGTTTGAAGGGGTTTTGTTAAAAGATTTATTAGCCAAGGTTACCCCCGAATATAAAACAATTAAAGTAATGGCTATTGATAACTTCAGTGCAAAGATTTCTGATCGCGAAATTAATGACTACCCAGTTATGTTGGCATATTTACATAATGGTCAGCCAATGAAAATCCGTCATAAGGGGCCATTATGGGTGATTTATCCGTTAGATCAGTACCCCGAACTTAAAAAAACCATTTACCATGATCGTATGGTATGGCAACTAGACCGGATTGAGGTACGTTAAATGCGCAAGGGACAACTGCTGCTAATAATGTTTACTGTGATGGTGTTTTCAGTAAGCTCTTTTGTTGCATTTACGAGTCATAATCAGACCATTAATTTATTATCTATTTCGAATAAAACCACGGTGTGGAGAGTCGTTAGGCTTGAGACTGGTTATCACAAATTTGTGCAAGCACTGCACTTATATGCATTAAATGAAGTCGATTTAGAAACTTTGATGGTCCGTTTTGAGGTGTTGTGGAGTCGGACCGATGTTTTGTTGGTTGGCAATGAGTCGAAAGACTTACGTCAACAACCGCAGTTACTGCAAACCGTGGTTGATCTTAAATCTCAGCTAGTAGAACTAGAAGCAAGACTTGAAAAGCTCCAGCCGGTAAATAATGCTCAGTATCAGTCCATTGTTACTGCGTTTGAGCCTTTTTATCAACAAATTCGAGATGCCGTAGTAGACAACTTTCGTCGCAGCAACGCACAATATGATGACGTTCAAAGTGAAAACATTCAGATTGAAATTGTGCTTTATTTGACGGGGTTTATTTTTAGTGGCTTGATATTATTAGGATTGTTTTGGCATGAGAGGTGGAGTAACCATAAGCTAGCATTATACGATGCCTTAACTCAGTTACCGAACCGTGTTAATTTTTATCAGCAACTAGCAAAGTCCGAATCTTTAGCAAAAAAACACCAGTCTAACTTTGCGGTATTATTAATTGACCTTGATGGTTTTAAAGCAATTAATGATAATTTTGGCCACGATATTGGCGATAAAGTGTTAATTACGGTTGCTCAGCGACTAGAGCATTTATTAGGTGAATCAGACACTGTAGCAAGGCTCGGTGGTGATGAGTTTGTGATTATTAAAAACAATCTCAAAAACAAAGCACAAGCTAAATGGTTAGCCCATCAAGTCGTTAAAGAGTTAGGCAGTAAATTTGATTTGGTTGGTGACAACTATGCAGTTTCAGCCAGTGTTGGCATTAGCCTTTACCCACGAGATACTGTTAATTGCGAACTGTTGCAAGTGAATGCCGACATGGCGATGTATCAGGTCAAAAAAGAACATGGCGGCGGCTTTTTGTTTTATGAGCAAGCTATGTTTAACAGCATTGAGCGGCGCAAACAATTAGCTAAAGATTTACTTATTGCGATTGAGAACAATCAATTAAAACTGGTATATCAACCAATGATTTGCTTTGACAGCGGAAAAATACTCTGTGTCGAAGCTTTGTTACGATGGTCACATAACCAATTTGGAAATATTGCACCGCCGGAGGTGATCGATATTGCCTGTGCCTATGGCTTAGGGACGAAGGTTGATTTGTGGGTATTGCAACAAGCCTGTCGCCAGAATATGTTATGGCAACAAGCCGGTTTAGGAAAAATTCAAACCTCAGTTAATATTTCGCCTGCGATGTATCGTTACGGAGATCTGCAACAGGCTGTGGTCGATGTTTTAAAAGAAACAGGTTTGTCCCCACAGCAGTTGGTGATTGAGGTGACAGAAACTACCACTATGAATGATATTGAATCATCCCCTGATATGTTGTTCGCATTAGCTGCTTTAGGTGTGGATCTAGCGCTGGATGATTTTGGTACTGGTTTTTCCTCGCTCAGCCATTTAAAAAACTTGCCGCTAAATAAGCTAAAAATAGACCGATCATTTGTCTGTGATATTGACCAAGACCATAATGCACTGCGATTTATTCGGACCATAGTGCAGCTAGGAAAAAACCTCAACATGACAGTGGTCGCTGAAGGGATCGAAACGCAAGAGCAGTATCAACTGCTTGCTGCTGAAGGTTGTGAGCAGGCCCAAGGTTTTTATCTGGCTAAACCACAGCCGGCGTCGACTATTAATGATCTGTTGGTACAGCAAAAAGCGGGAGTTTCGTTGGTCAGCAACATTTAATAATCATCTCGGTGTCAGTTGGTGCACTGCTTTACATATTGTTTGGTAAAGCTGTTGAGCCTCTGCCGTTTGTGTTGCCCTTAAAGCACCATGAACTAAGCCCTCAATAATAGTGAGCTGCGCTGTGACACCATCTTGCCCAAGCCGGCGGTGATAATGGCGTGCATCGTCGATTAGCGGATCATACTCAGCAGCAATAATGACAGCAGATGGCAGCAATGCCAGCGATTGCGCCTGCAACGGACACAGCTCTGGGTTATAGCGGCCATTTTGAGGTGAATAGCTACTGTGATGGTTATGATAGATGCGCCAGCAAAAATTTAGGCTATCGCTATCAAGCAATGGTGCATCGGCCAAACTTTGGTGTGACGGTAAGCTTGCTGGTTGTGCTAATGCTGGGTAGATAAGGATTTGCCCGCAAGCTTGCGCAAATTCACGACTACGACAACGTAAGGTTAACGCTGCCATTAAATTACCACCAGCACTGTCGCCAACCAATAACAGCTGGCTAGGATTTTCGGCCAGCAATGCCTGATAAACCACAGTTAAATCATCGAGACCTGCAGGGTATGGAGCCTCAGGCGCCAGCCGATAATCAACAGCAATAACGGTAATGTTGCAATCATGGGCCAATTGAGCACAAAAACTGTCGTGACTGTCGAGACCACCAAGATACCAGCCACCGCCATGAGCAAATAATATCCGGGGTTGGTTGGGATGCAGGCTAGGGGATTGAGGTTGATAACGGCGGGTCAAAACACCGTTTACTTCACTATCGGTGATCACTAGGCCAGTAGGCCGCGGCGTCGAAAAATGCTGAGCCATCGCATCATAGGCTGCCCGCTGAGCGCTTATTCCTTGTTGAGTACTAAGCCCTTGCAGGAGCATATCAGCGGGAAAAAATGCCTCGCTTTGCGCAACAAAGCGAGCCATTGCATCAGTTAATAAATAGGAAGGGGATATCATTGTGATGTTCCTTGAAGGTAGTCGTTCAGCGCGCCGTGAAATCAACTCTGCGACACTCTGCAGAAGAATCCTCGATAAAGAGAACTCGAGGATGACGGGGGTTTTCATTGCCATCGCCACAGCCTTCCATCGCCATGCCCGTAGTCTTCCTTACCGTCATCCTCGCAGTGTTTTGAGCGGGGATCTCGTTCAGCGTGCCGTGAAATCAACTCTGCGACACTCTGCAGAAGATCCTCGATAAAGAGAACTCGAGGATGACGGGGTTTTTCATTGCCATCGCCACAGCCTTCTATCGCCATGCCCGCAGTCTTCCTTACCGTCATCTCGTATATGGACTCCCTATTAATTACAACCGTTTTCCGAGCTAAAAAAATAAAAGTTAGATGCGTGCGTATATTCGGACTCTTTTTGAGGTGCTACCTCTGGCCCCAGATGTATTCGCTCCTTCATGC
>Ga0209395_1004636_pt1 | contig 16007 bp, 21 predicted proteins | sample GOMGulsemesocosm_3_FD_184635 | JGI IMG/M metagenome (GOLD analysis project Ga0209395, IMG submission 184635) | Methane-oxidizing microbial communities from mesocosms in the Gulf of Mexico - GOM9D Gulf of Mexico (SPAdes) (version 2) | ecosystem: Environmental > Aquatic > Marine > Cold seeps... | reverse complement strand
GCGGGTGTTGTTGCTGGACCGGGTGACCGATCCGCATAACGTAGGTGCGATCCTGCGCACTGCCGAGGTGCTGGGGGCCAGTGCTGTGATCGGGACCCGCCACCATTCGGCGCCAGAAACTGGTGCCTTGGCCAAATCCGCCAGCGGAGCACTGGAACGTCAGCCCTATGTGCGGGTGCGCAATCTGTCGGATACCATTGTTGAATTGCAGAACATGGGTTTTATCGTGCTGGGGCTGGACGGCGAGGCGGATGAAACCATCGAGACCTCGTTGGCGGGACGTCAGGATCGTCCTGTGGCGCTGGTGCTGGGGGCCGAGGGGCCTGGGCTGCGAGAAAAAACCAAAGCGACCGTTGATCAGTTGGTCAAGATCGATGCGGCGGGTGGCTTTGGCTCCCTGAATGTGTCGAATGCTGCGGCGCTGGCGCTTTATGCGTCGATTGCCCGGTAACGCTGCCTCGCAGATCTGTCACAGTCTGATCACATCTGCGTATCCGCCCTAGGCAGGGCGGATACGTTCCTGCACATTATCCAAGCCTAATGACCTGGCTGGAGTGTCCTTTGTTACTGCGAATTACCTTTTTGGCTTTCTTTTCTGTGTTGCTGACGTTGCGGTCAGCGCTGGCGGACCAGCCGATGTTTCACGCCGAAGAAGGGTTGGCCATTGGTGGTTACGACACCGTTGCATTTTTTGTCGATGGTCATGCGGTTCCGGGGCATGCCGATCATGCGGTGATGTGGAAAGGCGCGATCTGGAGATTTGTGTCGGCGGACAACCAATATAGCTTTGAAGCTGACCCACGGGCCTATGCGCCGATGTTCGGTGGGTACTGCGCCTATGCGGTATCGCAGGGCTATTTGATGTCTGGCAGCCCACAGGCCTGGCAAATTGTCGACGATAGCCTGTACCTTCTGTATAACTCCCAGGTGCAGGAAATCTGGAGCAGCGAGATGTCTGAGTTGATCATGCAGGCGCGTGGCAATTGGCCGAGTGTACTTAGACACGAATAGCCTGCTCACAATGTCGCGATCTTCCCTTTAAATCCTCACCTGTTGCCCCATATCCACAAGTGTGTCTGCGGCGCGGAACCACCGCAGATCTTATTTCACTGTCCCTCGTTCCAGACCTTGCGCCCGGGTTCTCACCTGGGCGCTTTTTTATGGGCTTCCCTTTTCTGCCGCGCCAGAGATAGGGTGCCGCTATGAACGAATATAGCGATCAATATCTTAGAGACATTCTGACCCGGACCAAGACTGTTGCGGTGGTTGGGGTTTCGATGAACCCGGTGCGTCCCAGTTATTACGTGGCGCGGTATATGGGCCTGAAAGGGTACCGTGTCATTCCAGTCAATCCGCGCCACGCAGGCGAGAGATTGTTTGGCCAAGTGGTGCAGGAGAGCCTGTCGGCCATTGAGGGGCCGGTGGACATGGTGGATATTTTTCGCCGCTCTGAAGCGGTGCCGCCGATTGTTGACGAAGCGCTGGAGGTTTTTCCGAACTTGCAGACGATCTGGATGCAGATCGGGGTGGAGCACGCCGAGGCGACAGCCAAGGCCGAGGCGCGCGGGATCGATGTGGTACAGAACCGTTGCCCCAAGATTGAGTATCAACGTCTGTACGGCGAATTGCGGATGGGCGGGTTTGCGACTGGGATCATTTCGTCGAAATTGTGAAGGGGCAGGGGCGTTGCCCCCTCGACCTGCGGTCTCCCCCCGGAGTATTTTCAGAAAATAGAATTTAGGTTGCAGGACGTCCAGCTTTTTCGGTGATTCCACTGAGGCCCTGACGGCGAGCCAACTCGGTCAACACGTCATCCAGCGGCACATCGCATGAGGCGAGCATCACCAGAAAGTGGTAGAGCACATCAGCACCTTCAGAGGTGAGCTTCTCGCGGTCGCCTTTAACTGCTTCGATGATGGCCTCAATGGCTTCTTCACCGAATTTCTCGGCACATTTTTCCGGGCCTTTGGACAGCAGTTTAGCGGTCCAGCTGCTAGATGGATCGGATCCCTTGCGGTCTTCGATGGTGGCGGCGAGGTCGTGTAGAATACTCATGTCAGTCTCATTGGGATGCCGGCGGCGGCCATGTGGGTCTTGGCCTCGGCGATGGTGTAGTCGCCAAAGTGGAAGATTGAGGCGGCCAGCACCGCGCTGGCACCGCCTTTGGTGACGCCTTCGATCAGATGGTCGAGATTGCCGACGCCGCCCGAGGCAATGACGGGAACATTGACCGCATCTGATATGGCGCGGGTCAGCGGCAGGTTGAAACCTGCTTTGGTGCCGTCGCGATCCATCGAGGTGAGAAGGATCTCTCCAGCACCCTTGGCGACCACGGTTTTGGCAAACTCTACCGCATCAATGCCGGTTTCGCGACGGCCACCATGGGTGAAAATCTCCCATTTTCCGGGCGAGACTGTCTTGGCGTCGATCGCGCAGACAATGCATTGGCTGCCGAACTGATCGGCGGCTTGGGCGATGACATCGGGGTTGGCGACAGCGGCCGAGTTGAACGAGACCTTGTCGGCGCCGGCCAGCAGTAGGGCACGCACGTCTTCGCGGGTTCGGACACCACCGCCCACAGTCAGCGGGATGTAACATTGCTCGGCGGTGCGGCGGACCACGTCGAACATGGTGCCCCGATTTTCTTCTGTGGCCATGATGTCGAGAAAACAGAGCTCGTCTGCACCTGCAGCGTCATAGGCCTTGGCGCTTTCAACGGGGTCGCCAGCATCACGCAGGCCGACAAAATTGACACCTTTGACCACACGGCCATCGGCGACATCGAGACAGGGAATGATACGGGTTTTCAGCATGGTTCGCCTCTGGTTGCCGGGCGTTCATAAAGGTTTAGGTAGAGGATTTCCAGTGCTCAGGCAAAGGCGCGGAACAGGCCCAGCAAGGCGGCATAGCGAAGGGTTTTGGAAAGCGTGACGAGGAGCAGGAAGGAGAGCCAGTGCATGCGCATGACACCGGCGGCGACGGTGATCGGGTCTCCGATGATGGGGAGCCAGGCCCCCAGTACTGACCATTGACCCCAGCGGGCGAACCAGAGTTGCGCCTTGGCCAGATGATTGGGTGATACAGGAAACCAGCGGCGTGACTGAAAGCGCAGGGCATAGCGGCCCATGGCATAGTTGACCAGCGAGCCGAGGATGTTGCCGGTGCTGGCGACTAGCAGCAATAGCGCTGTGGAATATGTGTCTTGTGCGGCGAGCAGGAGTAGGGCGGCCTCGGACCCTCCGGGCAGCAAGGTGGCGGCGGAAAAGGAGATCAGGAACAGGCCGGGCAGCGACCAGATCATAGGGATTTGATGTCTGGGCGCCAAATCTGGCTGACGGCATTGCGCACGATCAGCACATGGAAGGGCATGATAGCAGCCAGATAGATGCGGCCCAGCCAATTGTTGCGGTGGACCCAGGTGGCGCAATAAGCCTCGGTTCCTGTCGTCAGGATCGAAATGCGGAAGTTGAGGTGGGAATCATCCAGACCAAGGATGACTTCGTTCTCGTTGCGCTGATCGATCGGGAAAGGGCCAATTTTCTCGCCCTCGGGGAAGTCATTCTTGAGGCCGAGCGGTGCCACAATTATGTTGCGCAGGCGCAGCAGGCCTTTGGCCCAAGACGGAAAGGTCATCGCACGCTGGGCTGCGTCATCCACGGGTAGGAAGGTTGGACATTTATAGCAGTCCAGAAAATCACCCTGCTGAATGTAGCTATGCAGCAGGGAATGCGGTGGCAGTACCGCTTTGGTGGTGCGGGTCATGATCAGGATTTGAGAACCGACAGGGCTTCTTTCAGGTCAATTGCGCCGTCGTAAAGCGCACGGCCTGAAATGGCACCGTTCAAGGGGGCACCGCAGGACTTCAGCGCGCGCAGGTCGTCAAGCGAAGAGACACCGCCCGAGGCAATAACCGGGATTGAAACCGCATTGGCCAGATCGGCGGTGGCCGTGACATTCGGACCCTTCATGGCGCCGTCACGCATGATGTCGGTGTAGATGATGGCTGCGACGCCTGCGTCCTCAAACGATTTGGCAAGATCGGTGACCATGACGTCTGTTTCTGTCGCCCAGCCCTTGGTCGCAACACGGCCGTTGCGCGCATCAATGCCAACCGCGACCTTGCCGGGGAATTCACGGGCGGCCTCGCGGACCAGATCGGGGTTCTCGACAGCGACTGTGCCCAAGATGACGCGGGCCAGGCCCTTGGTGATCCAGGCCTCGATTGTGGCCATGTCACGAATGCCGCCACCCAATTGTGCTGGAACGTTGCATTGCTTCAGTATTTCTTCGACCGGGGCAGCGTTGACGGGCTCGCCGACAAAGGCACCGTTCAGATCGACCAAGTGCAGCCACTCACAGCCGGCCTCGACAAACTCCAGCGCCTGAGCGGCGGGGTTGTCGTTGAACACGGTGGTCTTATCCATGTCCCCGTGCAGCAGGCGCACGGCCTGGCCGTCTTTGAGGTCGATGGCGGGGTAGAGGATCATGGCGGCGCCTTTCTGAAATGCTCGGCGGTGTTTTGCACAAGCGCGGCCCGGATTGCAACGCGACCCCAAGTCAACCTTGCCTGAAAATGGCGCGGTGGGTCACAGTGACGCTATCAATGGGAGGAATAAAGATGAAGAAACTAGTTCTTGGAATGGCTTTGGGCTTGGGTTTGGCAGGCGTGGCGTCGGCGGATCCGGTTGCAGGCACCTGGAAAACGGCTCCGGGGGACACGGGTGGCTATCTGCATGTGGCCATTGCCCCCTGTGGCGCTGATGTTTGCGGCACGATCAAAGCGGCCTATGACAAAAACAACGCTGTGCAGTCCGACTACGAGCATCTGGGTAAAAAAATGCTGTGGGATATGGGCGCGGATGGTGAAGGATATTACAGCGGTGGCAAGATCTGGGCGCCAGATGCAGACAAAACCTATACGTCCAAGATGTCGCTGAGCGGGAATACTCTGGTGGTCAAAGGCTGCGTAGCTGGCGGTCTGATCTGCCGCGGCCAGGACTGGACACGGGTGAAGTAGGGCTTGCGCCCTACAAGAGCCCCAACTGAACCGGGATAGGGACAAAGCCACGTTTAACCTGTCTGTCGCGGTGCGTTTCGACGGTATTGAGTGCCTCGGCATAACTGCCGAGGTACAATCGTTTTTGCTGACCACCGGGCGCGCCAAGCGGTCCGGCCACGCGTTCGACACACCAGTCGCCGAACAGCGTTTGATACAGGCTCAGCACGCAATAACGGTGCTGGCCCTGATGGTGGTCGAATTTCTCGAAGCGGATTTGCACGGGCGGGACCTGATTTGAAAGCGTCCAGCCCGTATGCCCTCAACAGGGTTGCGTGTCCATCACTTGCCGACGGCAGGGTTAAACTTCGCCGGTGTATTCGCCGCGTGCTGGATAGTTGTTGTTGATGGCAAAATCCAGCGCGTTGACCAGCTCCGAGAAATGCGGGCGTACAAATGGCATCGTCTGGACAGAGCCATAGTAGAGCGCCAGTTCAGGGCTGACCATAAACAGACCGGGTTCAGAGAACAGGGCTGGTTCTTCGATGCCGATTGAGGTTTTGCCGCGCGAGGTGGAAATATACAGACCCCATGCTTTGGCTACTTCCAGTGGCAGATCATAACCGATGCGCAGGTTTTTCGCCTCGATTTTTTCGGCCATGGCGCGTGCGCGCTCTTCGCCATCGCTGCTGACGCCGATGCAGGTGATGCCACGGTCGGCAAACTCGGCCACCAGTTGATCCAGTTCTTTCAGGTAGGTGGCGCAAAGTGGGCAGTGCAATCCACGATAGTAGCAAATGACGGTGCCGCGTTCGCTGCCTTCGGTGGCCAGATCAAAGGCGCCGTGGTCGACGGTTGGAATAGTCAGGTTTGGGGTCTTTTGACGTGGGATCAGCATTTGTGTCTCCTGTTGAATGCGCTTGTGTTGCTATATGTCAGGAATTACTGTCTGAAAAATCCGAAAAAGATGACAGGAAATCCGATGCAGGGCGACAGGCTGACAACTTTGATGGAACGGTTTCAATTGTCGGTTCAGGCTGCACCGGTGGGCGGTGCGAATTTGCTGGCGCTGGCCGGAGCAGGGGGGGTGCCATCACGGCTGTTGTTTTTCTCCGATGGTAGGCAGGCCAATACTGGTGATGATCAGATCATACTGTCGGCGCGGGTGGATTGGGCCGGGCAGGGCAATCCGCTTTTGGCGGCGCTGCCTGCGGTGGTGGATTATGACCTGACAACCTCGCCCGAGGCGCAATCATTGGTACGGCTAATACAGGGTGAGGCCACGGGCGGACGCTGTGGAGCGCAATCGGTGATCAACCGGCTGGGCGAGGTGCTGATGGTGCGGTTGATTCGCGGGCAGATAAAGATCGGCACCACACAAACCGGACTGTTGGCCGGGCTGTCAGATCCGCGGCTGAGCCGGGCCATTGTGGCGATGCATGATCATCCTGGTCGGGTTTGGACCAATGGGGATTTGGCGCAGCAGGCCGGGTTGTCGATGTCGCGGTTCTCGGAACTGTTTGCATCTGAAGTGGGTGAGACGCCGATGGGCTACCTACGCCGCTGGCGGTTGATTCTGGCGCGGCAGGATTTACAGCGGGGTGATCGGGTCGATGCAGTGGCGCGGCGCTATGCCTATGGCTCACCCGAGGGGTTCAGCCGGGCGTTTCGCCGTGCTTTTGGCGTGGCGCCGATGGCTATGCGGCGGGTGGCGTAGCGTAAACTATATCAGAGTAGGGTTCTGTTGAAACTCGGAGCATGGCCAGTCGCTGGGGAAAGACGATTTTTCGGGCTTTTCTAGCGAGCTTAAGCTTTGCTTATTCAAAATCTTCGATACTGGCCTGAACCTGAACACGCGGGTAATCGAGACTCGCAGCCAAGGGCAATTGCATTGCTTGTGGCAATTCAAAGGACGGAGACAGTCATGGCGCAGAGCGAATTCAACAGACCCTTGGGGTTCGAAGGTGTCCAGACCGATCCGGAGGAAAGCTATCGAGCCGGGTACCAGCACGGCACCCGCGAGATGCTACGCTTTCTGGAAGAAACTAAAACTCCGGGCTTGGAGAGAGTAAAAGACTGGATCAACAATGATCTGGCAGCATGGCGGCACGATACCCAGGCTGAGCCTATTCCGCCGAAACTGTAGGTCTACATAGGTTTCAACACTTCAATGAGAACCGCGCTGCGAGACTTGGGCAGCCCTTGCAGCGGATCATTGCACGGTGGTTGGTGATGTTAGTTCTTCGCGGGTCTTGGCACTGCATCCACTATACTCAGCAGCATTAGAATTTCGCGCAAAAGGCAGTAATGGGTCGGAGAAATCTGTTACTGCACCAAACGTCACTGGGCAGAGCTGCGCCAGACAAGAGAATTCACTTTTCCGATGGGCGCCTAGGGGTTCCAGGTCAGGAAATTTCCGATCATTTTCAGCCCCACGTCCTGGCTTTTTTCCGGGTGGAACTGCATGCCGATCATGGTGTCGCGGCCAATCACTGCGGTGACATCGCCACCGTATTCGACATGGGCCAGCCGTTCGGCCGGATCACGGACCTGAAACTGGTAGGAATGCACAAAATATGTGTGGTCGCCGGATTTGATGCCGTCAAAGATCGTGTGGTCACTGTCGATGACCAAATTGTTCCACCCCATGTGCGGCACTTTCAAACTGCTGTCGGATGGGGCGATTTTGACTACCTCGCCACCGATCCAACCAATGCCCGCGGTCTCTTCGTACTCATGGCCGGTGGTGGCCATCAGTTGCATACCAACGCAGATGCCGAGGAAAGGGCGGCCTTTTTGCTCGACCACTTCGACCATGGCGTCATAGATGCCTTTGTGGCCGCGCAGCTCGGTCGCGCAGGCCGGAAAGGCGCCGTCGCCGGGCAGAACCAGACGGTCGGCGCGGGAAATCACATCGGCGTCTGACGTCACAACCACCTCGCCCGCATCCACTTCAAGGGCCATGCGCTGAAATGCTTTGGCTGCCGAGTGCAGGTTTCCGGATTCGTAGTCGATGATGGCAGTCAGCATGGGGACGGATCTCTTGTTTGGGTGTCCTTCACCTGTCTTGATTGGCGCAAAAGGTCAAGCCTTGGGCGAAGGGGCATCCAGGGTGTCGAGCAGCGCCATCACAGCAGAAAACGGGCCGCGTGCTTGCTGAGTGGAGTCTACGGGGCCAAACCGACCTGCCATGTACAAATGGGTATAGCCGTGGATCAAGGACCAGACCTGGGTTTCAACGACCATAGGATCCTGCCCTTGTGGCACAAAGGGCGCGCAGGCGTCGCGCAGGACCTCGTATGCAAAAGGTGTGCCTTGCTCCAGATCTGCTTCAAAATCAGCCATTGGGGCGGCGCTGAAAATCAGGTCAAACAGGGCCGGGTTTTTAATCGCAAAATTCAGATAGCCGCTGCAGATACCCTTGAGGCGATCCAAGGCACTTGGGTTGTCGTCATCACAAGCCGCCAACATAGACAGGCGAAAAAGGCTAAAGCCCTCCTTGGCAATTGCAGCGCGTAACCCGGCCAGCCCGTCAAAGTGATGCGCCGGGGCTGCGTGGGATACGCCAGCCCGCGCCGCGCATTTTCGCAGGGTCAGCGATTCCTTGCCGCCCTCGCTAAGCAACGAAATGCCAGCTTGAACCAGCGCACTTCGCAGGTCGCCGTGGTGGTGGGGCTTATGGTCCGGGTCTTTGGTCATTGTGATCTCAATATCATGCGCCTTGACAGTGTCAAGTTGATCTGATCTTTACGCTGTCAAGTTTGGCAAGGGGTAAAGGATTGATCATGGTCTATGTGGCGCGGTTTCGGGTGTTTCTGCTTTGGTTCTTATGTTTTGGCGTGGCGCTGGCGTCGTGGCGGTTTATGGCGCTGGGGGTTGAAGCATCGATGGAGTTTGTCGCTTACCACGCAATCGAGCGGAAGCTGGCGTTCTATGCTCATATCACATTGGCGCCGGTGGCTCTGGCGCTGATGCCGTTTCAGTTCTGGAAGGGGCTGCGGGCACGGCGTCCGCAGGTGCACCGCTGGATCGGGCGGGCTTATGGTCTGTGCATTCTACTAGCCGGGGTTGGTGGTTTGTTGATGGCAGTTGGAACAGAGGCCGGGCCGGTCGCGGCTGTGGGTTTTGGTCTGCTGGCGGTGTTGTGGCTGGGAAGCACGGGCTACGGCATCTGGTTGGCGCAGCAAGGTCGCATTGCCGAGCATCAGCGTTGGATGATCCGATCCGCCGCGCTGACCTTTGCGGCCGTCACGCTGCGTGTCTATTTGCCGTTTCTGTTTATGATACTGGGCGAAGAGGCCGGATACACGCTGGTGGCCTGGCTGTGTTGGGTGCCCAATCTAGTGGTCGCCGAGTGGCTACTGTTGCGGCCAGCGCGTCGATCGTCGGCGCTGGCAGCTTGAGATCAGATCAACGAAGGGGCGCCTAGAGCGTCCCTTTGGTTGACGGGATCGCGTCAGATTTACGCGGGTCGGTCTCAACGGCTGGGCGCAGGGCGCGGGCGACGGCTTTGAACGCGGCTTCGACAATGTGGTGGCTGTTGAAGCCGTGGATTTTATCGACATGCAGCGTGATGCCGCCGTGAGTCGCAAAGGCGGTAAAGAATTCGCGGACCAATTCGGTATCAAAGGTGCCTATTTTCTGGGTAGGGATATCCAGATTCCACACCAGAAACGGGCGCGCCGACAGATCCAGTGCACAACGCACCTGGGCCTCGTCCATGGCCAGATGGCATTCGCCATAGCGACGGATGCCCTTTTTGTCGCGAAGGGCTGCGGCCAGTGCCTGACCCAGCGCAATGCCGGTGTCCTCGACGGTGTGGTGGTCATCGATATGATAGTCACCCTTGGCGCGTATGGTCATGTCGATCAGCGAGTGCCGCGACAGTTGGTCCAGCATATGGTCAAAGAACCCAACACCAGTCTGGTTGTCATAGACCCCGGTGCCATCCAGATTGATCTCGACACTGATCGAGGTCTCGGCGGTGGAGCGGCTGATCTTGGCTGTGCGCATGGTGGCAATTCCTTGTGACTTTCGGGGTGCTTATAGGCCCAGTGGGCTGGGCGGCTCAAGGGTGCAGCTGTGATTGCTGTTCAGGTGTTGCCAAAAGGGGCAGGGGATTGCGCCTGGCGGGGCGGCGTGTCAGCTTGGGCGTCAACAGACCCTGACAACTCCGAGGCTATTCATGTCCACCTGTCTCTTTATCCAGATTCGCTGCAAACCCGGTACCACCTATAAGGTGGCCGAAGAGATTGCACGGCGCGAGATCCATTCTGAAATGTACTCCACCAGCGGTGATTTCGATTTGCTGATGAAGCTATACGTCCCAAGCGGTGAAGACGTCGGCAAATACGTCAATGACAACCTGTTGGTGGTCGAGGGGATCGAGCGATCGCTGACCACAATGACCTACAAGGTATTTTGAAGCGTGGCCCGGCGGTGCCGGGCCAAATCAGTTCAGCCAGCGATCAGGCCTTTGTCTTTCAATTCTGCATAGGTGCTATCAACTGCTGCCTTCAGTTTGACCATCAGTGCGTCAACCTCGTCGCGGCTAATGATCAGTGGCGGGCACATGGCCAGCGCATTGCCGCCAACAGCGCGGAGCAGCAGGCCATTGTCCTGACAGAACCTTTGCGCCGTGGCCCCGGCGATGCCTTTGTCAAAACTGGCACCAGTGGTCTTGTTCGACACCAGCTCTAGTGCTGCAATCAAACCTTTGCCGCGCACCTCGCCGACCAGCGGGTGGTCAGTAAAGGCCTCGCGCAGTTGCGCCTGCAGATAATCTCCAACATCGGCCGCGTGGACAAACAGATTGTCGCGTTCATAGATCTCCAGCGTTTTCAGGGCTGCAGCGCAGGCGGCTGGGTGGCCGGAGTAGGTATAGCCGTGACCAAAGACGCCAACCTGATTGGTCTGCTCGATCATTGCCTCGTACATCCAGCCGGGAATGACGGCGGCTGAGATCGGAAAATAGGCCGAGCTGAGCTGCTTGGCAAAGGTCATCAGGTCAGGCTGGATACCCATGGTGGTGCAACCAAAGTCGTTGCCAGTACGACCAAAGCCAGTAATCACCTCATCCGCCCAGACCAGAATGTCATATTTGCGCAGCACTTCCTGCAGTTTCTCATAGTAGCCTGCGGGCGGCACGATCACACCAGAGGCTCCAGTGATCGGCTCGACAATCATTGCGGCGATGGTGTCAGGGCCCTCGGCAATGATCTGCTCTTCCAGGCTATTGATGATGCGATCAACAAACTGCGCTTCGGTCTCGTTGCCTTTGCGGTTGGTATAATAATGCGGCGATTCTGTGCGCAAGACACCCAAGGCCTCGAGCGGAGCATCGAAGTGGGCCAGGTTGGCGGGCAGGGAGGTCAGCGAGCCTGCCGCAACAGTTACCCCGTGATAGCCACGCTCGCGGGTGATGATCTTGCGCTTTTCCGGCTTGCCGATGGCGTTGAAGTAGTAACGCAGCATCTTGTAATGGCTGTCGTTGGCGTCAGAACCTGAGTTGCCAAAGAAGAAATATGCGTCTTCGATCGGCACCATAGCGCGCAGCTTATCGGCCAGTTCCATGATCGGCGCGTGGGTTTTGCCGCCGAATGTGTGGCTGAACGGCAGGGTGTTCAGCTGCTTGGTGATGGCGTCGATGACCTCGGTGTTGCTGTAGCCCAGCGAGGTACACCACAGGCCAGCCAGTCCTTCGATGTATTGCTTGCCGTCGGTGTCATAGACATAGATTCCCTCGCCACGCTCCAGACACAGTTGTTCGATGGCGGTGAAGTTGGTGGTGGGATAGATGACGGGGGCCATGCTGGAACTCCTGTTGTGACGCGCTTGGTTGGAAACAGGATTGGATGGTTTCCTGCGTCGCGTCAAAGGAATTTGATCAAAAGTTCTAAAGATTGATAAGAGCACCGTGAAAAGGCGAAAAGGCCGCCCTAAGGCGGCCTTTCGATCTCCGTCCTGTGTGGGATGGTCCAACTGGAGCGGGCGAAGAGATTCGAACTCTCGACCCTAACCTTGGCAAGGTTATGCTCTACCCCTGAGCTACGCCCGCAATCCGTTGGTGAGGCGCTGAATAGGGTTTCCAGACCCGCGCCGCAAGAGGGAAAGCAGCCGGATGATGAGATTTCTTGTGAGATGATTATTACAGGTAGAAACGCGAAAAGGCCGCCCTAAGGCGGCCTTTCGATTTCCATCCTGTGCGGGATGATCCAACTGGAGCGGGCGAAGAGATTCGAACTCTCGACCCTAACCTTGGCAAGGTTATGCTCTACCCCTGAGCTACGCCCGCATTCCGTTGGTGAGGCGCTGAATAGAATTTCCCGGCCCGCGCCGCAAGAGGTAAAATGGAAAAACTTGTCGCGGACGAAGAATTGCGGATTATCCCGCTACCTCTGGCAGATTGAAACCGGCCTGCGCCGCCATGCGGTGTTGTAGAACCGTTGCCGGACGGCAGGAAATAAACTCAGCAGGCGAGCAATGGGGCAGGTCCATCGCTTTGATCAGCTGCCCGTGCAGCTGGCCCTGCAACAACAGCACACCGTCCCGTTCCAACAGATCGCGCGCACCGCGTCCCTTGTCCGAGCGCACCCGCCGCATGAAATCCTTTTGCATTGCCACTGCCTCGACCACTTCGCGGGTGATCGGGCGGTTTTGGATGGCGCGGAACAGATTGGCGATGCGGGCATTGCCGGTGTCGCAGGCAAAGATCTGCTCGACCACGTCCTCGTTCACCGTGCGCCAGAAGTTGGCCGGGTAGGGGTGATCGCACAGCAACCACAGGATATGCTGGAAACCGTCAGCGGAGATGGACCTTTTGGCGTCTTTGTTCTGTCCGGCGGTCAAATAGTCACGTCGGGCGACAATAAGGCCCAGATAGCAGCGGGCGCGGACCTCATCAGCGGCGACCAGCATACAAACGTGATCTACCGCCTCGGTTGGGATCATCCAGTTGCTGCCCATGGTGTTTTTGATGTCGACGTCTTGGTCCAGAATCACCGTATCCAGTTTGCCGCGTTTCAGGCGCAGCAGGGCGCGCAGTTCGATTTCAACGCGAGTGCCGATATAGGTCTTTTCGGTCTTTTCCAGCTCTTCATAGCAGCGGCGTCCGGTTTTGGGGGTCATGATGACGTCATCTATGCAAGTGCGCAGCATGGCGGGGAAGTCATCCGCCAATGCCAACGCGCCGCCAGCGCGGGCAGTGATTTCAGTTTGCAGGGATGACAGGAGATCGTGATCTGGATGGCCGGGTTGGATCAGGCTGGGTGGGATGGTCTTTTTCATTGTTGGGTCTTTGGTTCGACCGATAGGCCGAACCGCGCCTGACCTTCCCCCGTCAAACCAAAGGTTTGCCTCCGGCAAAACGGAGAAGGCGCTTCGCGCCTCCCCAAGGTCAGGCGCGGTTCTTTGTGCATCAGTTCAGGCCCGCACGACATGCAGATTCGGCTTGGCAATGGCAGCCTTTAGTTGGGTCGCAACGGCCTGAGCCACAGGCGGCGGAAAGGCGTTACCAACTTGTTTATAAGCATTGGTTTTGGCCCCGGTGAAATGCCAGTCGTCCGGAAAGCCCTGAAGACGGGCCACCATGCGCACGGTCAGTCGCGGCATGTCGTTGTGGAACGGATCTGGGGCTTCGGGCGCGATGGTGCGACCTTCAACCCCCAGCGAGGCCCAGGCCTTGCGCGACCGGGTTGGACCCAGATCAGGACCACCGTGTTTTTTGGAGCCGCCAACGATAGTGGGGGCAATCTCGTTGGCCTGTTTCATCCAGTCCTCGGCACCACGCCAGCCGCGTGCCTTCATCAGGTCGATCAGGGTCTCGCCAACGGTGGCCGGATTGTGTGGCAGCGGGTCGGGCCAGCAGAACTGGTCGTTGTACTCCTTGCGCAGCGCAATAATCACCACACGCGGGCGCAGTTGTGGCACGCCATAGTCCGAGGCATTGAGCAGCCGCCAGTCGGTTGTGTAGCCGAGCTTGCCCAGTTGTTTCTTCAGCTTTTCGCGATAGTCCAGAAACACAGCATCCAGAAAGCCGCGTACGTTTTCGATCATCACCGCCTTGGGGCGGGTGGAATCGACAATGTCCAATGCGTCGTCGAACAGATTACGCTCGTCCTTTTCGCCCAGCTGTTTGCCGGCCACCGAAAACGGTGGGCAGGGCAGACCGCCTGCCAACAGGTCGATGCCAGCAAAATCGGCGGCGCGTTCTTTGAACAGGCGCACATCTTCTTCCAGCACATTCCAGTCGGGACGGTTGTGGCGCAGGGTGGCGCAGCAGTGCTTGTCAATCTCGACCAGCGCAGTGTGATCAAATCCGGCTTTTTCCAGACCCAAGGCCTGACCGCCCGCACCTGCGCAGAGTTCTACCGATGTCAGCATACTACCTCGTCGTTTAATGCGTCGCCATTATGGCGTTCTTGCTCTGTTCTTAGCGACGAAGCTGATTCCCCGCAAGCCATCACACTAGAGCCTGAGCCATAAATGCGAAAGGGCCGCCCTAAGGCGACCCTGTCCGTTTGACCGATGGAGCGGGCGAAGAGATTCGAACTCTCGACCCTAACCTTGGCAAGGTTATGCTCTACCCCTGAGCTACGCCCGCATACCGTCGGTGAGGGCTCAGATATGAATTTCACGCCCGCGCCGCAAGTGCAAAACGCAGAGAGTTTGAAAAAACATTGCTGGCTGGGCGACGGAACTGGGCTGACCCGGCGTGAAACCCTTCAATCACAAAAATATCCGGGGAGGATTTTACCATGCGAGTTGCGGATACTGTCAAACTGGTCGCGTTGGGCGGCATGATCACGGTGGGGTTTGTATTGCAAAGCGATGCGCAGGGGCGGCCACCGATGCGTAAACACACCGAGACCAAGGCGCAGGATTTGGATTTGGTTGCGGCGCAGGTGCAACTGAGCGGTAGCAAGGTCAAGCTGCGTGCAACTGGGGACACGGTCAAAATTCGCGCCAACGGCATTCCAAATCATGCGGTTGGGCAGTTTCCAAACCGAGGTAATCCTCACTCGATAACGGCACAGAGTTACAAATTTTCCACTGACACAGATCAATTGCCGCGGGTTGCCAAGGCATACGGCATGGCGGGCTTGTTTGGAGTGGCGGTTAATGGCGTGCCATTTGATCCGGCCGCGGCCGAATTTTGGCAAGGAAATCGTCAGTCTGGCTGGCAATACGAGGCTTTGGGCGGGGCGGTGACACTGGGACTGGATCAAAACTATGCCCACGTGCAGCCCAGCGGCGCCTATCATTACCATGGGATTCCCTGGGGGCTGATGCAGCAGTTGGGTTGGTCCTCGAATAAAGCTTCGCCGTTGATTGGCTATGCGGCGGATGGCTTCCCTATCTATGCGATTACCGCCAAAGTCGGCGGCGAGGTGCAGGAAATGACCAGTTCTTATCGTTTGAAATCCGGCAACCGCCCCGGAGGGTCGGCGCCTGGCGGGCGCTATGATGGCGCCTTTGTGCAGGATTATCAGTATCGGGTTGGGTCCGGATCGTTGGACGAGTGTAATGGTGCGCAAGTGGTCACGGATGAGTATCCAGACGGCACCTATGCCTATTTTCTAAGTCAGGAATTTCCTGTGGTGCCGCGCTGTCTGAAAGGACAGGCGGACCGCAGTTTTGTGAAGCGACGTAGATAAGGGGGCCCTGCCTCTGGCGGGAGTATTTTGGGCAAAAAGAAATGTAGCTAGGGAGCCACCATGAACATGGTGGCTCTTTTGATCGGGCGTCTACTCCAGCTCGATCAGCAGGTCTTTGGCGTCGATCTGGGTGCCGGGTTGGACATGTACCGCCTTGATCATCGCGTCGCGCTCGGCATGGATACCGGTTTCCATCTTCATCGCTTCGATCGTCAGCAACAGATCACCTTCGTGAACCTGCTGTCCTGCTTGGACTGCAACGGTGGCCACGACGCCGGGCATCGGCGCACCGAAGTGGTTGTCGTTGCCGACTTCGGCCTTGGGGCGGGCCTCGGTTGAGGATTTCACCAGACGGT
>Ga0209395_1004635_pt1 | contig 16008 bp, 12 predicted proteins | sample GOMGulsemesocosm_3_FD_184635 | JGI IMG/M metagenome (GOLD analysis project Ga0209395, IMG submission 184635) | Methane-oxidizing microbial communities from mesocosms in the Gulf of Mexico - GOM9D Gulf of Mexico (SPAdes) (version 2) | ecosystem: Environmental > Aquatic > Marine > Cold seeps... | reverse complement strand
AGGCGGATAATTTACAGCAATAACATCAATATTGAGACGCTCATTAGCATAGGAGTTAGATAAGCATAACAAACTGATAAATAGGGTGAGTATACTTTTCATAATCCATTATAAAATGATAAGCGATTAGATAATTTAACACATAATACCCGCGATAACTATTCCAGAGAAAAGCACGCTTAAGTGGCTGGGATAATCACTTAATTCATAATAGTGCAATAGCAGGTAACAATTTCTATGACTGTTTCACAAAACGTAGGACAAGAAAGCCCTTGGATAACAAGGGCTCTTTCTCTCACTGTGGCATGCAGAATTTTTTAATATGGGCTGACCTCTTATATTCCCTTTTACCACAAAGAACTAAACCGCTCCGCGGTAATGGTGTGCTTGGCAAGCACCGTTCATCCCTTTAACACGTTCACTTATTCCTAAACTAAGTCTTGAGGCATGCCGCCTCACCTTAGCTTGGAGAATATCCCATGAACATCAGCCCATACTTTTCAGCACCACTGCGTCAGCGTATAAACGAAGACATGATCCTGCGTAAACTCGCCACTAACACACAAATCTCTTATATCCGTGGTGTTAATAAACTCTGTGAATTTTTACAACACTCACCTGAAACCAGCACCCAAGAAGAGTTGCGTGAGTTCCAACTTTTCATGGTCACTCACGGTGTTTCTGGTATCACCGTCAATGCCACGCTAACGGCACTTAAGTTCTTCTTCAAAATAACACTCGATAAACCTGAAGTCATCGCACGGGTTTGTCCCGTGACGGTTGCCCGTAAATTGCCTGAGGTCTTGAGTCTATATGAGGCTAAGCGTTTTATGTCTTGCCCAATGCATCCTAAATTCAAAGCCGCGTTAGCTGTCGCTTATGGCTCGGGTTTACGTGTCAGTGAAGTGGTGTCTTTAAAAGTGAGTGATATCGATAGTGAACGTATGATCCTGCGTGTTGAGCAAGGTAAAGGCAGCCGTGATCGCTATGCGCTGTTATCACCCGCACTCGTTGATCATCTTCGGGATTGGTGGTGTTTTGCGAACCGTGAAGGTCAAATGTTTCAAGGTAGTTGGTTATTTCCAGGCTTGAACCCTATCGACCATATGACAGCTCGTCACTTGAGTCGAGTCTGTAAGCAAACAGCTAAAGCGGCGGATATTGAGAAGAATGTATCAATGCACACGCTACGTCATAGTTTTGCTACGCACTTACTTGAAGCGGGTGTAGATATTCGCGTCATTCAAGTACTACTGGGGCATGCTCAACTGAATACCACGGCTCGTTATACAAAGGTGGCAACGGATTTACTCAGACACGTTATCAGTCCATTAGATTCATTATCGATAAAACATTGAGCCGCTCATGCCTCGCCCAACACTGGAAGTGGCCGATGTCTTTCGGGCACACGGCCAACATTGGCGTAAGTCGCATGCTGGTCATGTCAGTTTAGCGCAACTCAAAGTGATGTCAGGTATTGAACACTGTCGCAGTGAAGTGCTCGGTGGTCATGTTTTACATTGCCCTGCGTGTGAGCATATACAAATAGCTTATAACTCATGTCGTAATCGACATTGCCCGAAGTGCCAAGCCAGTGCCGCCAAACGTTGGTTAGCTGCTAGGCAAACCGAATTACTGCCTGTCGATTATTATCATGTTGTCTTCACCTTGCCACAATCTATCAGTGAATTGGCTTATTACAACAAGTCAGTGATGTATGGTTTGTTACTCAAAGCTGCTGCCAAAACACTGCTAACGATTGGCGCTGATACTAAACATTTAGGTGCTCGCTTAGGTGTTACTTTTGTCTTGCATACGTGGGGCAGCGCGCTGACACATCATCCCCATGTGCATGGCATTGTACCGGGTGGCGGCTTATCGCTTGATGGTGAAAACTGGGTGTCGTGTAAGGCAGGATTCTTCTTACCTGTACGGGTGTTATCACGTTTGTTTCGACGGTTATACCTAGAGGGATTACGTGAAGCGTATGAGCAGAATAAATTACAGTTCTTTGGTGATTGTTTACCTATTATGGAGGAAAAGGCCTTTATGGCTTGGCTAAACAATCAACGCAACGTTGAATGGGTGGTATATGCCAAACGACCTTTTTCGGGACCACAAGCAGTATTGGCTTATCTGTCGAGATACACACATCGGGTTGCTATCGCAAACTCACGATTGGTTGCTATGGATAAACAAACGGTGAGTTTCAAGTGGAAGAACTATCGCGTTAAAGAGCAGAATAGACACCGCACCATGACGCTGACTCACGATGAGTTTATCCGGCGTTTTTTGCTGCATGTGTTACCGAGTGGTTTTCACCGTATTCGTCATTACGGTTTGACGGCTAACACAGGTCGTAAAAAGAACTTGGCTAAGGCGCGACAATTGCTGCATGTTAAAGAGCCTGCAGTGGCACTGGCTGAAGCGATATCAGATGAAGCAAAAGCGCATGAGCCAACAGCTACCTTTGTGTGTCCTTGCTGTGGTGCAGGCATGGAAGTCACTGAAGTCTTACCGCACTTGTATTTACCGCGAGCACCGCCCTTAATGTTGAATTAGTGGTGAGAAATGAGCAAAGGTTAAATTATCGGCTACGGTTGATAAGGGCTAGTCTCGTTCGGTTTGCTCAATTTGCTCAAAGATGAACTAAAATAAAACAGTATCAGAGGACAATATCTCAGTGAAAAACACATTAACATTATGTAATTTAGTATTGATAACGTATTCCCCCCACCAAGACAAAAAGACAATTAAGCAATCCCCATAGCACCGAGTTTGGTTTCCGCGGTTTCTTCATTGTGAGCCTTTCAGACATCAGCCTTGTGATGATGGGCTGTGGATAGGTTTTGTGTACTGGCTGATATCTGAAAACCTTAACAAAGAAGACGTTAGCTATTGAGATATTAACGTCAGCAATGTTGCCCAAAGTGAACAATAGCTTTGAATCAAAATTGCTTTCAAGCATGAAATATTTCTGGTGAATTTTAGCGTTTATAGCTGATACACTACAGGTCGCTTTGAGCTGAAAGCGGACGTTAAAAATAACGGTGGTGTAACATCCGCAATGCACAAAGCTGACCCAATCTAGACATATATTTACCACCATCAATAGCCAGCTTAGCCGAAAAAAGTATTAATGTTGGAGCAGAATCACTCATCGGTAGTTCGAATTACTTGATAGTCTAGAGGTATTCGACCTAGGAAAAAAACAAAGAGTAAAAACATACATTGGTAGACGAATGATAAGAAATTTCTGCCAGTCTATTCATTAGAACTATCCATAGGGATTTAAGAGTAGATGTTACTTGTAAAACATAATTGCTTATTTAAAAGGGATGTATTTGCGATAAAGAAATATTTCCAGCCATAAACCCTAAAAGGATACTATGGCTAGAAAGTTAAGATTTTTAAATAGTTTAAAATTTATACTCTATATTGGCATAAAGAGTTTTAGTTTGCCCTATGCCAATCTCCTGATGGCCATTTTGCAAATAAATGACTTCATCACTCAAATTTTTAATACCGGCTTTAAATTCAACACCATCATTTTGTGTAATTGCCATGTGATACTTCAAGCCTACATCAATTTTGCTGTAACCTGGTAAGAAATATACGTTATCTTCATCATTAGGAACATCATCGAAATAATTAATACCCAAGTATAGGTTTAATTCAGGTAAAATAGAAAGTAATTGATAGTTAACAAAAATAGATCCACTCTTCTCGGGAATGCCTTCCGGTGTATGTCCAACCCAATCAGGGTTCTTCTCATCTTTACTCACTTCTGCATCGGTATAAGCTAAGCTGAGTTGAATGGTAAGTCCTTCTGTGACCTGCCAGCTACTATCTAATTCAATACCTTTTGAGGTTTGTTCGCCAATAAGTTTAACGATGCGCTTACCATTACTATCTTTAAGATTGTTAGGAATATTCGACTTCACAATATCGTAATATACTAAGCTGTATTGTAAACTGTCTTCAAACGCGATCCCCTTTATTCCGATTTCCCACTGCTTACCTTCTGAAGATTTAACTTCACCGATAACATTAGCAGCACTGTTAGGTTGGTATGACGTGGCATAACTTGTGTATAAAGACAGTTCCGGCATAGCTTTATATAATAACCCGGTATTCCAAACCACCGCACTATCATCAACTTCTGACTCCCAACCATCCGTATCACTCTCTTTCTCACTAAAGTCATTATATCTGAGTGCTAAATTCACAATAAACTTTTCACCAAGATAAGCGGTATCACTGGCAAATATCCCCCAATTTCGAGCACGTCCAAATTCGTCGTACATAGGAGTTAAATCGGATTGAAATTCACCATAAACAGGTCGGTAAATATTAAAAATAGTAGGGTATTCTTCTGATGGTTGTAGCGCCCCCTCGCCCCAAGTCCCTTCAAAATCAGATTTTCCATAATCACCACCTAAAGTTAATTTATGTCTGATATTTCCCAGTTCAAAGTCACCTAATAATAAAACAGAAGCATGGTGTGATTTTTTATCTTTAGCAGTGTAGCCATAAGCGCCTCTAAATATATCTCCTTGCACAACCGCTATGCCATCAACTTCACCATCTTGAGAAATAAATTCATCAATTTGAGTTTCTTTCCAGTTATTTTCCCAGTGCTGGTAGCTATAAGTAAATTCGGTGCGCCAATCAAGGTTAAAGGCATGACTTAAGGTAATATCAATAAACTCTTTATCGTCTATCGAACCATCTCCTGGTTCTGTTGTGACCCGATCAAGTGGAACATCCACCACCTCATAGGTACCATCCCCTAACTCCAACAATGGGATACCTCTATCAATAGGTAATTCAAGATGATGCATTTCTAAAGCTGTGGTTAGCTTGGTGTTTTCACTTAGTTGAAAGGTTAGACTAGGTGCGATGGTATAGCTTTTTTGTTCGGTAAAATCACGATATGATTCGGAGTTTTCCGCAGCACCGATAAATCGGTATAAAACCGAGTCATTATCATTGGCAGAGCCGGTAATATCACCTATAAATTCTTTCTTGCCATGTTCATCAAAGCGAAATTTAAATGAGCCTTTTTTCTCTGCTTGCGGCTTTTTGGTCGTATAATTCACAATACCTCCTGGTGCATTCACGCCAAAGTTTACCGATGCGGGGCCTTTTAGCACTTCAACCGTTTCAATGGTATTCATATTAACCCGTGCATTAAAGCCTTCACGTTGACCGTTACGGTAAGTATAACTTTCCCTAAAACCACGAATATAATATTGAGTATCCACTCCGCCCATTCTTTGGCGGGTGGCAGTGCCTGAAACATAAGTCAATGCTTCTTCTATTCTTGATACATCTATATCGTCAATAAATTCACTGTTAAGTACTTGAATAGATCGAGACAAATCTAATATAGCAACGTCTGAACGTAAAGTTGATGCGGCATCGAGGTTGCGGTAACGATTTAGTTTTTCCCCGTTAACCACAATAGTTTCTATATTTTCAACATCGGTAACGTTAGCATAATCATCTCGATTTATTTCATTAGCCGATACTTTTTCTTCTACTGATTTTAGTTTGATGACCACACTATTAGGACCTTGCCACACCGCTTGCAAATTGGTTTCTTTTAAAAGTTGTTGTAATGCCATTTTTACCGAAGTTGCCGAATTAATTTTAGGTGCATCAATCCCTCGGATTAAACTATCACGAACAAAAATCTGAATTTTAGATTGCTTGGAAAGTTGCGACAAAGCACTGACTAAAGGTTGGCTATTAAGATTAATAACAGTTTTTGGTGCAGTTTCAGCATAACTGAGTGCCAAAGGTGAAATAGCCAAAGATACAGAAACAACAGACATTTTAACAATTGGGTTAAACACGGAATAAGCTCCATTTAAATAGTAATGAGAATTAGTTACACTCGGTAGACGGGATGACATTTTAAAAACCCGTAAATTAATTTACGAAAAAATAAAATATATTATTAAATTAAACAATAGGTTGCTTTGCTAATAACAATCATTTAGATTTACGTTTTTTTTGATAGGAAAGTAAACTGTGGATAAGCAGGCTTTAAAAAACCTCACTTCAGCCCATTCTTGGCTTGGTTTAATAATATCTACCGTTTTGTTTATTGTCTTTTTAGCAGGTTCTTTTAGCTTTTTTTTGAGTGACTTAGATCAGTGGGAGCACGGTGCACATTTTCCTAATAAAAATGCAGACCATTTTATTAGTGCCCAACAAGTCATTATCAAAAACTTAACAGGTAAAAATATAGATGCTAAGGAAAGCGTTTGGTTGAGAATGGCGACAGATCAAGTTCCCTATCATGATTTAATGTATAGCTATATTGATCCAAAAGGTAATAGCCAATCTCCCGATCCCATCATGCATGCCGTGAGTGGAGATTATATATATGACTATGCAGATCTTAGTCTTGGCTCATTTTTTAGAACCCTACATATAAATTTGTTTGTTCCTGTCATAGGTAAGTATTTGGTTGGATTAGTCACTTTATTCTTTTTTGTCGCATTAATCACTGGTGTGCTGATCCATTGGCGGAAAATATTTAACAATTTATTCTTATTTAGAACTATCCGTACCCGGGATAAACAACTAGATAGTCATAATATTATTGGGGTAATGGGACTTCCTTTCCACTTGTTGTATGCAGTAACGGGCGTTATCTTTAACTTAGCCATTATTTTTGAAGGAGTAAACTTAGTTACTCTGTTCGATGGTAACGATGTGGCACTAGAGGAAGCAACCCGATACACCAGTAAAATAATACCGCCTTCGGGTAACTTTATGGCAATGGATGGCGATGATATTAGTATTGATTTTTATTTACGTAAAAGTGAAAAAGATATCCTAGGATTTACCGCAAAAACTCTAGAGATAGAGGGCTGGGAAAATGATAACGCCAAGATAAAATTTGAAGGTCATATCCAGGGAGATTTTGCTAAAACTAGTATTATCCAATATCACATGCAAAGTGGAAAAATAAGTTATCAAAACTTAGATTTCGACAATACGTACCGTAATGGCGAAAGTACTATGGATAAATTGCATTATGGTGACTTTGCCGGATATCCCCTTAAAATTGTCTTTTTTTTACTTGGGTTAGGTACTTGCTACGTCATCATTTCTGGCAATTTGTTGTGGATAACAGCTCAACAAAAAAAACGACAACACTCTGCTTTTGCGCTTAAATTAGTCAAAAGTCTCAGCAGTAGTGTCTTTACCGGAGGTTTTGTAGCGATCTCACTGTCATTTATACTCACTCGATTGTTGCCAATCAGTATTACTGATAAATCTGAATTAATTTGTATCGCTTTTTACCTAATAATACTCGTCTGCTTTATATATAGCTGGTTAGTAAAAGACCAATTTAGAGTAATGAGTAACATTCTTAAAATGGCATCATTTTGCTTTATTTTAGTGCCCATTTTAGACTGGTTATTATTATCTCAAGGTATATTAACTATGCTGAATTATCAGCGCTATTCACTTGTGATTGTTCAGTCACTTTGTTTAGTTACAGGCTTTTTGTGCTGGTTTATGGCTAAAGAGTTATCACAAAAAGGTCAAAAAACTCTGATAGTTAAATAGTAAAATTTATCATTAGCGATATAGCCCAATGGTAAAAATTAAAAATATTACGGGATTTATATCACTGAACCCGTCTAATGAATTAAAGCTGTGTTTTGTTTATTTGAGCTTGTTATTAAAGGTTTAACAAATCGTTATGGCTGTGCCTATTATTTCTCCACCTATTACCTTAACTTGGTATGAAGAGCACTATAAAAGTTTATATCAATTGATCTATCGTCAAGTCGATTGTGTGGCGCTTACTCAAGATATATTGCAAGATCTCTATTTAAAATTAAGCAAGATACCCGATGTGAGCGCGGTTAATAACCCTAAAAATTATTTGATGCAAATAGCTTGTCGTTTGGTGATAGATAATAAACGTTTAAAAGTAAGCCAAGTGGAGACCGGCCAAGATGAAACTTTAGCGAGTGTCGTCTGTCCCATCGCCAGACCAGAAAATACGGCCATCAATACTAACTTAATTGCGAATGTAAAAACGGCATTGGCAAAGTTACCAGAAGATAAACGAGACTTAATATGGTTAAGCGCTATTGAAGGTTGGAGTTACCCAAAGATAGCCAGCCATAAAGGCCGATCTTTAAGTTGGGTGGAGAAATCTATAGCTCAAGCCATGGTATTACTTAGCGAGTTTAAACGTCAAACTCATGAGGCCGAAGAATGAATAATAATAAAAAGATTCTAGAACAAGCCTGTAACTGGTTAAGTCAAATTAAATCAACTCAAGAATATGATGCGATCGCTTTTAATGAATGGCTAAGTTGTGATGATAAACACCTGCAAGTTTTTAATGAAGTAAGTGAAAACTGGCAGTTATTAACTCTCATCAACTCCCCCGCTATACCCCTTTCAATAGTTCCTAAAGAGACAAATAATGTTAATCAAAACCAACTCTCTCGGTCTTGGTTTGCAATCGCGGCAAGCGCCTTATTGGTACTTGTCAGTCAGCTTTATTTATTCAATCATGTAGATGAGAAGAGCTATGTCAGTAAAGTCAGCGAATACAAAGAATTTACTCTCGATGATGGCAGTATGGTTATTTTACATGCTCAAACGAAACTAAAGACGAACTTTAGTCGTAATCAACGATTGTTAGTGCTTGAACAAGGTGATGCTCACTTTGTTGTTGCTAAAGATCCAGAACGCCCTTTTATCGTTAAATATAATCAACATACTTTTACCGCTTTAGGCACCGCTTTTAGTATCACAACCAGACCCCAACTCAGTATTTTAGTCACCGAACATAGTGTGGCAGTAAAAACTGAGCAAAACAAAACTATTGTTAAAGAAGCAGAAGCACTCATTTATCATAATAATTGGCAACCACAGCCACTTATACAAGCCAAGCAAACAATGGCTTGGCAACAAGGTAAAATAATATTTGAACAACAACCGCTACATCAAGTACTAGCGCAGCTTGCTCCCTATTTTAAAAAGCCGATTCAATTGATAAATTTATCGGTCCGCAATGAAGCCGTTACCGGAAATTTTGAACTTGCTCAGGCAGAGCAAGCCTTAAACATGATTGCCTTGGGTTTAGACTTAAAAATTAGAAATAATAATAGCAAAATAATGCTTTATTAGTTTATGTCTACACTCCAAAGTTTTCAATTGTCAACGCCAATAACGCACTGATAAGTCTTTAAAAATGGCTTAATTATCATTGCTCATTGATTAGGGAGTGAAGGTGACTTTGACACAAAAATTTCAAATGTATGACTCTATATACCACTGAACACCATGTTTTTTTTGTATTTATTTCTGCTGTAAAATCAGAAAGTAGCCTCTACTTTCATCTAATTATTTATGCCAGTAATAACAAGTTAGGTATTAAAACATAATTTTAATAAGATCAGCTTTCCTAACAAAGTTAACATCAAGTGATAGGAGTCAACGGTAGCAATGAGCCTTGAAGCGGTCATTAAAATTAACCGCTCTTTTTTGACGTTAGCTTTTGATGAGGGCAAAACTACCAGTATTCATTGTTCTAAGGTCACTAGCTACCCTTGAGTTCAATTGGTGAATGCAAGGCACAAAGTGAACCTAAAAACGTGAACAACATAAAGTTAAAGGGACCTAGCTTTGAATTAGCCTCTTTAAAATGTAGTATTGATAAAGAGAGTTGAATTCTGCGTCATAAATATTATACGTCACCCTTTATGTTTTCCTCCTTCACCTAAATGAAGACGAAAAAAAACCGCGACTCGTTAGAGATGCGGTTTCTTAGAATATGGCGGTGAGCGAGAGATTCGAACTCTCGAAAGGGATAAACCTTTACACGCTTTCCAGGCGTGCGCCTTCAGCCACTCGGCCAGCTCACCGTATTGTTGTTAATCTGTCTATTTAGAGACAAATTTTTCAACTGCGCTATGGTAGGTAAAAATCTTTTATAGTGCAAGTAAATTCAGGGTGTTAACCGGTAAAATAACACTGAATGCTCAAAGAACGTTCAGTGCGAGTAAACTTGTGCGCCGTACTCGTGTTTTACGCGTTACCTTTAATTTTTAACTTATGCTCTTCTGCAAAGTTAAGCATTCTGTCTAGTGAGATAGTCGCTTCTTTCGCTAAGATTTCGTCTACAAAGATTTCTTTGCCTACAGGGCTCTCTAAAGCATCTGCAATAGACTTAAGACCGTTCATAGCCATCCATGGGCAATTAGCACAACTTCTACAGGTTGCGCCGTTACCGCCTGTTGGCGCTGCTACAAATGTTTTGTTTGGGCTCGCTTGTTCCATTTTATAGAAGATGCCTTTATCGGTAGCAACAATAAAGTGCTGATTTGGCATTTCTTGACTGGCTTTTATTAATTGGCTTGTTGAGCCTACCGCGTCAGCAAGCGCTACGACGTTTGATGGCGATTCAGGATGCACTAAAACCGCTGCATCAGGGTATTGAATTTTAAGATCTTGTAATGCTTTGGCTTTGAATTCGTCATGCACGATACAAGCGCCCTGCCACATTAACATTTCCGCGCCGGTTTCTTTTTCAATGTAGGCACCTAAGTGACGATCAGGTCCCCATAAAATAGGCTTACCTTCACTTTCAAGCATATCTACAATTTCAAGGGCAATACTTGAGGTAACTACCCAGTCTGCACGTGCTTTAACCGCAGCAGAGGTATTAGCATAAACCACTACAGTATGATCAGGGTGTTCATCACAAAAGGCTGAGAATTCATCTACAGGACAGCCTAAGTCTAACGAGCAAGTCGCTTCAAGCTCAGGCATCAATACTGTTTTTTCAGGCGTTAAGATTTTAGCGGTTTCGCCCATAAATTTAACACCAGCAACAATTAATGTTTCTGCGGGGTGTTGCTTACCAAAACGAGCCATTTCTAGAGAGTCGGCCACACAGCCGCCTGTTTCTTCAGCCAATGCTTGAATTTCAGGGTCTGTGTAGTAGTGAGCAACCAATACGGCATTTTTGTCAATTAATAGCTGTTTAATTTTCGCTATGTATTGTGCCTTTTCATTATTGTCTAAAGGCTTTGGCTTAGCAGGAAATTGAAAATCAAAATCAACGGCTGTATTACTTACACTCATGAGTTCTCTCTAGTTCAGGACATTTTAAAACGCGGCAATTATAAGGGAAATAGCCACTAATGTGTAGCAGAGAATATGCAGCTTAGGTACTTGTCATTCCATTAAATTTATTCCCAGAGCTATGTCAGAGAAGTTAAACAACTACGATTTGTGTTGGTATAGTCATTCTATATCTAACAAGTTTGTGCAGTTATTGCTTTTCTGGCAAGCGCCCAAGGGCAGTACCTACTAAAAGGCAAAGGCTTATACGCTGCTTTATTGATTTTGATTAGGACGCTACATGGATGTCGCTCATAGTGAATGAGCATTTACTTCGTCCGTAACGGCTTAACGAACTCAGCGTTTAAGTTAGCGAATCGCTTTTCAACATCACAAAATAAAAGAAATAAAAGAGAGAACGATAGCGCTAATGAAACAGTAGCCAAGGGCTTAACTTATTTTGCTAATGTAAGCGCCGAGTTATTGTTATCGGTAGGGGGAAATCTAGTAATGTAGGCACTTAAGGTTAAGAGATGGAGATGAAAGATTAGCAGCCAACAATAAAAAAGGCTCAACCGATTGGTTGAGCCTTAGAGTAATTGCTAGGCTATTACTTAAAAGTAATGAGTCATTACTTTACAGATTTTTTGTTACGAGCGCGTAAACCAAAGCCAGCAAGTGCTAGACCAAAGATAGCTAAAGTACCAGGTTCAGATACAGGTGTAGGGTCTTCAACTGCATAAACGTATCGAACTTGCACATCTGCAGATGCAAGAGTAGTTAGGGATTCATCATAGTTTCCGCCGTCTCGAGTAACTGATGTTCGTGCGAAAGTACCTACATCAAAGCCAATTGTACCAGTGCCGATAAATTCAGAAAAAATGTCGTCACTAAAAGTGAATGAGAAATTCTTGCTATCATTAGCAGCAAGGTCCACATCCAATACCTGACCTGCGGTAAATGCTATACCAGCACGAGGAACATTTAAGTCGGCTGATACTTCTATTTTAGCTATCTCCACTTCTTCAAAATCCAAAAAGATGTGAGCAGTGTTAATCCATTCTTGTAATATACCAGCAGTTGCTGTATTTGTTAACGAACCAACAGCGTGTTGGGTGCCAGAAAAAATCAGTTCAATAGATTGAAGCATCCCTAGTGAGCTGTCAAATTGAGCAAAAGAAACTGATTGATCCACAAAGTTCATTGGTTGTTCTACAACAACGTCTCCTTGCCAAGCAGTTGTGATAATTCCAGCGTTAGCCGTTGCAGTCATACCGATAAATACAGCGGCAGTAAATAATTTTTTTAACATTTGGTCAATCCCTGTTTGTGTTTGGTTTACAATATTAACATAATTTACAAGTAGCACAAGCAATATAGATGCCAACTATTTATCATATTGTTTTTAAAGGCTTTTTACTTACTTTGGTTGTTTCTTATTAAGCAGGTGTAAAATTTACTGACAATAGTTTTAGTCTTGTTAATAAATGTAGCCACTCATTTTGTTAACAAATTAAGCACCGGCACTAGGGTTTGTTTATCTTTCCAGTTTATTTTTTCGGCTATTTGTTGGGTATTCATACAAGGCGAGCCTTTGTCATGTGGTTATTCTACATAAAAAGGCGATAACGCGGTAAAAAGGCCCAACAAACACTGCCCGATGGATTCGGTTAAAAGCGCTTTACGATTTGTTGAGTCGTATTGGCTTAACATGACTAGGCTACTCGCCGCGATTTAGTCATTGAAATGGAGTGCATTGCAGCCATATATTCGGCTTTTTGCTGAGGTATCATTTGATGCATCTAGCCCTAATGGATTTCCGGCCCTATTACCTCATCAGTTCCGCGACTTATGATAGCCCTTGGTATAAAAAGGCCTCCTACAGTGGGGTGCTGAACTGTATCCCATCAATCTCTATTATCTAGCAAGGCGCAAGGTGCTTTATGGCCTTCGTTTTCTAAAAACTATTATCTTTTACTTTTGAATTCTTTTAATTTTGTACACTTTTAAATTTGTCATCTTCTTGGTGGTGAAGTATCGCCCATGCCATAGGAGCCATTTTGTCTGCCAAAGCAACCGTCGCATTATTATAACTACTGCGCTCTTTTAATTGCCTTACCCAGACACTTACTTGGTCAGTTTTATTTTCACAATGCCTCAAGGCCGCTCTCGCACCATTAATCACTTGTGTTTTTAAATAAACATTTCCACCTTTAGAAATCCCTAACAAGATTGGTTTTCCTCCCGTCGAATGCTGTCCAGGCACTAGTCCCAGCCAAGTGGAAACATGACGACAACTGTTAAACGCTTTACCATCTCCTATACCAGCATAAAAAGCGGTAACTACAATTGGCCCTAAGCCCTTCATGGTGCTTAATCGTTAACAAACATCATACTGTCTATTGATTCCTAATATCCCCGTATCAATAGGCTTAACATGAACTGACAGGTCATCAAGTTCTTCACTTAATCCTTGGAAGTAATGGCGCGCTGGAATGAAGCGTCATTATCAAAATCAATAACGCCGTATGTAAGCCTTTACCTTTTATTAGATACTCGTCCTTTGGGAGTTTATGAGCAAGCTAATAACGGCACAAAATTAAAGAACTATGGAATAACTATATTTAAATAATTGTGCTTATTCTAAGCTCGCTAATAAAACTCTAACTTGATCAATTTATTAGTCTAATTGGTATTGGTAAGGTTATCGCTTAGGAAACAATAATAACGGAAATTTGCTAATATCATTTTCATTAAATTTGTGATCTTGTTGTGCTTAGGAAAAATAAATCATGGCAAGGCGCTCGATTGAGCAATAGCTGGCTATTGGGATTGAGAGCAACGTAACCATGGATTGTTTTAATTCGTACAAGTGGGCAATAATTTAATGAAATTTTCTAAGAGCAGAGATAAGAATAATGAAATTTAAAATGACTGTATCTTAAATTGTTTACGTAAAGTAGCGAATTTAAATAGAGAGTAACTAATTATACTTAGTAGGTTTTCTGAAGAGGTGTACTATTAAGATGGTCGGCCGTGAAGGATTTGAACCTTCGACAAATTGGTTAAAAGCCAACTGCTCTACCAACTGAGCTAACGGCCGATCTTAATGGTAATAGTAAACAAGTAGTAATTTAGTGGTCGGCCGTGAAGGATTTGAACCTTCGACAAATTGGTTAAAAGCCAACTGCTCTACCAACTGAGCTAACGGCCGAACTAAATACTAATTTTTAAAATATAAGACTCTTGAATGGTCGGCCGTGAAGGATTTGAACCTTCGACAAATTGGTTAAAAGCCAACTGCTCTACCAACTGAGCTAACGGCCGATACAAGATTTATATTTTAGGTTTACTTGCTTCACTATCTTTTACGATAAGAAGACTTTTATTCAACTTAGGTAACACTTAACAAGAGACCACTTAAGTTTGAAAGTGGTCGGCCGTGAAGGATTTGAACCTTCGACAAATTGGTTAAAAGCCAACTGCTCTACCAACTGAGCTAACGGCCGAACTTATTACTTACTACCTTACTAAAATAAAACAATCTTGAATTGGTCGGCCGTGAAGGATTTGAACCTTCGACAAATTGGTTAAAAGCCAACTGCTCTACCAACTGAGCTAACGGCCGATACAAGATTTATATTTTAGGTTTACTTGCTCCACTATCTTTTAGGATAAGGAGACTTTTATTCAAACCTAAGTACAACTTCAATAAGTTATTACTCAAGCGAGAAAGTGGTCGGCCGTGAAGGATTTGAACCTTCGACAAATTGGTTAAAAGCCAACTGCTCTACCAACTGAGCTAACGGCCGACGTTGCAATGAGTCAGTGCCTCAATGCGGGGCATATAATACTCATAATATTTTTAAGTGCAACAATAAATTTCGTTTTTATTGATATTATTCACTGTTCGAGCAAATACCCATCAATAAGCTAGTTTTATCAGCAAGAAAAAGTAACTATCTACGATTACTCACTAATATTCTTACTTAGTTAAACTAGCTAAACGTGGTTGTGCAAGTTTTGCTGCGGTTGATTTAGGGTACTCTTTTAGCAATTGTTGATAACTCGCTATCGCTTTTTTAGTATTATTTTTCTTTTGAGCAACCATGCCAAGTTTTAATAAAGCATCCGGACGCTTAGTTGAATCTGTATGCTTATCAACAACAATCTGAAACTCTTTATCAGCTTGCTCAAGTTCACCTTGATTAAAGAGTAACTGCCCTAACCAGTAGTGTGCATTAGGAGCATAACTAGAATTAGGAAAGCTTCTGTTAAATGCTTTAAATTCTACTATAGCTTGTTTGTAGCTTTTATCTTTTAAAACAAGGTTAAGTGCTCTGTCATAAGCTTCATTTTCAGTTAAATTACTACTGTAGCTTGTTCCAACAACGGGAGCATTGACACTTGGTCTTGAAGTGGAAGGAGCTAAAGCAGCCTTCTGAGTAGATTCAAGCACTTCATTGACCCGTCTATCAATTTCTTGATAAAGCTCTCTCTGACGTTCTAATACTTGACCTAATTGATGAGTATGTAATTCGGTTACACCGCGAAGTTCATTTAAATCGCTTTGTAATAGGTCCAACTGACGTTGGATATTCACTTGTGCCTTATTACGTGAGTCTAATTTACGTGACAAGGTGAATAGTTGCTCTGTTAACACTGAAGAGTCGATAGAATTGGTGTTAACATCAATGACTGGCGCTTTAGCTACAGCTAACGCACTAAGGGCGCTAGCTGTAAACATCATGCCAAATAAAACTTTATTTAGTTTCATTCAGTTACCTGCTTAGTTGGACTGTTTAAGTATTAGTAAACTAGTACGGCACGACGGTTTTTAGCAAAAGCATTTTCGCTACGGTCTTTAACCATTGGCTTTTCTTCACCATAGCT
>Ga0209395_1004634_pt1 | contig 16010 bp, 10 predicted proteins | sample GOMGulsemesocosm_3_FD_184635 | JGI IMG/M metagenome (GOLD analysis project Ga0209395, IMG submission 184635) | Methane-oxidizing microbial communities from mesocosms in the Gulf of Mexico - GOM9D Gulf of Mexico (SPAdes) (version 2) | ecosystem: Environmental > Aquatic > Marine > Cold seeps... | reverse complement strand
CGAGCTCCGCCACAGGCAGAGTTTTTTGTGTAAATAACTCAGGGGTGTAATAGTAAATGCTGCTCAAGGAGGAGGCTGGTAGGGCATTTTGCAGGCTGGGATTATGAGCCATCAAAATTAGAGTAGTTTTAATCAAAATCGGGCAGTTTTTGGATTTATAATAGCTAGCGACGCACTTCATCTCGATAAATGCCTAACACTTGCCTGTCACGTAGAGTATGTTAGCGCTTGAATGGGGCGTTTGTTCTTTTTATACTCAACAAAGACATCTGTACTTGCGTTTTCACCCTGGACTAGGACTGCAACTGATTCCTAATCATGTAACAATGCCGTTCAACTACATATTGTTAGGTTAATCATGACTAATTTTATTACCGATAGAGTTATCGTTGTCACTGGTGCTGGCGGAGGTTTCGGCCAACTAATTTGCCAGAAGGCCGCACAATTAGGTGCAAAAATTGTTGCCTCAGATGTTGACGAGTCTGCGCTGGATGAAGTCGTCAATGAAATCAATGAAAAAGGGGGTACGGCAGTCGCGGTATGTGCTGACGTGACCAATCGGCAACAAATGATCAGTCTGGGTGATTCAGCAGTTGAAGCATTCGGTCAAATTGATGTCATGGTGAACAATGCCGGTATTATGCCCTTGGCATTCTACTCGGATCACGAGCAGGCCGCTGATGCATGGGAAAAGTGCATCGACATCAATTTTAAGGGTGTATTGAATGGCATCTCTGCTGTACACGATCAGATGATTAAACAAAGGCGCGGTCATGTCGTCAACATCGCTTCAATATATGGTAACTACCCAACCGCAGGCGGAGGTGTGTATGGCGCAACCAAAGCTGCTGTCGTCTTTCTGTCAGAATCTTTACGAATGGAATCGCAAGGTAAAATCAAGGTGACAACGATACGTCCCACAGGCGTGCCTGCAACTGGTCTTGGCGCAGGCATAATTAACCCTATGGCTGTGAGTGGCCTGTTGGGCATCAATACTGAGTCTTACCTGTCCAAATTTGAAGCCGCAGAGGCCGGGCAGTTACCTAGCAGCATGTTAGATATCAATGACATAGAATACTGGGCTCTCGATCCATCATCTCTCGCCGACCAGGTAGTCCATGCAATCAATCAACCTTGGGGGGTTGCTATCACAGATATGACAGTGCGCGCATCAGGTGATGGTTATATCAATTAGGAAAAGTTGAAGCTGCGTAGGTCGGTAATATCCAGATCGAGACAGAAATAAGTTTAAGTTAGCCCGCACTAATCATCTACACTCTGTTAGCTTGCTCTACTGGAAATTTTACTTTGGTACTTTGCTCTGGAACGAGCGATCTAAATCCTTACTCTCTCTGGCACTTTATTCTAGAATAACCTACCTAAAACCTTACTCGGGCACTTACTCTATGGTGGCGCAAGTTTCGTAGAGTCGGACGCTCTAAAGGCTGTAAGTCATTGATCTATAAAAAAATGGTGGGCCTTCCCCGATTTAACCGGCCGGCGTACCGGGGGGGGGGGCTGCCGATTATGAGTCGGCAGCTCTAACAAGACAAAACAGTAATTATCACTGGGATCACTCACGGCTACCACCTCTCAGCCAACCGCCCGCTCCAGTACCTCGGACCTTCCCACAGGACAAACTCGCGCTCAGCGGGCCACTCTGGAGGACTCTGGGCAGCTGTCGTGGTGAGCCGTAAATTCAGGCTTTTCCAACAGTTTAGCTGGGGCAGAACCATTTTTATCCCTCCGTTCCTTTTTCTGCCCGTTCTGCTTTAGACCGCGATCATGGCTTGATTGTTGTGCCGTTAGATGGCAGTTTTGTCGGGATTAAACTTTCAAAACGTTGAGTAGGTGATTATGAAATTCGGGCTGTTACTGGTTTTTATTCTGAATGCTGTTTTCTGTGCCAACAGCTACGCCGATATGCAAAGTGATTTTTGGGATGCGGTTGCTTCGCTAAAGGGACAGTCCTTTTCCGGCGAGCTGGTTATTGGTACAGAGCCTAGCGATAAAGACTTCATGAAAGGAGATGCGATCATGTACATCTGGAAAGCTTCCGATCAGGAAATTCGCATCCCGTTTCATATTGGTGATGATCATTCGCGAACCTGGGTGTTGAGGAAAACCGATGCTGGCATCCAGTTAAAGCATGATCACCGTAAACCGGATGGTTCAGATGATAAGATTACCCAATATGGCGGTGACAACTTTGCCAAAGGGACGCCAATACGACAGGAGTTTGCCGCCGATAAATATACAGCGGAGTTTTTGCCAGCTTCGGGTAAAAATATCTGGGCGATGGAAATTGAGCTAGGGCGGCGTTTTGTCTATGAGCTTCGACGCGAACATGAGGATCGTTTTTTTCGTGTTGAGTTTGATTTAAGCCACTCCGTTTCAACGCCGGTGCCGGCCTGGGGTGATTAGAGGGCATTCCAGCCAACGAACTGAGGGTTCTGGTTAGATGTCATTGTGATGTTAGGGAAGGGGGGGTTGCGAGATCAAGCGTCAACCTGTGCCCACGACCAAATTACCGGCAGCCAATTGGTCTTCCTGTCGAATTTCTTTCCCGCAGACACAAAAAAAAGGCCCATAAATCCATGATCTACAGGGCTTTCTCGAAATATAGGGCTCTGGATGTTGGGATCGGACCAACGACCCATTGATTAACAGTAAGTCGATCTCTGTTTCTGCGTTAGAGTAAGTTTAATAGATCTAACATTTTCTCTCTGTGGACACTTCGCATCGTTTGATGCAGGCCTTGGCCGCGCGAGCAATCCCATGAACCTACCTGGGTAAGAGAGCGGCGCATGCGGTGGCTTCAGTCTGTTAGCAAGGTTAGCGATTTCTGGATGTTCCTGTAGATGTCTCGGATTTATTCATTCTTGGTTGGGACCTGATCAAGGCGGAACACTTTCGAAATCCCAGGACAAGTGCGTTTGCAGAATGGAACAGGGGAGTGGTTTGAAAATCAAAGTCGGATTACGGTAATCCCCAAAAGTTAATTTGCCATTGCCGTATGACAGGCTGACCAAAAAATATTCGATGCGACCCCTTTGTCGCGCATTATAAACCTAATATACTAAGCGGCTTCATCAGCCATCCGCGCCTCGCGCTTTGCCGACATGTTGAACGCCACCATGACACCAATGGCGACCGGCAACATGAGAGTACCGATAACAACACTGGCATAGGCTGCTTCAACAGAATTTAGCGTATTCGTTGCCACAAACATGGAAAGCAATATGTTCTTTAGCGATGTTTCAACGGCTACGGTAGAGCTGACTCTCCGATCGAGGCCCGAAATCCGCGGTATGCCATAACCCAATACTAATGCAGCAACGACATAGATAGTAGCGGGAACAAATAGCGCGGTGGCGCTAGATAAGGTGTCATTCTCATCCATCAGGGTCACCGTTATAAACGCGACAATCATAGCGGCTGTGCTTAACTTGGAAATCTTTGGCTCAAAATCAATCAATACAGGCCAGTGCAGACGAGAAAACATACCAATGATAACGGGTAGTATTGTGAAAACCCCCAACTGTAAGGCGGTTTTTAGAATGGGCATTTCAACCGTGGATGCTGATTCACCAAATGTAGCTAGTGCGGCATTCACCCAAATAGGTAAGGTAAACAAAGTAACCAAGGTAGCTGTCGCTGTCAGGGTGATTGACAAGGCCGTATCACCTTTACCCATATGCACCAAAATATTTGAGACGGTACCACCTGGGCAGGCCGCAACTGCCACCAAGCCGACTGCCAGCATGGTTGCCAATTCGAAACCCATGGACAAAGCAAAACCTATGGCAGGCAAGGCTATCAACTGAAGAAGCAGTCCTATGATAACGGCTTTAGGCACTGAAAGGAGTCGATTGAAGTCGGCCAATGTTAATGTTAGGCCCATGCCAAACATCAGACCAAACATGGTGATTGGAATAACCACCTGTATTATCTGTAGTGATACACCCTGCATAACTTCTCCACTATTGTATTTGGTGTTTTAAGGTTATTTATTTCGTGCAGTTATATTGGCGGTTATCGCAAAGCCTCTCGGGTCGATTTAATCCATCGTCCCTAAAACATGGCTTTAAACCGCGTAGTACGTTCAGTGGCTCGTTTTTCCGTAATATTTAGGAGCAGCGACGGTGAATTTCAGCAGCTACCAGCCACAATCGGTCTTGGCCCCAAACTTCTAAATCCGGTTCTCCGCCGGGGCCAGACAGGCGATAGCTTGGTACACCCCAAAGCCCCATGCCTTCAACCATCTCGTCCTGGTTCTTCTCAATAATGGCTTTCCAGTCGTCACTGCCCAGATGTTTTCTTGCTTCTGACCAATCCAGGCCCACTTCTTCAACGGCCCGTCGAATGTTTTTCTTTTTGTGAAGACCAACACCTTCGGCGAATGCAAGCCTAAGTAATACACTGAGTAATTCTGTGTCTTTGCCTTGCGTTTTAGCCCATGGCAGAAGTGAATAAGATTGGCGCGTTGGTGTTCCCATAGGTGTTGCTACGGGGCCAAAAGGTACATTGAAAAAATCTGCCTCTCTTTTTGTGTCAAACAGAATATAACCGGCCTTGGATTGAGTGGCAGCAACACCGCGCATGACCATTGGCAATACGGGCCTTTGATTCAGTGTGACTCCGCTAGCCTTGGCCATTGCAAGTGTTCTATCAAAAATGATCGCTGTATACGGGCTATTGAGTGACGGGAAAAATTCCAAAGTGAGACCCTTGGCGTTTAAGCCTTGCACATTTATTTTGGGTCGAGGGGCGATGAAGCTTGTATCTTTATCCTTTGCTAAGCCTAGATCTTTTAGCCTTTGTTCAAGATGAAACAGGCGATCAACACCCCAATACCATTCACCTCCATAATAGAAACTACCGCCGGAATAATACTTCAATTCCTTAATACGTGCAGAACCCCGGTCAACCGCAACCGTTACTTCTTGGTCTGTTGCAATATCATTTGCCACGTTAATTTCCGCGCCTTGCCAAACTTGAGTGCTGAGTCCTTTTAACTTGGCGATAAATTGATCCGCAGGTATTTTGACCAATAAAGATTGCGCCTGCTTGATTAGGCTGGCGCTTGGAACCCTTGGTGCATTTTCAGGGAACTCCAGGTCAAAATGCGGCGCAATTAGTGCCGCATCGCGCCGTGCCCAAATAGCAAGCTTCAATTCTTCGGGCTGATCTTTACCGCCAGTGGCGCGCATAAGATAGGGTTTTATCTGCACATGATAACGACTGGCGAATTCTGCCAAAATTTGTGCTGTCAAATGGGAATAAGGATCATCAAACTGATGGAAATATTCGACCACATGAGCTTGTTTTTTTTCTGCTCGATTGGCTTCAAATGTTGCACGCTGCGCTGCTATGCGTGCCCCATCGGACACTTTTGTCAGCATTCTTGAAATAAAGAAACGAATAGGTCGTGGAGGATCGACGACCAGGGCACCATTGGGGTTGTCTTTTGGCTCTAACATATCTTATCTTCTTAATAATTTAGTTATGCGTCTGACCAGATCGGTGATGACCAGGCTCTTTCCTGTATGGTTGCTGGAACGCTTGTGTCGGGTTCTCTTGCTAGGCGAATGGCATCAAAGCTTGACCAGCGACAGGTCGGGTTCATTAACACGCGTACATAGTAAAAGGCGCTTTGACCAGGGTCGTAATCCGGGTCACGCCAGAGGGTTTTTAATTCATTGGCGCCAGAGCCGTTACTGAACTGGCACGTTGTTAGGTCAACACTGGCACCATTGTCGGGACAGCGACCGCTTATCGGGTCTACTTGCAGCCCGTCAGCGCAGGCTATATCAACCACTTTTTCGTGAGTTTGACCCGCTTTATCAATCCAACCCTTGACCATTTGAATACGTTGCAGAGGGGCATCTATAGAATCGCGAGCCGCCCAAACAAAAAAGTCAGGCGAGTTCTGCTTTTTGTTAGTAGAGCGTTGAAAATCCTCATTGGGGTAAAGAACGCTACCCATAGGCACCGCGTTAGTCTTTAGATGTTGAAACAGGCCAGGAGCTTCTGTCACCGCCTTATCAATGTCCCACCCGGCATGAAAGCGAAGTGCTATACGCGGGCCCGATGTGGCATAAGTTTCACGTCGGGCCAGCGCATCAAAAATGGATTCCCTAGTATTTTCTGGCGCCCATACCGCCGCCAAACCGCCCGGGGTATGAAATTTGAGCATGGATCGGTACGCCTTATCACCTAGGTTGGCACCGCTAAGGCGGCGCAGCGCTGGCGAAGAAATAGTGCCTACCGTTCCACGGTAGTCCCATTCCTCAACATCCCCTGGGTTGGCGTTGTGACCGTCAGTGGCCGCGATAAATCCAATTTGTAGAGGGTTGAAGCCTAGCTCTTGTTCAAGTTGCAAACCCATCTGCAAGCCTTGGCGAACGAACCCGGTTTGAAAGGCGCAGCCAGTGGTCTCACCCGGTTGGCAGGGATCCAGTACCTGTGCAAAGGCGCACTCTTCATCCGTGGCGCCAACACCCAGCGCACATTCTGATGCGCCTTTATTCTGGAAAATCTCGGCCAAAGGCTCGCGTCTTTGACGCAGGCGCCAATCATCTTCAGCGTACTTCTTACCATCCCAGGTATAACGCGAGTATGTCAATCCCCATGCTTTATTAGAATTATGCGGCATGGTCAAAAAGTCACAGCCGTTCACTTTATCGCAAGTGGCTTCAAGTCCCTTCCAGAGTTCAATGGCATTGGGCACATCAATGCTCGAAATCGCTCGTCCGGGCACAGCATTGGAACGGAAAATAACATTGCGGTGATGTTTACCTTGATCCGGCATGCCTGGTGAATACTCGTAGGCAACCAGAGTGGTTAACTCGCCGGGCTCGTAATAGTCATCGGCAAGCCGGACATAGCGCGCCCAATCCTTGCTAACATTTTCATAACACCGCTCGACTGTGCCACCACCCCATTTACAGGTAGGAAATCTATCCACACCGAGGGACTTGCGGCTCTCTGGCTGGTAGACACCTGCTGGCAGTGAAGGATCTCCAGGTTCGGATGTACCGCGTGCGCCTTCGACGAGGATGGATAAAAACACAGGGTTATCCTGAGCCATGACCCAGCAGGCCGCACGCTCGACCAGTGACAGATTTGCATCATCGCAGTGTGTGCGGATACCGAAGCTTTCAGCGTGATCGGTAATCGCTACAAAGTCCAGAGGGCGACTCAACTGCATGGTCTCACCGCCAGCGCCTATCAAGGGCTCGCCTTTGGCAAAACGGTAGGCATCTTCAATGCCAAGTTTATTTCCCATCATAGTGGAATCAAAACTTTCAGCGGTATGCAGGTGCAACTCGCCCCAATAAAGGTTCATTTCCCCCTCGCCAGCAGCAACGGGCTTGGCTTGCGCATCAGTATTGTGCGCCACCTCTTCAACAACGGGTTTAACAACGGGTTTAACAACGGGTTTAACAACGGGTTTAACAATGGGTTTAACAACGGGTTTAACAACCGGCGCCACAACCTTGCTATCGTCTTGCAGGGCATAATCCCGCAATGCAGAATCAGGTCCAATCTTATCGAGGATACCGTGATACATGACTGCAATAACGCCAACTGCCAGGACCAAGACAACAACAAGCCCCAAACTAAGCTTCTTCAAAAGTTTGTAAAATGCACTGGTTTTTTCCAGATCAGGCACAACCTTTCCTGCATCGTGGGAGGTATTCGACATCGTATTCTCCGTGGTATTTGTAAGCTAATGAGTATCCGCTACTGTCTTTCACGGTTATTAATCTACAAATTTGTTGTTTTTGTTCGACGCGTTGTACCAGATAGGTGAAGACCAGGCGCGTTCTTGCAGCGTGGTCGCTAAATCAGGGCGTGGTGAAATACCGGCCCGATTTGCATCCCAAGTTGACCAGCGACAGCTTGGGTTTTCTATCGCGCGCGCATAATAAAAGGCGCGTTGCTCTGCCCTAAATTCCGGGTCGTACCATAAGGTCGATAGCTGCGTGGCTCCAGTTCCGCGATTAATGGAACAATCAGAGATATCAACTCTGGCACCATTATCAGGGCACCGATTTGTTTCGCTGTTTATCTGAGCACCGCCTGCACACGCCACATCAATAACATCCTCATGGGTGCTTCCGTCGACATCAACCCAGCCCTTTATTATTTGCACACGCTGTAACGGTGCACTTGTCGCATCCGCTGACGCCATGACCAAAAAACCTGGTGAAATGTGATCGGCAGATGGGTCGTCTGGAACGGAACTGTTAGCGGATAGAGTCCCGCCCATACTCACGCCGTTGGCATATGCACGTGCAACACCGTCAGCTGCGGTCAGCATGCTTTCATCGAACCCATAACCGGCAAAAAACCGCAACTGTATGCGAGGTCCCGATGTCGCAAAAACTTCTTTTCTCCGAAAAGCACTATAGAGAGACTTCCTTGTGTTTTCTTCTGCCCATGCAGCAGCGAGGCCTGAAGCACCAAACGTTGGGTTGGCGCCGGCGGTATAAACATCACCGTTGATTTTGGTGAGCAAATTTATCCCAGCAACTCTTAACCCGTAATGGGCCAGTTGACTGTCGATGCCAGTTCTTGGCACGGATCCTCGCAGCTCGGCTGTACTGGACAGTAGCCCCAATTTGGATGCGAAATCGGCCTCGTTATTTTGGCTCGCAGCTGAATGGGTATCGCTTGAGCCGATAAAACCAAATTGATAGGGGTTAGTCGTGCTTTGTTGCTCAAGGGCAATACCGTTAAGCAAGGCTTCGCGCACATAGGAACCTTCAATCTTGCTTAAAGCATCGTTTGCTACTCGGTAGGGCATGATCTCAAAACCTGCCCATTCATCCCGTGACGATAAGATGGGATGGGTTTCCGATGTGCCTTTTATTTGGGTTATTTCAACGAGAGGTTCATTGCGGATGCGCTTTGTTGCGTAGTCATCGTCCAAAGGATTGCCAGCCCAATCGACAAGCTTAAACATCTGGCCGTTTGAGCCATTGGAGTTATGGGGTATAGCAAGACTTTCAACGCCTTTTTCTCTCAACTCATCCATCCATTGCCAAAGGTCCTCCGGGTTAACGGAATGGAAACGAGAAAAGGGCTCACGCGGCAAGCGATCGCTTCCTTCAAATATGACGTTTCGGTGCAAGTTTCCCCTGCTGGCATCAGAGGACGAGTACTCGTAGGCTGCAAAAGTGGTGAAACGGCCGGGATCATTAAACTGATCGGCAGCATCGATTGTATCCTCCCAGGCAGTTCTGACGACAGCAAGCACCTCTTCGCGATCTAGTTGACCAGACATAATCCCTGTAACTGCATCCGGCAGAAACGACGAAAACGTACCGACCCGCTTTAAAATTCCGAACAGACCAATGCCAAAGTTTTCGGGTGCATTCAGGTCATGATAGGGTTCTGAAAATTCATTTTTGGAGAAGGCGGTGGAGGTCTCGGCGGCAGCCTTGACCACTCCCAAAAACATTGCATGATCGGTCACGGCATAAAAATCCATTGGTCGTGACAGTTGCATATCAAATCCAGCCGGATTTTTTATCGCCTCTCCTTTCGCAAAACGATAGGCATCATAAGGCGTTGCCGTCGTGCCAAAGGCATAGCCGTCCATTGAGTACGTGGTGTGTACATGCAAATCACCAAAAAAGGCTTTGCGCTCTTTTGGCATGTCATTATCAGTCTCGCCCTTGACGGCATCCGGAGCCTTTTCACGCACCAGCAACTCAGTTTCCGTTTCAAAGACTTTTGCAGCCATGATTCCCGGGTCACTTTGCAATTTTTCATCAAATTTCGCGGTTTGAGCAATAATCTCCTCATTAGAATGAACGTCTGCAGCTGAACTAAAAGCTTCGCTAGACGGCTCTGTCTTCGAGTCTGAACAGGACGTCAGAACCAATCCCGTGGCCACTATCATGAGGCTGCGCAAAAAATTTCTGTTTTTCATACAATTTTCCATTTTATTCATAGTCATACTTTTTGGTGTGTGACACGATAAAACTCCTTGGCTACTTCTAAGAGGGTGTCAGACTTGGTTCATTGTTATGGCAGGTACACTGGATAAAGCAATCAATGCAAATCGCTGGAAGTAAACAGTGCGTCACAACCGGTTCCAGACAAAACCCTATCGAGCCGTTCTTTATCCTTTGCTTCGAGTACATCGTAGCGCTCTTTCAGCCACTTAAGACATTTAGCTTGGTAGACGAAGGTTTCTTGCACCCAAGGTTTTCCATCAATCACACACTCCAGAATTTCATCCCCTCTTGCCGCTGCCTTTGCATTTTCAAGCATGAACGGCACAAACAGTCGTCCAACTTCACATAGTAAGTCGTTGAGCGTTTCAGGTCGCGCATCCAGATCAATCCAGTCTGACTCTTCGACCTGCAAACCCGAGTGATCTTCCATGGCCTCTGTCCACGCAAATGCGCGTGGTGAGATACGGCGAGAAATTGCCTGAGGTGTTGGGTCCGTCATCACCAGCATTGTCATCTGACCAAAGCAGCCATAGTCTCCTGCGCCCGGGCGGTTACCTAATAGAAACGGCTGATTCTGCAGATGTTTATCAAACACTTTCAAGTAGCGTTCCCAGCTATCTTCTATGACAGGGCCGGTTGTTTTATTCGACCCAACCACGCCAATTCGCGAAATTTGACGTTCCGCAAACATCTTGGCTAGCGCCTCTCCCTGTTCAGGTGTGGCCATCATATTCATGCGATAAGCCAAATATGAAGATGATGTCTGTGTGTCCAGCGCTTTTGACCAACGATAATGGAACATGCATTTGGACAACCACTCATCGCCGAACTCTTCCAACACTGCGTCAATAACAGCAAGCGCTGGATCCTTTGGCCGTAGTTGGCGCCCCATGAAGTCTTTCTCTAATCGATTGATAATAGGCGTTGTATCGCCCATCGCTTCTGTCAATTCACCGTGCTGATCTGGGAAGACAACATAGGGGACCATTGGCAGCGGTGCAGGCGGGAGTTTTTCTGACTCTCGCCCCCCTTTTATAACGAATTGATAAGGAATGCGCCGATAACGTAGCAGTGCGCGTACTTTACGGGTATAGGGCGATGGCGACGTGCCTACTAATTTTAAATCGGTCATCGTAAATCCTTAGATTTTTCATCCATCCAAATAACAACTGTTACGTTTTAATTTGACAAATAGTGGCCAGCTTGTTGCGCATAAAACCAAACCTTGAAGAATAGAAATCATCTCTTTGAAGGTTTGCTTCCATGATAAAACTAAGTTATATAGTTAGAATGGTTAGTGAGAGGACAATGATTTACGAAGCCCTTAGAAAAGAACCGTAATCCATAGACTTGCCAAGCGCTTCGAGGCACTCATCATCACTCACCGCAACTTTACCGTTAATGAGCACGCTTTTCATGATGCCGTTATTTCGATTAACTAGGCGCGTATAGTTCTCAATACCGTCAAATCCAGCCCGCTCAATGGAATCTAAAGACTCATGAAGATTCTCTGGGTTAATCACATTGATATCTGCGCGCATGCCTTTCTTAAGATAGCCCGCGTCTATGCCATGCCAGTCAGCTAACTCGCCACTAAGGCGATTGATGGCATGTTCATCGCTTATCGTCTCAAGTCCATTTTTTCGCATGCTCTTAAGCCTAGCTAACATTTGTAATGGAAAATTGTAATTTGCCATATTCTGGATATGGGCGCCAGCATCGGAGAAGCTCATTAAATTAGACGAGGTTCTGTCCGTATATAAATCATTGATGGCATGGTCACGTTCGTTGCCGATAACCAGCTTCCAGATCAATAAATCGCCATATTCAACTAACAAGTCAACGAAGGCTTCTGCGACATGAATTTCTCGGCGTTTGGCGATTTCAGTAAAACTTAAACCAATGATACTTTCATCAGGGCACTGATAAACATGACCATCGCCAATGTCTCTATTCCATAAAGCTGGGCGAAACTTTTCCGTCATATTTTTTATAAATTCTTTCTTAAACGCCGGGTCGCTGACTAACTTGTCTCGATCAGCATTTTCACTCAAATGTAGATAACTCGCCCCCGAAGGCACTTCCTCAAATATAACAAAGTTCATGCCCTGTATTTGCACGTGAAATTCACAGGGCAACGTCTGCCAGCGAAAATTTCCTCGTAGAAAACGAACCATTTTGGAGAATAATAGTTGTAGTTTTCCCAGAGGCTTTTTACGACCCGCCTTAGCATCCATCATCACGATTGCAGTCACGCGAAGCTGCTTTCTGAACAGACTCATTGCCTCCCAGGCGAGATGTAGCATACTGCCCGCTGGATTTCTAATATCGGGTGCGGTTTGTAAAATGCCTTTTGATTTCCTTAACACTTTATTTAAAAAAGCATACTCTTTGAATGTTGCATAAACCGACGGCAAGGCTTTTGATCTCACTCGATCGCCATCTAGACGATCACCGTCAGTTTGCATGGATGACATACCCAAAAAACCGACATCCATCGCCTCTTGCAAAGCCTCCTTCATAAATATCATTTCTTTTGCTGTCGGCGCGCGATCTTCAGCTACAGAATTTTCGATACCCATCGCTGCCATACGTATATCAGAGTGACCTATATAGGAGCAAATATTCGCGCCCAGAGGATGATCATTTAGAAACGCGACATAGTCCTTAGGCCTATTCCATTTTTTTTGTTCTTTTAGTATCGGTAAAACCTGTTCACGTGGCACGCCCTCGACGCGAGTAAAAATATCACTGCAATCCTCAGCCTCGGCCATAATCGCAGTGATTGAGCAGCTGCCTGCAACGACAGTAGTCACACCATGCCTAACCGATTCGCTCAACGCCGGGTTAACCAATAATTCGAAATCATAGTGAGTATGGGTATCGATAAACCCGGGAGTTATCCAACAGTCAGTCGCATCAATTATCTCAAGGTTTTCTGTAGCATCGGGCAAAGCTTCATTTTGCGTTAGAACTTGAAGTACTTTCCCTTCATCAATCAATACGCTGCCAATAAAAGACGGCTTTTTACTACCGTCAAATACTCGGCCATTTTTAAGTAAAATCATGCTTACACCCGCTCACCTATTATTTTATAGGTGCCAACTCTAACATTGAGTAACTCAATTAACAAATAAAGTTACGTAATTTATGTGACTGTAGGGTACTATAGACACATCGCCCTGATACGATGGTTTAAGCAAGCTACGATTGGTCACAGCGAAAGCGAATGACAAAGCGGCGCAAAACCAGCCAAAAACACAGTAAATGGCCTGAACAGCACGGGATTCAAACTATCAAAACAGCAGAAAACGACATTAAAATCACGCATACGCATACTGTTAAGTCGACCGCCAAGGCTGCCGCCAAACAAGCCCCGAAGAATATCCGTGGAAAAACGCAGCGGAATCTGCCTGATCAAATAGTTGATTTGTTTTTGGCTTTAATTTTTATCGGCGATTTAAAGCCCGGTGACCGATTACCTTCTGAGTTAGCCCTCACTGAAATCATTCGAGTTAATCGGTCGTCTCTGCGGATGGCGATGCGAGTGCTTGTCCGCTTGAGCGTTATTGAATCAAATAGAGGTTCGGGTCTAATCGTACTTGATTATAAAACACACGCAGGTATCAACTTTATCACCGAGCTCATTCGCATTTCTGAGCTCGATTTGGGTTCACGCTTCATACTGGAAATGCTAGACAGTGCGCCGGATTTTTTTGAGCTGCTAATGAATGCGTCCAAGGAGAATAGAGACGACAGCAGTTACGTCAATTACATCGCCACGCTTGAACAGAAAATAACCTATTTGAAAGGCGGTAGTAGCCCACATGAGCTCGCCAAGTTAGATATTCGAATGCAGGATGACGCCAGCGCTAATTTCAAAAACCCACTCTATCGGGCCGCGTATAATTCCCTTGTGCCGATTAGAAATTATCTGATGGAGCGCTACTACGCTATGGGTGGGGATCGGCTAAGTCATGCTGAAAAACAGAAAACTCTATGTATGGCGCTTCTGACCAAGGAAATCAGTAACGATGAGTTTAAAGAGCGATTTCGACAATTGCTCAGTGATGAAATAAATGCTTTCCGTGACTATTTGGCCATACTTCCAAAAGAACCTCGCTTATTGGTGTCGCCATTGCAGCATTATCCGGAACTGGTTAGTTTGATTCAAAAATAGTTATGGACTCGGGTTTAGGTATCGGGCAGTGACTGTCGCGTATTGTAGTCCAGCTCCTTTAGGTTTTTACTCCCAGGCTTGTCTGTTGTAGCACCCCGCCTAGATCCCCCGCAAACCGACTTTCCAGATGATCAATAATATCCTTAGATTCGTACACCAGCTCTCACCGTCGGCAGAGTCAACGATCCCTAAGCCCCGCACCTTCAATCTACGATCGCCTGCCAGGAGCTCTTGCTTGGATATTGTCAGCCAAACAACGACTAGTGGCAGTGAGCAATCAAGGGATCTCATTCTGGCCTCCAATTGCCCACTCTAGTCGCTCCCAGAGGGCTAGATTGCGCGGATTAATGTTGGAACTATTTCATGGCGCCCTATATATTGGCATAGTTAGGGCCACAAAAAATGTCGTGTTAACAGCAGATTATGCTGAGGTATCGTGTTGTGACAATTTATACTCGCAGAGAGAGGGATCAAGGTCACCCGATAGGGTACTGAGCCCATATGCCCACTTTAAGCTCCCTTATAGCTCCCCCTTCCGGGCAATCCCGCCGCCCATCACCCAGAGGCCGCAAAAGTTCCCTCGCAGTGCACTGGTAGTGATTCTTCAGAATTCTCGATCAGTTAAGCGCCGAAGAGCTGGTCAACGGTCTTTATCAGCAGATGTTTAAAGGTGACCAGACCTGGATGGTTTAGCCTTCTATATCGGTCGATTGACGCCAGATGAAGAAGGCACTAGCGAGGCGACGTTGGCTGCTATCGCCAAGTGAATTGCCTACGGGGCTGTCAACAGCGATTTAGTCGCTCTGAATAGCAAAATAGGCGTAGCTAACGAGTTTACTACCCGCGTGGAAAACGAAGGGTTTACCTATGATGTGGATGATATTGCGAACATTCGAGCCTTACGGGCAGCGGTGAGCTCAGGGGATGAGTCGAAAGAGGCAGGTATGGATGCGGTCAGTGACTGGCCTATCGATTAATACCGGTAATCCCGAAACGTTAATTTCCCACTATCCTTTGAACCGATGATTGTTTGAACCGATGATTGTTTGAACTAGAAGCTAAACCGCCTGCGATGTTGTCCCTGTCGAGTCAACCGCCGTATCGAGCTGCGCGCGAATATCGGCGTGTTTTCCTTCGTCCAGATCAAAGCGTGAAAACAGCCAAGCGCCGATCAAATAGCATACCAGGGGAAACAAACCCAGCAGAGCGCACATTGCCAACTGTACCGTGCGCGTTTGTTCTTCATTGGGAAGAAATCCCACGGCACTGAGTACGAAACCGGTGAACATCAGCATCACCCCGCTAGCGCTTTTTAAAGCAAAGTTCCAGACGGCAAAATAGACGCCTTCTTTACGCTCACCGGTGACGAGCTCGTCGTAGTCAATAACATCACTTTGTATGGATGGACCAAGAGTCGTCCCGCAGCCAGCGAACACACCACACATCAGCGACAGAAAAATCAGCCAGATTACCTGGTAGCTTTGTTCTTCAATAAAGGCCAGTGCAAACATGCCTGCAAAAGATATCGCCGTGCCAATCATGGCCCAAAACCACAATTTGACCTTGCCGTATTTTCTGGCCAACCGCACCCACATGGGAATGAACAAAGTGGATGTCACCATGTAGGTAATAATGGCATAGGGTGCAATTTCTATCATACCCATAACGTATTGCGCCACGTACAGTGCTGCGGCGCCAATAGCCGCTCCGCCGATATTCTCAATGAAGGTAACCGTAATCAGCAGCCGGGCATAGGGGTTTTTCCAAACATCCTTAGCCGCGCCAAGGATGCCGCTAGCAGGAGTTTTGGCCACTGATTGAGTTTCTTTAAGCTTCCATACCGCAATGACGGTTAG
>Ga0209395_1004632_pt1 | contig 16014 bp, 18 predicted proteins | sample GOMGulsemesocosm_3_FD_184635 | JGI IMG/M metagenome (GOLD analysis project Ga0209395, IMG submission 184635) | Methane-oxidizing microbial communities from mesocosms in the Gulf of Mexico - GOM9D Gulf of Mexico (SPAdes) (version 2) | ecosystem: Environmental > Aquatic > Marine > Cold seeps... | reverse complement strand
TGATTCTCCTAATAATTGGACGGTAAAAACAGACATTGTTAATGGTGAAGTGACCGCTATTACTGATATTGCTTTGTCTAAAATTAAAGTTGATAAATAACAGGTCACCGCTAAGGACTTCTTGGTGAGCATTATGGTCCTTTATTATTTTTACCTTAGTAGTATTATATTCGTTTAATACAGTAGTAATTAAAATAACTCGTTTAGGCGTTTTGTACCCATGAAAATATCAACTAAAGCAATTCTTCCCGCTCCTACCGTGCGTCATCTTTCATTACCTGATAGTCAGCGAGTCTTCGTTGTTGGTGATTTAGATGGTCACCTTAAGCGCTTTAAAGAATCGATGGACATGGTTGGATTTCAGCCTAATAAAGATAAGTTAATTTGTTTAGGTGACATTATTGATCGTGGAGAAGATAGCCTCGCTGTTTTAGGGTTACTACGAGATCTAGGTGCTTTAGTGGTGCTAGGCAATCACGAGCATCTTATGATTGAGTCGATAATGGGTCGTGATGAAGGTGCTAAGAGCTTATGGAATAAGAATGGAGGACAGTGGCATAAATTAATTTCCGAAGAATTATTAATCGCCCATTGCCAACGGCTTATAAAGCAACCTTTATCGTTAGTAGTTGACTACCAAGGCCATCGAATTGGATTATCTCACACACGACCACCCGTTTGGGATTGGGAAAACCCACCTACCAATAAATCAAAGGTAGTTGCTGCATTGTTATGGGATAGAGAACTATATAATAAAGGGAGTAGCTTGAAAAATTACGGTGTTGATTTTTCAATTCATGGGCACAATTCAACTCAAATTCCCGTTTGGATAGGTAGTAGTTACCATATAGATACCAGTTTTTATGGTAGACCAACGATGGTAGAGCTCAGCGTTGCTATAGAACAATTTGGCTTTATTTGAGCTTTTTTAACAAGCAGCTACAAGAAATAGTCGTTATTTCACAGGATATAATATATAGATTGAATTGCTTTTTGTTGAGTGATACCTTGCCATTATGCAAAATAATAAAACATTCAATCTAATCTTTATTTCTTGGTGGCGCTCTATTTTATAGAGCGGCGCTGAATCACATCTATTCAAAGCCGTCGGAAGACAGCTTATGAATAACGATATTTATGTCTCCGATGGTACAAACCAGGAGTCATATTATGCAAAAAGAACAACATTCCACTAAAAAAGAAAGAGTATTAACCGGCGATAGAGCGACAGGGCAATTGCATCTCGGTCACTATGTTGGTTCGCTTCAACAAAGAGTCATGTTACAACACGACTATGAACAAACTATCTTGGTTGCTGATTTACAAGGCTTAACCGATAACGGTCATAATCCACACAAAGTCTCTTCTAATATTTTAAATGTAGTTGCAGACTACTTAGCCGTTGGTATAGACCCTTTAAAAACGACTATTTGCTTACAGTCGGCAATTCCTGCTTTATCTGAATTGACTATGTATTATTCGAACTTAGTGTCAGTTTCTAGGTTGCAAAGAAACCCTACCGTTAAAAGTGAAATTGCAGGTAAGTCATTTGGTAGCTCAATTCCTGCAGGGTTCTTAACCTATCCAATCAGTCAGGCCGCAGATATAACTGCATTTAAGGCAACCTTAATCCCTGTCGGAGAGGACCAATTACCGATGATTGAGCAAACAAATGAAATAGTAAGAAAGCTAAATTATATTGCCCAAGCAGAAGTTTTAGTTGAATGCACTCCGTTATTAAGCAAAGTATCACGCTTACCAAGCTGTGATGGTAAAAGTAAAATGTCGAAATCATTGGGTAACTGTATCCTGTTAAGTGCTACCGATAAGCAGATATCAAAAGCAGTTAAATCGATGTATACCGACCCCAATCATTTAAGCGTTGAACAACCAGGCCAAGTGGAGGGCAATATAGTTTTTACCTATTTAGATGCATTTCATTCCGACTCAGCTTATATCGAACAGTTGAAAGTTAGATATCGTGAAGGGGGGTTAGGCGATGGTAAAACTAAAAAAATCCTTGAGGAATGCTTGCAAGATATTTTGAAACCAATTCGAGAACGCAGAGAACTATTAATTTCAGATAAATCTCAGTTGATCGACATTATTAGGGTTGGTAGTGAAAAGTCACAAGAGGAGTCAAATCAAGTATTAAATAACGTCAAGAAAGCATTTGGCCTTAATTTATTTTAGGAAATATCAAACTTTAAAGCTCAAGAGATCTATGTAGTATTCAGGAAGAATTATGTTGGCTACAATCATACCCCTTCCTGAGTCATGGAGCACTTTATACCATAGCGTTTAGGTAATAACTCAATCTCGTTATAGTACTTTAACTCCTTATAAAAACAGAGTGAACATTAGGTGAAGATAAAAGTTATAGTGATTTAATATTCGACTTTTAAAGAGAACAGTAATGATAATTTATATCGATATGGATGATGTTTTATGTGATTATTCGCACGCTCACGCGAAAGCTTTAATGCAAAATCCATCTCTAGATTTCCCTCAATCTCAGCGTGGTTTTTTTGAAAATCTTGTTCCTATAGAAGGCGGCATTGAAACTGTAAAGTATCTCAAACAATCAAAAAATTACGAACCCTATATATTGACAGCACCTTCTGAGCACAATCCTTTGTCTTACACTGAAAAGCGCATTTGGATAGAAAAACATTTAGGCTTTGATTTTGTAGAGCGATTGATAATTTGTTCAAACAAAAGTCTATTAAAAGGAGATATTTTGATTGATGACCATATTAGTGGCAAAGGACAGGAGAATTTTGAAGGTCAGCTCATTCACTTCGGCAGCGAGGAGTTTCTAAATTGGATAATGGTTCAAAAAGTCCTCTAGTGAAAGTTATTTATCAATAAGCAGCATCTGCTTGCCTTGGCCATTATCAACTAACGAACCTACCGGCTTATAAAACGTTTCTTCGTATTCACCCAACTTGATGGAATGTGGCCACTCAATGAATAATTAAAGTTATTCACCTATGGAATGCCTTTTATAAAAATTTATATTTCATTCGTTATATAACTTAAAAAATATTGAACTGTGAAACCCTCAATTATAAAACGTTCCTTTTCGGTTTTAGGGAGAAAACACCCACCTTGTAGTTGATATTTAATTGAACATAAAATGCTGTGTTTATTTTATTTTTCTTGAAAGATGCTCTTTTAATAATGAAACCTTATTTATCAGCTTTTTTATTAGGGCCTTAAACACTAGTATATTTCTCTCAATATTTTATTAGTGTACACTCACTATACTTCTAAAATACGCTACGCGATTTATAGAAGGTGAGAATTGATAAATCAATTAAAAAAAAGGAATTAACATGTTCGCTATCGCTCGCATAAAGAAACATAAACGCCAAGATTTAAGAAAAGTGCAAGGTCACAATTGGCGCGAACATGACATCAAAAATTGTGATCCTGAAGGTTTTTTCAAAAAATTGAAGGGTGATGATAATCTAACAATTGAAGAATTATTAGATTATAAATTACGCGAACTCGGCATCACAAAAATAAGAAAGGATGCAACAGTTGTTGTTGAACTTATGCTCTCTGCATCCCCTGAATACTTCCGACCAGACAACCCTGAGAAATGGGGGACTTATGACAAAGACAAGCTTCGAAAATGGGTCGGTTGCTGTAACGATTTTTTGAAAAACACTTATGGTGACAATGTAATCGAAGCAACATTGCATTGCGATGAGGCCACTCCACACATGCATATATCAGTAGTTCCAGCGCTATGCAAAACAAAACAAAAAAGAAGGACCAAAGAACAGATAAAAAATAACGAACCAGGAGAGAAATACGAAGCATGGGGGCTATCGGCTAAAGACATGTTTAATCGTCATAATCTTGTAGCACTACAAGATAATTATGCGCTGGCTTGCGAACCGCTAAAAATAAAGCGCGGAATACGAAAAAGCAAAGCAAAACACAAAACCATTAAAAGTTATTACGGTTTCGTTAATCAGCAAGTAGAGGCAATTAAGAATGTACTTTCTGACTTTGAATTGCCTACTGAAGTACCACTTTTGGGGCGTGAACGGTGGTACGAAGACGTAAAATCAAAAGTATCAAATACTGTAAATGGTCTAACGATAAAGGTTAAAGAGTTAACCCTGTTAGCTAACGATTACAAAAGGAGGTACGAGTTAGCACAAGAGAAGCTCAATGCGTTCGTTAGCAAATACAAATCGATGGCAGCCGTCGAAAGCATGATCAACCTATCTCACAGGGAACTAGTAAAAGCACATACACAAATAGAATCAAAAGATAAAATAATCACAACGCAGCAACAAGAAATACAACAGCACGAGAAAACAAACAAAGCTCTTGAGATTGAAAACACAACGATTATGGACGAAATTGCACACCTTAAAATAGAAAGAGACAACAGAAAAAAAAGTGCGGTATTGAATAATAATTAAAGGATAAGAACCATCTTTTTTAGTATTGCCTACTTATTAATAGTTTGACTATATCGAGAGTGTTTTTATTCAATAAAACATTCATTTTACCTGGTGCTACATCAGATAAAACTTTGTTGTTTTCGTCAGCATAACTGTAAATTCATTAAGTGAATTATCCATAACCCCCTCAATAAAGGTAAATAAAAACTAGCTACTCGATGACCAACGCCCTTCTAGGCGATGCCTACTAAGGTAGAAATTCCCCTTTTGTGTAAAGTGCGTTTTTGTCTCTCTGGCCCTCGCATCAACTTGTAATAATTATTTATCTGCTGCCACTTGTGCTGGTGTTGGTAGATTCCGCCTATTATCGGGCTTTATACCTACTAAAACAGCGCCACTTTGCTATTTCGGCTTATCAACAACAGAATATGTCACTTTATCGATAAATGGCTTATTTTACGTTTTAGAGGGGTTCTGCGTGACTAACTCTAACGGTAAAAATACACAGCCTTTTGTGTCGTCGCTGGCTCCAATCACAGCCATTAAGTTAAAACTCTTATCATTTAACAAAAACTGTTTGCCGGTATCGGGATTTTCCATCAATAACCCTACAGGTTTATAAAACGTGCATTGCTTACCACTATTTTGATAATGGGTTATTGGTGCTGTGATATTCGCTATTTTATTTAACATCCGATCACCTAAATTGTTGGTGATACCTCTTTTTAAAATACACCTGATATAACAATAAAAAACCACAACAACAACATCGCTAGAAACGACAGCTTTTAAAAACCTCTAGAAACCTCTAAAAAACTGCAAAAAGCTCTTGACAGTTTTTGACAGCTCCCTCATACTGATTTTAGTTTTTATTAATAAGGTTTTATTTATGAATGATACATATAAAGTTCAAATTGATGGTCTTGAAGTTGCAGACGGTAAAGTTAAGGGCTTAGGTGATTTAATAACTGTTTTAGAATCTCGTGGGTATAATGCAAAAGTTATGAGGACATCAGGCCCATATGAGTTACTTGGAAAAGTAGAGACGAGTTGGGCTGGGTTTGATCGATGGAGAGAAAACGCAGCAAAGCTAGAAAGTTGCTACCCTTTCTTGTGTTGGTTCTTCAATGATGTAGCCAAAATAAAAATGCCCGACCTCCTAGAAGATGCGTATGAAAAAGCGGGGGTCACACACGCACTTAAAGAAGACTTAGAGTCGATAGAAAGTGCTAAAAAGCCAGAGGTTAAATCAACCGAGTTGAGTGAGTTAATTGAAAAGATAAAAGAAATGTCGGGGTGCACTTCTGTACAGCTAACGTTTTAGTTAAAAGTGGTAACGGCCGTATTTACTTTTAATGATTCGAATGAACACCGATTTTACAAGGTGGTGCTCTCTCGATATGTAATGCTAAACTTTAACTCTTTGGATAATGAATCGTAAACATTCTCTATTAAATATTCAGGGCCAATAAGCCTTGAAGCATTCCTCCTGTCTACGACCTTGACCATTTTAACTTCTTCAACTGATAGCACTTTTGATATGTATTGACTCAAAGCAATACTTTCGCTCGATAAAATGTCTTTCATTAATTTTCTCCTTTTAATTGATGTCTTGGGACTGTGGTAGATGGATTAACGGTATGAGGTGTCTCGTAGTACCAGCTAAATATCTAGACGCACCAGATTGAGGGGGTGGTGTGTATTACTGATCGATATTTTAACCCCGCCCCTGAATGAGTCCCGCCTTGTAAGAGCGGTGCTCTCCCAACAACAAAAACTAACGATCGTACTGGGTGCTATCTGGTACTTCGAGAATATTAGCTATTAGCTATTCGCAATGCTTTTTAGTGACCCTCGCCTTGTAAGGGCGGTGCTCACTCAGGGTAAAGATTCATATATTCTTCTACTTTTAATGATTCCAATGACCCACGCCCTTTTAAGGCGGTGTTCACTAGAGTAGAAAAACTGGCAAGGGTTTGTAGCCCTTCTATTTTCTTTAGCTTTGCTAAACAAAAAAATCGCCCGTGAAGCTTGCTGCACCTATACATTTACTCTATTTATACTTTAAAAACAAGAACTCTAAAGGGGGCACCATATACCTGATATTTAAAAACCAAACTACCTATATTGAACAACCAAATTACTGATAGTGGTCACCAAATTACCAATATGTTTTTTGTGCTATAAAACGACATTTATTGCTAGTAGCAGGAGGTTTTTTATACACCCGATCTTCATAATTGGCGGGTTATAATTATTTTATTGTGTGTTTTTAGCGGGAAATAATGGTTTATTAAAAGTTAGGCACAGTAATGCCTTGGCAGTAAAGCCAATAAATTAACCCGTAAGGTTATTGGGGAACTGGTTTTTTCTTGTATCTATCGAAAAAGGATTGGTTTTCTTGTTTCTTGTCAGCCAGTATTTTATCAGTAATACGCTTAGACTTTTTGAATACAGACATAGCAAGGTTTTTAGCTGTCATGATGGTTAACGAACCATTAAATGCTTTACCTTTGCGTAATGTTTGTATGAAGTTTCTCTTAACTAAGTAAGCAATATATTTAGCAATAGTTTTAGCGTGTAAACCTAATTCTAAGCCAAGTTTCACATAAGAAGTAGCGTTGAATTTCTCGTTGTCGCTTGCTTTACCCGCTGCTAGTTTATCGCGTATATAGCTTTTGAATATCATCAAGCCGCGCAAGTATGACATTTTGTGATTAGTCATGTTTTTAGGTAATTCGGCTAAATCCACTTCAATAAGTGCGATACCGTTATCAGGTTTTGAGCTGCTACCAAAAGCCGTTTGGTATGTTTCAAACAGTTTATAAGCGTCCAAGTCAGTAGCGTCAAAGTTAAACTCCAGCGCTTTACCGTCTCTATATTGGCTTTCTACTACCTTGAAGTAGCCAAGTTCGACAAATAAATTTCGATATTTTTTAGCGGTGGTTTTACTTATGCCTAAGACTGTAGCGATAGCTTGCGGGGAACCGTCAAACTTTTCCTTAACACACCAGAAAGCTATATGACCAAAGAGCAACGCAGCTTCAAAGCCGTGTCGTTTGGTGATGTAATCAGTTACAAAGTAAGTGTTATTTTTATTAGTCATCATTTCACTGTATGTAAACCCAGCATATCGGTCATAAAATGTACGAATAGACCTAAAAAAGCTGTGCTTTGTGATAAATACTAGAAAATGAATCAGGTTGAATATACTATGTATATAAGGATTCAGGTTCGTAGTCGCAATACAATCTGTTTCTGAAGTTTAGGAATTGGCGTTCCTCTGCTTCAATGATTACAAGCATACTCGCTCAAGTGCTTAGTGATCAAGCGTTTTCTTTTATTTTAAAGAGGCATCGCGAAATAAATTCGAGCTATAAAAAAAGCACTCCAGTAGTGCTTTTTTTATGCCTGTAATTCAAGCTAACTTCTTTTGACTAATCGGTCTGTTATTGATCAGCTGTAAACCAGGGTGAGGGGTTTAGGTATTTTTTGTGTGAAAAAAAGGGCAGTGACAACAGCCACTACCCCTTTATTAATTTACTTAGTCTCGTTTGGTTTTACTATTAACAAATAAAATTCAGGCGGTATCGGAACACCTAACCCAAACTCAACACAGCAGTAAATAGCTACCACTATAAGAAATCGTGTTAAATTTATAATAACAACAATCCTCTGTTGGATTGTACGATACCCCAAGCAGCCATTTTCCACTTGGTTTTTCACATAACTCGCTAAAGTATGCACAGGCTCGTACTGTTAATTGAACTAAGCTATTTAGCAATGGTTGCCCGTTAAGGCTTCAAACTTAGTTACCTTTCCTAAAGAAATCACCCCTTAGAAATTCTTTTTTTGCTCTATTAATGAGCAATCAATACACCTTTTTAGGTGCTGTATTCTTGTAATTCATAGCTACAAAGCATAATATTCGCTTTGTACTCGCTAAAGTATGCACAGGTTAACTAGTCCTAATCAGACTAGTACCCACAAGATGGTCACTCTAATCAGGTGGCCATTTTTGTATCTGCAACACCAGTTACTTGGTAAGTAATTTCCTATATGACTATTCTTCAGCCTTACTAATTCTTTTTCAAGTTGTTTGTCAGTATTATGAAAATCAGAAAGCCTTCCAATAAATCACAATTATGCTAGCCAACTATTTTGCCGCAGCTAAAATCATGTGACAAGTTTTTGCTGTTTGTTTTGCATAAGACCACTAAATTATTATTGTACATGCATAAACCACAAGGATTCGAGTGATTTTATGGGATTATTATGAGGTAGGTGCTAAATATTCCCTATCAAAGAATTACAAATAGTTTACGAAAGTTTTGAAGTGGTGACGCTGTGTGAAGTTAGCAGGTAATTACACAGCGTTTTTTATTTGATAGGCGTAGGCGCGGGTTATCTCTTTTTTGCTAACATCATAAGTTTGGAAAGTAACATTAACTCTTCTATCTTTGGCTTATTTACTTTATACCAACCCTGCAATGTACTTGTTGCCGTATTACTGGCTTTCCCAAACTCGACCACGTTTTTAAAACCTTCACTTTTACAATACTCAGACAAACTCATAATGACACCCCTTAGTTAATTTAAAGGGTACATTAACCTAGTCGGCGGCAAAAAAAAAGGGTGGGCGGCTGTAAGTCATTGAAAAACTACAACTTGTGTATCGTTATGCATTGCATTAATAGAAAGTGTATCAAGTGCTTTTTTTACTTTACCACTTAGTACAAGTTCCTTGCATAGCGTACATTTCAACTTTCTTGCCAACAGGTAAGTGGGAAAAACTAGCGGTATAAGTAATAATGTTGTTTGTATAATCAATGAATAAAAGTCCATTGAGTGTAGCAAGGGAAATCCAATCATTTTTCAAGTTGAACTCCCCTTCGTGAGTGGAGTTCAATTCTAAACTCTTCCCCTTAAATATGAGATTACCACCTTTAACTTTTAGTGTTAATTTTCCTAAACTTTCAGGGGAGAAAGTGCTTGCCTTACCTTCCTTTATTCCTGTTAGAGAATCGTTAATACAGTAATACATCGCGTCTTTTTTGAGGTCGATGTCTTCAGCTAAAACGCTGGTTGATAGTAAAAGTAACGGTAAGGCTAACTTAATCATTTATCGGCCCTGCTTTTACAGTTGAAAACTAGGGTGGCACTAGGCGCGTTACGGGCAATTCTACCCTCGCGAGCATCCATTGATATTTGATTCATTTCTAACTGTTTTTCATCACAAAAGGCATTTGCCAGTTTATAAACTTCAGCCCTACAATTTGCGCTAGAGAAACCAGCACTTGAGCCAGAGGTGACAGTATAAGAGCCAGAACCAATTGGCATTACACCCGGAGAAGCGCAGCCTGTAATTACTAAAGCGACCGCTATCATTATTAATTTTTTCATAATTAACCCACCTTGTCCCAAAGTTCACCGATAACAGATAACGCACCGGCTCTTGATGGATAACTACCACCTAAGACAAGCAAAGTCTCTTCAGGTGAAGCAGGATCATACTTTTTGATAGTGGGTAGGTAATCATCAAAGTGTTTTTCAAAGCCTACAACCTCAAGCGGGTTAACGTCTTGCCCAATCCACCGCGCTATCATTTGTCCAAATTCTTCTGGTGTAACTTCTTTGTGTGTAGTCATTAGCTAATATCCCTTATAGCGTCTAATAATTCTTTATCATCAACCTTACCATTAAGGCCAATCAATCCCCTAAGTAACTTAGCAGCACTGACCTTTTTGCCGCGCATTTCGGATAACCGATCACACCATAAATTCATTTCAGCTTTATCATGCGGTGATAGCCTAACCGGTACAGGATTTTTATCAACAGTGTGACTATTACTCGCTACTGTTGATAGCTTAACTTTTGCTTTTACCTTATTAGAACCAAGGCCAGTTTTACCTATTAACTTACTCATAGTGCTATACCTTATGCTATACAAATAACTTCGCTAGCTAGTGATTTATAGTCCATTACCGCATTGCTGCCTTTTTTAAAGTTAACTAGCGGCTGTGCTGTAACATTGGCTTGGCCTATATGTTCAGACCGTCTGATTTTGGTGTTTAATACTCGATCACCTAACTGTTCTAATTCACCATTAATGAAGTCATTTATTAACTTATTAGCTGAAGCAAATTCATTCCTAAATACTCGATAATCAACATCATCAGTCTGTTTAATTTCTTCAATGTACTGAAGCAAATCAGACAAACCAGAAAGGGCAAACGAGCCACCGTTAACCGGTATCAAGAAAAGGCTTGAAGCGTAAATAGCATTAACCGAAGTAAGTGACATATTCGGTGGGCAATCCAACACCACATAATCAAAATCATTTTCAACAGTTTTGAGTTGTTTAGACAAAATGCTTTCACGGTGAATTTTGGTGATCGACTGCTCAATTACTAATGACAAACGAATATCACTAGGACAAAAGAAAAGGTTCTCTATAGGTAGTTCATTAGCAACAGCTTGCACTACGCTATCAACTAATTTGTGTTTAGTTGGCGCGCTAAATATGTCAGCTATTGTTGTGTCGAATTCGAAGTGACCACCACAAAGAACGGCTGATAGGTTAGCTTGTGGATCAAGGTCAATAACTAGCACTCGCTTGTTGTGAGTCTTAGCTAATTGAGCAGATAGGTTAATGGCTGTAGTAGTCTTACCTACACCCCCCTTTTGATTGGTTATTGCTATTACTTTCACTATTAAACGCCTATAGATTGAAAATGTATAGCACAATGTATAGCAACACCCAGTTATTGTCTACAGAGAAAATAGTGTTTCATAGCGTGAATGGAGATAATTCCCCACTGTCGGACTTACTTATTCAGGGTAGGGATAAGGGAGATTGACAAAAAAAAGGCCCAAAAAAACCACCTAGGTGTGGTGGTAATTTAGCGCTGAATTAACTCGGTAAAGTTAAAGAAAGCGAAATACGTATGACTTCAACGTATATAAAGATACAACAAAAATGCGTTCTTAACAAGTTTGGGCGGCCACTTTAAGTACTGAGGTAACCATTAATTACAAACAGGGCTGTTAGTGGTGTATGTATATACTGAAGATTTCGGTTTGTACTTTAAAAACATCATGTTATCATGCGGATGTTGAATTAGTATTAACCTTTCTCCTGAACGAAAACATAAAAGTCATTTATTTATCCTTTTAATTTATAAAATAACTTTTAGCCCAGCATGGTGCCGCAACTAGAGGTAGTTGTTCTTATATGGGTGCACCTTCTTTCAACCAGTGAGAAAGCGAAATACGTATGACTTCAACATCGTATGTAGCTTGTTGTGAATGATTCGAATAACTTCAGGTAAAAGCTTGCTCACACAGACCCTTTACTGGAGATGTGTATCAAAGCTTTAATACTCACCGTCCTCTTAAATGTTGTTTTGTTCGTGGGAGCTGAGAAAGTAGACTTAACCGTTGAAATCCCAGTGACCGTAGCTATCAGCAAGCGCAAAGAGAAATAAACTACAGCGTTAGGTGTTAGGGGCTTGCCCCTAGCACCGCCCTTCAAGGAAATCATGAAAAAACTCCTCTTACTAACTTTGTTAACCTTCAGCGTAACCGCTAAACAATACGACTCTATCGTTATTGATCATGTAGTAAGTAACCCGCTATGACCAATACTTGATAGTATCGGTCATAGTGATCGCCAATTCTAAAGGGCTGTAGACTAACCAGAGTGGTTATCGTGTGAATATGCACTGATATGAATAGAATAGGGTAGTTTATGCAGTGTTACACACGTAACTATAGAGTAATGCTATCAGCCATTGAGTGATTAACATGATGCGCCACTTAGCCCGACCAACCACTACATGTTGTGGTTCCTTTCTTTTGTCATTTAGGTCTTGTTGGTGCGCTTTGGAGACATTAGAGTTTGCCATATTTTTCTCATGAATAATTTCTGTCATGTTACTTAGGTGTCTCACGACTTTGAGCGATTTTTCTTGTTCTTTTTACCTTTCTAATCGGTAAATTCCGAAGATCGCAGTGATAGTACTATTTTTATGAACGCATACACTGCTTAGTATTAAGCCCTTCTTTTTTCTTCGAACAAAGATATACTTACGGCAGATGTAGGTATTTACTGATACTTAATTTATTGCTCATTTAAAATACATATATTATCGTATAAAAGGAAAGATTCATGCCGAATCAACAATATGAAAGCCAGAAGGTTCTACTCAGATATTCAAAGAAATCTATTGAAAAAGCGGCTAGAAGTATTAGGCATGGTTGCCAGGACGATGACCGCGACAATGCGATAGATAAAATTCAAAACTTCCGTGAAATTCATATGTATCCGCTAATGCTTATTAAGAACCATATAGCGAGAACTGCTAAAAAAGTAAGTACAAGTATCGTAATTGCCCGTCGATTGAAACGGTTGCCAACAATAATCAATAAACTAGAGCGCCCCACCCTAGATGGTCATCAGAATAATGCTATAAAGCTTATTAGGATGCAAGATATAGGAGGTTGCAGGGCTATCGTTAAAGATTTACCTGAATTGCTATCGTTACAAAAAAAGTTGAGTAAAAGCAAGACCGTTCATAAAATAATAGATAGTTCTGATTACCTAATACCTAAGCCGAGTGGTTATGGTGGGGTGCATCTGATTTATAGTTGTTTTCATGAGGATGACACAGGAAATAACTGGAAAAAAACAAAAATTGAAGTGCAACTTAGAACCAAATTACAACACGCATGGGCTACGACTCTTGAAATAATTGATACTTTGGAGAAAATAGAGTTGAAAACAAGTCTATCTGGCCATTCAGAATGGAGACGGTTTTTCAAAATTTCTGGAACTTTGGTAGCTTACGATGAGGGGGCCTTAACCTTAAAAGAAAGTGAATTAAATGAAATAAGGTCGGAGCTTAATTATTTAGCATCTGAATTGGATGTTCTTGAGAAGCTTAATCGATTTACAATAGGTATTAGTGCAGCTTCACAAGTTTCTTCAAAAGTACCTAATAAGAAAGATATTGGTATGTGTCTTGTCACCATAATTAAAAGCGATTTTCTAAATCCTGAGTACCAAGATGATAATTTTGTTGCATTTAAAGTTCAAACTAAACAATTTATGGATAGTGATTCAAAGGCTGCATTAGCCGCTCTAAATGCAAGTGAAAGGGATCCTGAGGTAGCTTTGTCTGTTCTATTGGCTACCTCAGATGCTAGGAGTCTAAAAAAAGCTTACCCTAATTACTTTGGTGATACTTTTGATTTCACAAAGTTTATTGATAGGCATATTGATAATTTTAATAAATAGGCAGTTATAAATTTATGATAATTAATGTTTATAGTGAGATTTTATGTAGATGAAGACTAAACAGGTACTATCTAAAAATAACTAGGATATCCTGCCTAATTTGGCAAACCTCAAGTACTTTACTTGTGTTGCTAACCAGTCAAATATAGTGGTTTTTCAATATGAAATCTAATCCAAACCTGTCCAAGTCGCTGTAATAGCTTATGTCTTCTTTGTGGTAAAAGTGATAGTAACTTAGACTGCTATATAGATTGGTTTAGCTGTCGATTTTAGTGACTGGGGAAATACCTAACAAGAGAATTTTGAATGAATCGCGCCATGAAAATAATTATCGTCATAGTAAGCTTATCCCTTATTTCAACAGCAAGTATTGCCGCAACCCACAAAATTTTTAGCTTTAGTACAGCCAAGAAAAAGATGTACTCTAAAGTGTTCAATAACACTGGTGAAACACTATATTGTGGTTGTAATTGGTCAGCAAGAAAAACAGATTTAAACAGCTGTGGACTACAAAGTTTCTTCCCTAAAAAACAAAAGAAACGTGCTCTAAGAACCGAAGCTGAGCATATTATCCCTGCATCATGGATGCTTAAAGTTAACAACAAAACTAGGCAATGTGCTACTGACTCTAAAGCTGTAAAAGACAGTGCGCGTAAGTATTGCCAAAAGCATGATTTAGATTATAAACAAGCCCACAACGACTTAGTAAATTTGTACCCTGCTGTTGGTCAAGTCAACGCTGACCGTTCAAATAAGCCATTTGTAGATGTTGCTAAGAACAAAGTCAAAACCTATGGAAAGTGTGACATTGAAATAGGTTCAAGAGGAATTGTGCCACCTTCTAATAAAAAAGGAGATATAGCTAGAGTCGCTTTTTATATGACAAAAACTTATGGCGTTACTTACTCAAAAAGGCAACTTGAATTGTTCAAACAATGGAGTAAGCAAGACCCTATTTCAGCACAAGAAAGAGCGCACAATAAACGTGTAATTCAAGTTCAAGGCTTTGGCCTACAGCAATAGTAAATGTAGAGGGGAGTATAATGAGTCAATCAATGGAGAATTTAGCGGCTTCTTTGCAATCTCTGGAAGAAGAAATTGGACTTGAAGATTTGAGCCAGTTATTAGCTGATATGCTACTTGTTTGTTCTGCACGAATTGTAGGTGATTCTCCTAATAATTGGACGGTAAAAACAGACATTGTTAATGGTGAAGTGACCGCTATTACTGATATTGCTTTGTCTAAAATTAAAGTTGATAAATAGCAGGTCACCGCTAAGGACTTCTTGGTGCGCTTAACGGAAGTTAGCTATCGGCTGTTCGTTAGGTCAACTTGGAGCGAGCAGCAGCCGTTGGCGGAAGAGCAATATGCCACACTATAAAGTTTACTTTTGACATCAATTACGTTCTCGCGCCTTTATGTAGACTATATAAACGGAGCTCTTAGAGTAAATTAATGCTAGCTTCTGAATGACGGAAGTTAGCTGTTTAATTCCTAATAAAATCATACAAATTCTCAGCCGAAAATGTCAGTTTTATTTACACTGTTGAATTACCACTAACCAGAAAACACTTTAACCTACAGAAAACATTATGTTTTTTGTTTTTGGTGCAATACTTGCCTAAACCCTTAAAATTGAAAACATTATACTTTGACTAATCACTGGCTCATTTCTAATGGAAAGGGGTTAAACAGGAAGATACATGAAATTAAAATATATTAAAATAGCTGTAGTAGGCTTTGTTCTGTCAATATCGCAGATAAGTAATGCGGCTTTAATTGTCTCTAATTTCAACGTAAATTCAACCAGCGTATATTTTGAAATAGCTGGCCAGCTAGATGGACCGGCTCAACCTGCAAATCTGAGCTTTCTCGATATGGGTAATAATACTTCACTGCTAAATTTTATACCTTCGTCTTATGAGGCTGCAAGCACATTTTTTTTTACAGGCACTCAAACCCTGTCTATGGTTGCCGTTCAGGGCGTTGGTCACGGTTTTTTTGAGCTAACTTTTGACTCAGATCTCTCAGTTGGTGAGTCTTTGAATGGTGTGTTTTCTGCAACCTGGCTTAATCCAGTCATTAACGTCTCAAATATTCCTGAAAATCTTAATATTTCTTGGGGTGGGCCTCTAGGTTCAGGGACGGCACAAGGAAGATTTTCTACAGTTCCGGAACCCTCAACACTTGCTATTTTGTCATTAGGCATAATGGGGTTAGCATCACGCCGATTTAAGAAGCAAGCTTAGCCTAGTTTCACAATCTAAATCGTTTCTATAAAACAAAAA
>Ga0209395_1004630_pt1 | contig 16019 bp, 18 predicted proteins | sample GOMGulsemesocosm_3_FD_184635 | JGI IMG/M metagenome (GOLD analysis project Ga0209395, IMG submission 184635) | Methane-oxidizing microbial communities from mesocosms in the Gulf of Mexico - GOM9D Gulf of Mexico (SPAdes) (version 2) | ecosystem: Environmental > Aquatic > Marine > Cold seeps... | reverse complement strand
GTGAATGGGTACACAATGAAAGCTGATTCAGTGCGGGCGCGTGGCATTTTGAAATTAACATAAGACGCTGACATAATAAAAACCTCGATTTGTTATAGGTAGCTAGAGACAATCGCAAACAACATCCAAACAGTAAAACCACCTAGCGCCGCGGTTATTGTTACGGCTATTGATAGACCGATAAACCCGCAGACGTTATCTAGTTTAGTTTCGAATGTGCTCATAATGTGCCCCTGTTAAATGATGGTATTTGCCTAACAATTTAAGTATAGGACACTTCCGGGGAAGTGCCACCCGGTAACGCAAATTATCTTAATTCTTTTTTAACCCAAGTGAATGACGCTTTCGCGAGTTCTATCACTGATTGTTGTATTAGGCGGTCGAGGTCTTTGACGGCTACGAGGTGCCCCGCTTTGTAGGCTAATAATACCGTCTCATTATCCGTGTTGTTGTGCGTGGCAAACAGCGTCACAGCTTCTTTTAGTAACTCCGCCATTGCATCAGGGTTTTTGATGATGGTCATACAACGCGACGCTAGAGCTTGGTTAGCATTAGCGCCTATATTAATATCATCGTCGCTATCTGTTAGGGCGTCGGCTGCGGCTTGCATGTGCTCGCTTGGTGCTGTTGCTGCGGCTGCTTCTTTCGCTTCCATGTAACGCACTAACACTGTGTATAAACCGTTAATTTCGCGGGCTGTGTAAACACACTGCCAAAGGTTATTTACTAGATAGCCGCTGTTGTCGTAGTCAAAATCGTTTGTTAGTACGTCGGCTAGTAGTGCGGCGGCTAATGTACCCGGGCGGGCTTGTACTGCTAGCGCTTCTAAAGTGGCTTTCTCTTCGCCGTTTAATTTGCCTTCGATGAAGTTGATAAGCGCTGATTGTTTGGTTGCTGTTGCTTGCGAATATTCCATGGTAACACTCCGTTAAAATTTGAATTGGTTTGCCTTACACAACTAAGAATAGTACACCATTAGAAAAGCGCCACCAAAGACGCTAAATAAATATTAATAAACTTTACGGCGGTATTTCTCCGCGGCCGGGTTGGTCTTCCGCCATTCAACAAAGGCCATTAGTTCCGGCTGTGTTACCCCCTTTTCGCGGATAAAATCATAGGTTTCTTTCGAGGTCATCCCGGCGCGAAAACACGCTAGGAAATTAGCCGCAATGTATTGGTTTAGTGTTGGCTGTTCGACGAGTGTTAAGTGTGGCATGTTGCCCCCTATATAAACGAATTGGAACGGTTAACGAATGACTGGGCCCACACTATTGACGGACAAGCGGCGACGATTTTTAGTGCTCTGGTTCGTGCTCGCTCTCTGTTCTGTGGCGTCTTAAAAAATATCTCACGGTTAGCACGTCCGCGGCGGTGAAATTTGATGCTTGTTACATCTTGTTTGTCTTGGTTTCGCATGGTCTATACTCCCGCAATGATTTGGTTTAATGCTGTGTGTATCTCGTCGTATTGGCCGTGGGTAACATAGGCCCCCGACGCGTCGTAAAGTGCCCGCACGTTGTTGTGTCTTGATGCCATTACCACGTAGTAGCCTAGGCGGTTAATCATCTCGTTAGGGCTGCCCGGGTGGCCTGTGTTAGGACGGAATGCAAACAGGTTGCGCGGTAGGTGTCTTAGTGTCGGGGTGAAATGGTAGCCCGGGAGATGTCCGCCAATATAATTCATCTCTAGCACGGCTTCGATAACTTCATCACGTCGGCCTGCGTCGTCTAGTACCGGGCGCATATCATGGGTAATAGAGCAATCAATCCCGGTTAATGTGGCGCTTAGTGCGTCCTCTTCTTTGGTTGCGCAGTCTATACATATTGGGGCCGTAACCCAAGCGCTAGATGTCATCTCGTCGGCTTTGTGGTAGCCTTCGCAGGCTGGGCAGAAGTGCGGCGGCTCTGGGGCCTCTTCGGCTTTCTCTTCTATATATAGACATAGCTCGTCAATACACATGGTCGCTTTATGAAAACGACGTTCTACAAAACGACCGTTGCTAGGGATTTTAACCCACACCACGTAATACCAATCTGTCTCTCTAGCGAGTGTTACAACTTCGCTGTTGCCTGTGTAGATGTTGTGAATGGTGAACGTGTGGCGCTCTGGGTTGGCTCGTTGCTCTAGGGCTCTATGGTGTAAGTTCATAATGTTGTACTCCGTTTGTGTGTCGCGTTGGTCTTCTTAACTTAAGGATAGGACAGGAATCGAAAAGCGCCACTATATAGTGCAATTAATTTCAATTTAATTATTGGCCTCTTTTCGTGTCCACACCCCGGCACAGGTTCGACGCTCTAGAGCTTCCGAAGCGCTAGCGCGGGATTATCTTGTTGGCGAACCCTTCTATATATGAGCACTTTTAAAACCTTCTGGGGCCTCTGGGGAAGCTTCCACGGCATCACCTCCCGGGCCTCTGTGGCGTCTCTAGAGCTTCCGAAGCCCTAACCCCACTAAGGGTATGGACGGGCCTTTTTAAGCGCTTCCGGGCCTCTGGGGGCTGCTTCTGGTACTGGGGCTGGGCACGATCTCCAAAGCTACCCGGGCAATGGATAGGCAACGCAAGTATTCCAATTACTTCAATGACTTACATGTGATATTAACGCTGTGTGGTGTGGTCATCATAAGTATATAATAGGGCTCTTTTACAGGTCACTATATCACTGTGTCTAGAGGTCTATTTCTCAGGTGGGAAATGGACAGACCTTTGTGGACACGATAAAGCGCTAGGTATCAATAAGTTATAAGTGATTAATTCTTTAACACATTAAAGGATTAAAAGAATAATAGAGTAAAATCATAAGGATACAAAAAGTTAGTTAACTGACAGGTTTTAAAAGATATTAGAGAGAGTAAGTAAGTTGTCCCTAGGTCTACCATTCCAATAATTAATATAGCTACAGGGCCCTAGAGCGCTAGAGAAACAACGCTTTTTATGCCTCTCCTCTGTGTGATTCGTTAAAAAACCTCAACAGTGGACGGATGTTAGTTAACCTTATGAAATGGTTACAGTTCCCAACGTTAGACAGTGGACACACAGTGGACACACAGTGGACACAATCGCACTAAAACCTTTGGATACAACAACATAGGCGAATCAGACAGTGGACGCCGAAGGGTTTAAAATCCTAGCCGCAAACGAAAGTGATGTAAGCTTATGAAGTATAAGAGTTTATTAGCCCAGTGCTTCTAAGCCCTTGATGCTGTGATTATCCCACCCGGGCGAATAACCTTTGTAAGTTCATGATATATAAAGAGAATCAGCTTTAAACGCTCTAGGGACGCGAGCTTTCGGTTTACATGTAAGTCATTGATTAATAACGATAAAACGTCAGAACCGCCCAGAATTAGCCAGAATCTCTCATGTCTGCTGCCCGAAAATTTCCAGCGCTACGAAAGAGTGTACACCTTAAGCTCTAGGGCTCTAGGGAAGAGCAATTCTTTAATTGACGGGAAGCAAAGGCTAGGATAATATCTACCGTACAGCTTTTGCTTATCTCAGAAAAACCGGGGTCACAATTTTTTCTAAAAATTTTAAAAAGGGTTAAGCAACAATAGTCTTAATCTTGCGTAGAGATTGGCTAGCCCCACGAACTTGAACTATACTTAAGATAACCGCTACAGAGAGATTGGATTATGACAGAATTAACAGTATTCGGGCTGGGCTACCACGAAGGGTCCGGGCTCACGGTGAAGCACCCACGGATATACGACAAGTGGCGCAAGCTCCTAGAGAAAGTGACGGACCGTTCTAAAGGTTACTACAACACGATTGATATAAGCGACAGTTGGTGTTGTTTCGAGAACTTCCTTGCATGGTACTTAAAATGCGAGGCTGCGCTAGAAACTGAAAAGAGTTGCTTCGTAGTCTTTAACGCTCCCGAGTTGCTTGTAGAGAAGCGTCGCAGAGTAGACGGTAAGATGGTGGCGTTAATCAGTCCTAAGTACAGCGCGAAGACTTGTCACCTGTCCATAGTCCGTCCGGCAGTGTGGCGCGGTTCGCGACAGTCAACAAAACTAGTGTATGACAAAGATGTGAAAGAGCACCACGTAGAATCGCACTTCTTACCCGGGACGCCACAGGCGATGAAGGTCTTTTACCCATTACCCGCGGGAACCAAACTACACGCCAAGAAAAAGGCCGCACTAAGAAGATATGCCGAACAGGGCCGATGCAAAGATGCGAGGTCGGAACAACTCCGACAAGAACGCCAAGCGACGAAACTCCGGGTCGAAGCTCGCCGGAACGCGAAGGACCCCGAGGCGCGTGAACGGTGGCCGGGATACGCCAAGCGATATAACGAGATTATCCAACCAGCACAAATGCTACAGCTCCGCCAGATAGACAACGCGCCCGGGGAAGAGAAAATCCGACGTGCTAAAGCGAAGACGCCGGAGGAGGCAGTTAAGCAAGCCGGGGTGTTTCGCGGGCTGGGCTATATCGGTGTTGGCAAGTACCCAACCAAAAAGAACGGCAAGGACACCCGGGCTTTCAAGACGTGGATGGAACTACTAAAACGGTGCTACCTTGATTGCGCAAACCGCGATGATAGAGACTGCATGAGAGGCTACCGCCTTGGGAAACGCTTTCTAAACTTCCAAAAGTTCGCCAAGTGGTTTGAGGAAAACGACCGCTTCCCGGATGCTCGGAACCTTCCGGCATTTGAGCCGGAGATAAACGCTAAGGGCTTCTTGGTCCTCGGCCCGAAGAATTTACGCCTTGCGTATTAAAAAAGAGGAAATAAACTTGCGTAATCGACAACGTATACTAGTATTAGGGTTATCAGGACATACATCGCAAGTCGTGGAGATGCTTAAACGCGAAGGCCATGACTTAATGACCGAAGATATGTTAAACGAAGAACGTGAACTCAAACGGGAACAACACTATGAACATTTCACCATCGTTAAATCAATTCAAAATACCTATGCTCGGAAAGTTTCTGGGCGGAGCAATGCAAAACACCAACGGCCAATTCATCGTGGGCGACGTGTACGTCATCACCGGGTACAATCCCGATAATAACAGCGTACAGACAACAGGCATGACCAGCCGAAACCGTTGGATTGACGCAACCGCATTTGAAGTCGTCCGAAATACCGCGTGGAAGTTCGAAGAAGGACATTGCGCCCCACATTTGGAAGCCGCAAGCGATTTCATAAGCGACATAGCGAAATTCGAAGACCGCCACGACGACCATGTGGAAGCACTATCGTTCGACCATCGTGTATGGACGGGCATAGATTTGGCTAACAGCCCGGACTATTCCGTAACAGGTCGTTACATTGGCAACCGTTGGCCGGAACTGCCGCCCGCACGTCCGCTAAACGCGGACATAGAAAAACACTTAAATGACTACTGCCTAGCCGATGTAGATTACTCGGATATTGAACAACGTGCAGCGGCGGCCTTTATCCATCAAAGCCCGCAGAAAGAAACGAACCGCGACCGCGCCGAGCGAGAAGCCCTTCGCCGTCGAGGCAAAAGCGGGTATAACTTCTTGTTCGCGACAGGTCACGTTGACGCATTACGTGCAGGGGCGAAAGAGCGACGCTTCGCAGACTTCCAGCATATGATGATGTCTAGCAAAGAATTTAACTCACCTACAGCGGATGCCGCGGAAGCCATCTTAAAGGCTACCATTGCTATGATGGGCGTAGCCCCTAAACTATTAGGCCCAAATTGCCGATGCACAGTATTAGATGACGTACAAGCAGGGGACGCAGTATATGCAAGTCAGCTAGAAGACGGCAAACCGACGTTTTCAGCCCCTTTTACCCCTTGCCATAGCGATGACAACACTAAGGTCAATACTATGCTCAGAGAGCGGTTACGCCGCGTTATGCGCGAGGCCACAATGACAGCCATGGGCGCACCGCACCAAGATTACAATCAAATGGTCGAATGTATCCAAACTATCGGGGCCTTCGTCAAGGGTTGCACGTACCGCGCCGTGACTTATGCGACAGCCAAAGGCATGAAGGTAGAGCACCCGCATACTGCGGTTCCTGTTCCAGTAGACCCACGCTACTTCAACGAGACGCACCCGATACCATGTTCGGTAGACGACAGAGATGCACCAACGCAACCGCGATTCGAAGATGAACAGGAACCGTCCACTTTCGTACATAAATCTGCTACACGTAAAACACAGGAAGTACACAAAGAAACCGACGCAACCGCGAACCTACGTAAATACCGTTTTAACCCTGATACACTTTAGGAGAACGCCATGAAACTTTATGATAACGATGACGAGTGCCTACGGGTTATGGGTTGTGCCCGCGTATCGTGGACACTTCGCCAAGTTGAGAAAGAATTTAAGGACGGCATGTATCGCGCCCGCCTAATGATTAAGAAGGCTCAACGCACCGGGGTTATCGCGAAAAACAAGAACGGTAACGGGGCCTATGTGGTCCTTGCTAAATACACGTACAACCTTGAAGTGGTGAACCGAAATGTCGACTAGAGCAGTAGTATTCATCGCGGATAACGGGGGTTATCTTGTAATCTCTCAGGGCCGATGCAGAACTAACGGGACCGCGAAGAACGCTTTTTCGTTTACCGATAGTTTGCAGCAGGCCACGACGTTTGACCACGATAACAAAGTCCTTATAAACGAGCTTGTCCGAAGTATCCCGAAGACCAATGGGCACGGGTTCGGTGAAGGGGATAATATCTGTGCGTCGGTCACTGTGCAGGTAACTCGTAAGGTGAAAATAGTACATGGGAACTACCAGCCTTACGCGGGTATGGGACACTTCCTGTAAAAACCATTTGTTATAAACCCCCTTTATCCTGTAGTATGCTTTCATACATAGGAACCAATTAGGGGGCTTTTATCAAAACTTTAGAAGAAAAAATCCAAGCGATGTGCGAAGAGTTAGGGGCCCCGCAACCATTCGAATTCCTCATGCAGGTAGCGAGTGGTACAGACCCCCGCAACACTTCGTTAATCTATGATATGGTTGAAAGACTTGAGAATCAGAACGGCGAAGGCTGTGCTCCCGACGACTTCGACTGGATGGAATTAGTGGACGTTGTCCGCGAGAAATACAAGGGCGCGAAAGTGTCCATTGGTGAGTCTCAAGCGGCTACGAAACTTATCCTAGAGTACACACATTCTAAGAAGCGACAGACCGATTTAAACGGCGCGGCGGAAGGGCAGCAGGAAATTGAGAAGCTGACGAAGTCTGAAATTAGGATGTTCACTAAAAAATTCAACCACGAGTATTAAACCCATGGCTGTAGATAAAGACAACAACATGGTTGAGGAAGATGCAGTCAAGTGGACGCGTAACGAGAAGCGGATGTTAAAGCATTTGCTCTTAAACGATAACCTTGCGTATAGTCGGTATTTCTTCAAGCACAGGGAAGCAATGAAAATGCTGATTAGCCCGCACCATTTAGTGATGGCTAACACATTAAAGAAAGTATTTACGGGTGAGATTAAGCGACTAATCATTAACGTGCCACCGGGCTACACCAAGACCGAGATGGCCGTTATTTTGTTTATGTCACAGGGCCTAGCAATCAATCCCAAAGCCAAGTTTATTCACGCGACGTATTCCGGTGACTTGGCATTAGAGAACAGCCAGAAGACGAAGGATATTGTAGTCTCTCCCGAGTTCAACGACCTGTTCGGCCTTAACGTTCGTCAAGATTCGAAGTCGAAGAAGAAATGGTACACCGAAGAAGGTGGCGGCGTATATGCGGTTGCTGCGGGTGGTGCGATTACTGGTTTCCGTGCGGGCCGATTCGAAACAGGCTTCCAAGGTGCCTTTATTTTCGATGACCCAATTAAGCCGGATGATGCGTACTCGCCAACCAAAAGGGCGAAGATTAATAACCGCTTCATGAACACGTTTAAGAGTCGTTTAGCGATTGAAGATGAAACGCCAATGATTCTCATTATGCAGCGTATTCATGAAGAGGACCCAAGCGGGTATTTACTCACAGGCGGTACGGGTGAGAAGTGGCACCATTTGTTACTCCCTACACCAGTCCCACCGGGGCCCGTTAAAGACTGGTATCCTAAAGAGTATACCCATGGTATACCTATCGAGTATGACCTCGACGAGGGGCCGCTGTGGCCGTTTAAGCACACAGCAGAAAAGCTAGTAGAGATGGAGCGAACAGACCCATATACTACAGCGTCGCAGTACGGACAACGTCCTACGCCTAAAGGCGGTACGATCTTCAAGGACGAATGGTGGAAGTACTGGACTGTGTTGCCTAAAGATTTAGCGTACATGAGAATCTATGCGGATACGGCCCAGAAGAAAGAAGAACATAACGATTACACGGTACTGCAAGCGTGGGCATATTCGCCTAGCATGGGTATCATCTTAATCGAACAATTTAGGGGTAAGCTAGAAGCCCCCGAGTTGGAGAAGACATTTACCGAGTTTTGGAATAAAATGGTAACGTGGTGTAAGGGCCAAGGCATACGTTGCACCGTGGTAAAAGTGGAAGATAAATCGTCTGGGTCAAGTTTGATTCAGAACATCAAAAAGACCACGCTGATTCCGATTAAAGGTATCCAGCGTTCTAAAGATAAAGTCACCCGTGCATATGGTGTGGTCCCACAAATCACAACGGGTAATGTTTGGCTACCATTGAACGCTGATTGGATATTCGATTTTAAAGACGAGTGCCGTAAATTCAGCCCGTTAATGGCCCACAAACACGATGACCAAATTGACCCACTGATGGATGCTGTGGAAGATATGTTGATGAACAAAAACGTCATACCAGTTGGCGGCGAGACACATAAACAATCAGATGCTAAACCGGGAGAGTCCTATGGGTACTATGGGTGATAAACCAGATTCAAAGCTTGAGGAAATATCCAAAGGCGATAAGGTCAAGCGGGACAAGTTGAAAGCCCCTATACAGTTGAAAAAACGGTGTTGGTTGCGTCCCGTAATCTTCTTCGTTAAAATATGGTGTATACTTAGAGGCCGGGGACCGAGCAGAGCTACTATCAATTGGCTAGCGAAGTACGGTGTTAAACAAATCAGCAGAAAAGTAAGGGCAGGTAATGGCGAAGAAAACGACAGTTGAGAAAAGGCTCGACACGGGCGGGGGTGACAAGGGTAAGACAAACCCTATGGAGTCGAAAGGCTCCCCCGGCTACGCGAGCTACAACGGCTTTATTGAGGAGAAAGAGAAACACGCCTCTCTAATCGGCTCGAAGAAGTTCATAACTTATAGTGATATGCTCGCTAATACGTCCATTGTGGGCGCAGGGGTGCGATATTTCCTTAACTTAATATCTAAGGCACAGTGGAACGTAGAACCGTTTGACGATAGCCCAGAGGCCATAGAATACGCAGAGCTGTTAGAATCGGCTATACATGATATGGAAACCCCTTGGTATCGTATCGTGCGACGTTCAGCGATGTACCGCTTCTATGGGTTCTGCATACAAGAGTGGGTGCTTAAACGCCGGATAGATGGGCGCTTAGGTTTCTTGGATATTGAGCCAAGACCGCAACATACTATCGAGCGCTGGGACCTTGAAAAAGGGAAAGTAATCGGTGTAGTACAACGCGACGCGCAGGACTTTTCAGAGATATACCTCGAAATTGAAAAGCTAGTGTATATCACTGATGACAGTATCACCGATGTACCAGAAGGTATCGGACTGTTCCGCCACATTGTAGAAACGGTTGATAAGCTAAAACGCTATGAGCAGTTAGAAGCGTTCGGCTTTGAAACAGACCTACGCGGTATCCCGGTAGTTAAGGCACCGTTAGAAGATTTAGCGGAATTAGTACGACGCGGTGAGATAACGAAGGCAGAACGCGACGAGATTCTATGCCCACTGAAAAGCTTCGTCTCGAACCATATCAAGAGTGCTAAGTTAGGCATGATGATAGATTCTAGCGCCTACAGAGCCAAGGACACGGCGGAAGCAGTCTCAGGCAAGGACAAGTGGGGCGTAGAGCTTTTAAACGGTTCTAGCTCTTCTCAGGAAGCGATAGCGGTAGCGATTAACAGACTTAACCATGAAATTGCGCGATTGCTCGGTGTTGAAGCGTTGTTACTGGGTGCCGACGGCCGTGGGTCAGAAGCGTTATCACGCGATAAATCGCAGAACTTCTTTTTAATTGTTGACTCTACGTTAATGGAGTTGGCGGAATCGTACAGGAAGTCTATAGTTACAGTATTGGGCGAACATAATGGCTTGGACTTACAGAAGAAGCCTAGCTTTAAACCGGAAGCGATTAAATTTAAAGATGTTGAAGAAATTACAACAGCTCTTAAAGACCTTGCAAGTGCAGGCGCTCCGATTATGGGCGATGACCCTATCATTAACGAGATACGCGATTTACTTGGCACCTCACGTATAGACTTGGTACAGGTTCTTGACGACTTGGCGTTAACGGGCAAAGAGCCCCCGACACCAGATGACATAGAAGCCGAAGTCGATAAACTATTAGGAGGTAAATAATGGCTTTAGTTGTAGGGACAAATAGTTACGCGCCCCGAGCGGATGCAGACACGTACTTTGCGGACTCTATCCGTGCAGCGACGTGGATTGCCTTTAGCGAACCTCTGCGCGATTCGGGAATGGTGGAAGCCACCCGAGTTCTAGAGCGTATGCGTTGGCGTGGAGAGAAGGAAGTTAGCACCCAAACGTTAGCGTTTCCGCGTACAGGTCTAACAGGTCTTGAGGGTGAATCAGTTACGCCCGCACAGTCGCTATTAGACGTAAGCGAGGCACAATTCGAGTACGCGCTTACACTGTTATTGGACGCGTCAGTACTGGAAAGCGACGACGCCACAGGCTCTAATATTAAGAGCATGAAAGCAGGCTCCGCATCAATGGAGTTCTTCCGTGTTACGCAGGGTACAAGATTCCCGGTCATCGTTATGGATATCATCGGGCATTACCTACTAGGCAGTGACGCAGCACTCGGGTTAACGCCGTGTGTCAGTGGGACAGATGTAGAAAGTGGCTTCACGGACAAGGACGCCTTCGGATATAGGAAACCTCTATAATGTCGCAGTTACCTAACATATTTAAGGCGAATATCGCCCAGCTACTAAACAAAAACATGGGGCAATTGGTATTCCCTCTCACCCTTAAAAAGCAATCTACGAGCCGCGACCCTAGTGACTCTACGAAGCAAATAACAGTCGTTACAGAACACCCCGGGAGGGGCTTCGTGGACGACAACGCGCTTCGATACCGTAGTGGGACCACGACGCAGTATAGTGCTAAAAGTATCGGTATTTTAGGCGCGAGTTTACCTGATGGTATCTGCCCAGAACCGGGGGACCTTATCTTCATTGAAAACGAGGACCATACAATCGCAGAAAAAGGCGTAGTGCGGGACCCGGCGGGGGCGTTGTTCGAATGTGTAGTAGAGTAGAGAAGCAGGACGACATAGACCCGCTATCGCGTATAGACGGGTTAGTAAGTGAATTCGAGAAGGACTTTGCCGCCGCGTTCTTAGTACTCATGGGCTCAATTAAAAGTGAGCTGATATTAACCGAGATAGCAGACCTAATCGAACAGGGCCTTTTAACCGAAGCCCTCGAAAAGGTGGAACAGTCCATAGCTAAGTTCTCTAACGTGGTGGTATCAGCTATCGCCGCGTCAGGGGAGAGTACAGCAGAGTTCCTACAGTCGGCGCTCAAGGTGATAGTAAGCTTTGACCAGACAAACGAACATGCTGTAAGCGCAATGCGTGATACTAAGTTAAGAATCATGCAGGGCCTTGGTGAATCGCAGATGCAAACAATACGGGAGACATTAATCGAGGGCATCGCTAACGGTGATAACCCTTTAGAACAAGCGCGACGGTTCCGAGATGCTATCGGGCTAACGCCTAACCAGAATAAAGCGGTTGCGTCGTACCGTAGAGCCCTTGAGAGTAATAGCGCGGCAGCGTTAAATAGAGCGCTACGTGATGCAAGGTTTGACCGTTCAGTTGAAAATGCGATATCCTCGGGTGAGCCACTATCAGCGAAGCAGATTGATAAGATGGTCAATCGCTACATTGAACGCAGTGTAAGGCATCGAGCGGAAGTGATAGCACGAACCGAAGCCCTAGCCGCAGCGCATAAGGGTAATAACCTTATGTACGACCAAGCGGTAGCAACGGGCATCCTCGAAAGAGAAAGGCTATTGCGAACTTGGAACCGTGCGAAAGATAACCGCGTCCGTGACACACATGACGGTATGCAAGGGCAGCAACGGGGACACGGTGAAGCGTTCACCTCTGATGCAGGCATATCGCTCATGTACCCGGGGGACGAAACAGCACCGGGCAACGAAACGATACAATGCCGTTGCCTCGTAACCACACGACTTTTACCAATAGGCCAAGTAGCCGGAGTAACTATAATATGAGTGATAAGAAATACACGTCAGAAGGCAGTGTCTTCAAGCAAGACGCGAATCAGCAGATAATTGGTGGTTGGTTCAGCGTGTTCAAGATAGACGGCGAGACTGTGATGGATAGCGACAATGAAGCCGTTGACATCGCTAGTTACCGCAAGGTGTACGTTGACTTCTCGAAAGAGTACCGCAGCGCGAACTTTGACCACGCGGGCGAGTCAGTGGGCACCCTCATTGATAATATCTTGATTGACACCGAAGAATTCGCTAAAATGCTAGTTCATGAAATAACAGGTATTCCGATGGATGACATCCCGGTACAAAAGCTGGGTCACTTCGGAAGTTTTCAAATCCCCAACGCAGACGATTACGAAGATGCGATTAAGAACAAGTTGATGTTCAGCATTGAAGGTAGTTGCACCCGAGAGGTTATAGAGTAATGGCACCAAAGAAAAACGTAAAGAAACTGACGCCCCATGACGACGGTAAGCCGCGTACTATGGTGATGACTAAGCTAACTGCGGTTGCCCTCACAGCCCGTGGCGCTAACCCTCATGCGGACGTTACCTTTTTTAAGTCCCACAAAGATGATACTATTCAACCAGTGGATAAGAGCGGCGACCTTGTTGACTTGCTAACTAGTTCAAATGAAGGGCATCAACACGGTATTCGTGTGCGCTTTTACGAAGATGGTCTATACTTAGATGTGGGCTATGCCAGCGGCAATGCTTCGGACTCGTCGCACTACCATTCCGTCGTTATTGACGCAGCGGGTAACTTCGTTGTAAGCGAGAATGACGGGCACACCCATGACATATCCGCAGTGGAAGTACAGAGCTTCCTTTTAGGTTCACTAAACAAAACCTTTGATTATCTAGAAAATCATGGTAATGTTAGCGACCTAGAAGACAGTTTAAGTAAGACCACTGTATTTAAAACACTTGGAGAAGACCGAATGACTTTAGAAGAGCAACTAGCGAAAGCTAAAAAAGATTTAGGCATCGCGAAGACGGCACTAAAAGCGGCCGTCAAACTAGGTGGTCTAACGGACACCGAAAAATCGCACCACGCGAAACTTGGCGAAGAAGGTCAGGAATCATTCTTAGGTAAGTCGCATACTGAACGTGCATTAGACATCGAAGAAGCTTTGAAAGCTGACCCGGTAATCTATACGGACGAGTCCGGCACCGAGTTCCGCAAGTCAGATGACCCACGTATGGTGAGCATGGCTAAACAGAACGACCAGCTAACTAAACGCTTAAACTCAGAAGTTGAAGCGGGCGCAGTAGCTAAACTCGCAAAACGTGCTGACGAAGAGCTAGGCAACTTAACAGGTAGTGTAGAAACACGTTCAGCTATCCTCAAGTCCGTTGATGCTATCGAAGATGAAGCGTTGCGTACCGAAGCTATGAAGACCCTTACGGCGTCAAACACAGCGGCCGGAAGCGCTTTTGTAGCCAAAGGCAAAGGTGGTCCGTCGTCAGTTAGCGCGGGTGGTTCAGCAGATGACCAGCTAGACGTATTGGCTAAAGAGCATTTAGCCGCGAACGCTGATTCGACGTTCGCTAAAAGTTATCAGGCGGTCCTAGCAACACCAGCGGGTGAAGCCCTTTACAACGAGAGCCTAAACGCTTAAGTTAAACCAGATTGGAGAGTAAACAATGGCATTAGTAAACGCAAAAGTAGCAATCTCGTTAGTAGCAGCAGCGGACCTATCAGCAAACCAGTTCCGCTTTGTTAACGTAGATGCTAACGGCCAAACAATTGCAATTACCGGAATCGGTGAACGCATGGTTGGCCTGCAAGAAGACAAGCCCGGTGAAGCGACAGCAGCAGCAGGCGAAGTATCTGAGGTATCTATCTCAGGTGTTGTAAAAGTAATCGCAGGCGCTACAGTAACAGCAGGCCAAGAAGTTAAAAGCGACGCGTCAGGTCGTGCAATCGACGCAACTGCCCGAGTGGCTACGCATTTTGTTGCAGGCACCGCATTAACGGGTGGCGCAGTGGGCGAGCTAATTTCAGTACTGATTAGCAAATATCAGCAAGCGGTATAACCCTAATTTAATTTAATAAGAGCTATAGGAGCTTTGATTTATGAATCCAACTAAAGGCGACGTCCATGTAAACCGCCCGCTGACCAACATCTCGGTAGCGTATTTACAAGACCAAACGAACTTTATTGCTGACCAAATCTTCCCGAACATTCCGGTAAGTAAACAGTCAGACCTTTACTTTATGTACGACCGCGGTTTCTTCAACCGTGATGAAATGGAAGAACGTGCGCCGGGTACAGAATCAGCGGGTGGTGATTACACTATCGAAACTGATACGCCGTACTTTGCGAAAGTGTACGCGTTCCATCACGACATCTCGGACCAACGCCGTGCGAACACCGATTCGGAATTAGCCCCGGATAGAGAAGCGACGGAACTTGTTACACGTAAGGGCTTAATCAAGCGTGAACGTCTATGGGTTTCTAAGTTCTTTAAAACAGGTGTATGGACTAACAACCGTAACGGTGTTTCTGCGGCCCCTACCCCGGGTACAGAAGTGTTACATTGGAGCGATGCGGCCAGTACGCCAATTGAAGATATTCGTACGTCGAAAACTACTGTGTTAGAAAGCACTGGTTTTGAGCCGAATACTTTGGTACTAGGTCAGAAAGTTGTTGATGCGCTAGCCGACCACCCAGACGTAGTAGACCGCGTTAAATACGGTCAAACTGCGGGCGGCCCTGCGATGATTGAATTGTCAGAACTTGTGGCACTATTCAAAATCCCACGCATCTTCGTGATGAAGTCTATCGTAAATACTGCGGCGGAAGGTGCTGCGAACGTGCATAGCTTCATCGGCGGCGACCACGCGTTACTAGTGTACTCTGCGCCAACTCCGGGTCTTATGACGCCGTCAGGTGGTTATACGTTCTCATGGACTGGCTTCTTAGGTGCTCAACCACAGGGACAACGTATTAAACGTTTCCGTATGGAACACTTATCGTCAGACCGTGTTGAAATTGATATGGCCTTCGACCAGAAGTTAATTTCTGCGGACCTTGGCTTCTTCTTCAACGGTATCGTTGCGTAAGAACAACCTGTAAAGGTTTAATGACTATAGGCCCTCTACGCGAAGTTTAGGGCCTTTATTTTTTCTAAGATAAGGTAAGAACATTATGGCACAACGCCCACAATTTGATAGCCGTCAAAAATTCGTAATAGCCCGTGAACTAAAATTCGCAGGCCGCCTATTCAAAGAAGGTCAAGAGTTCCCTTGGCGTAGAATTGGCTGTAGCGTACGTCGTCTTGGACAACTGTATAACGCACGTAAGCTGAACATGCTAGAAGCACAATCGCCAGTAACAGAAGAAAAGCTATTAGCGATGGAACCCGAAGTTAAGCCAGTAGTGGAAGAAGTTAAAAAAGAAGTAGTAGACGCGTCAAAAATTGATGCACCCGCAGCCGACGAAGTGGAAGCGTCCACAGAAGTTGCAGACAAGCCCAAAAAAGACAAAAAGCCGAAGCTGACTGACGAGCAGAAAGCGAAGAAGAACGCACGTCGTAAAGCAGCACGTAAAGCAGCTAAACTAGCAGAAGCCAAAGGGGAGTAATAGACTATGGGTAAACCTTATACGCATTTATTAAAGGGCCGACTACGCAGCACGAAGGTTAT
>Ga0209395_1004629_pt1 | contig 16023 bp, 15 predicted proteins | sample GOMGulsemesocosm_3_FD_184635 | JGI IMG/M metagenome (GOLD analysis project Ga0209395, IMG submission 184635) | Methane-oxidizing microbial communities from mesocosms in the Gulf of Mexico - GOM9D Gulf of Mexico (SPAdes) (version 2) | ecosystem: Environmental > Aquatic > Marine > Cold seeps... | reverse complement strand
CAACCGTTGCGCGCTGCTTTACTGAACTTGGCGTCACCAAGATTCGGGTCACCGGCGGCGAGCCCCTAATTCGCAAAGACATTGGCCTGTTATTTGAGCAGCTGGGGCAGCTGCCCGGCCTCAAGGAGTTGAACCTTTCAAGCAACGGTTCCCGCCTAGACCAATACGCTAAAACACTGGCCGACGCCGGCGTCAATCGTATTAATGTGAGCCTAGACAGCCTCAAGCCCGAACGTTTTCGCGCCCTTACTCGCACCGGCGATTTAAATCAGGTTTTAGCCGGTATTCAAGCGGCCAAGGCCGAAGGCTTCAAGCGCATCAAACTCAATGTGGTGATCATGAAAAACCGCAATGCCGACGAGGTGCTTGACCTTGTAAACTACGCGCTTGAGAACGAGCTAGACATCAGCTTTATTGAAGAGATGCCATTAGGTAGCATCACCGAACACAACCGTAAAGAAGAATTTTGCTCCAGTGCTGAGCTCAGAACCATCATCCTTGAACAACATGCATTGCAGCCACTGGAAGACGAAAGCGCTGGTCCCTCACGCTACTGGAATATTGCAGGCCACAACAGCCGCATTGGTTTTATTTCACCTCACAGTGAAAACTTTTGTTCGAGCTGCAACCGGGTTCGACTTACCGCTGAGGGCCTTTTACTGCTCTGTTTGGGCAATGAACACTCTGTTGATCTAAAAGCAATTCTTCGCAAACACCCCGGCAATGACCAGATGCTGAAAGACGCGATTGTGGCATCTATGGACATCAAACCCGAACGCCACTATTTCAATCACGACGACGAGCCGCAGATTGTGCGCTTTATGAATGCCACAGGAGGCTAGTTCGCGGCATGAGTGATTTGTCTCAGTCGTTTGGCCATGCACTCAACTTACTGGTGCGCTTCGACAGTAACCTGTGGGAAATCGTGGCACTGTCTTTTCGCGTCAGCTTGAGCGCTGTGATGATTGCCACCGCTCTTGGCTTGCCCATTGCCGCCGCCTTAGCGATTAAAAAATTCCCTGGTCACGGCGCTGTGCGCATTCTTGTTGATACTCTTATGGCTATGCCTCCAGTCGTTATAGGTTTGGTGGTATATCTTCTATTGTCCCGTGCAGGCCCTTTGGGGATCTTTGGTTTGCTCTACACTCCCAGCGCCATGATTATTGCGCAGAGTTTGTTAATTACGCCTATTATTGTCGCCTTGGGCTTGCAGGTTTTTGTCCCTCTCTGGGCAAAGTTTGGTGATCAATTTCGTTTATTTAACACCACAACCAAACAAAACCTTTTCACCTTGGTTCACGAGGGACGGCATCAGTTACTTACTGTGTGGCTAGCCGGTTTTGGCCGCGCTATTGCAGAGATCGGCGCGGTTATGATGGTGGGCGGAAACATTGATCACTATACACGTGTGATGACCACCGCTATTGCACTGGAAACCAGCAAGGGAAATTTAGAAATGGCCATGGCCCTGGGCTTAGTGTTAATGCTCATGGCACTCGCCATTAATATAATGGCCCATACCTTTAGTCGTTTACAGCAGAGCCCGAACTAATGACTACGCTTCTGCCACTCAACTTAAATGATGTGAGCTATCAGCTTGCCCAGAAAAAACTATTACGACAAATCAACATCTCCTTTGAAGCAAAAAACCTAAGCGTCATTCTTGGCGCTAATGGCGCGGGCAAAACGCTTTTACTAAAATTGTGCTGCGGTCTTATTCAACCCAGCTCTGGCCAGCTTCAATGGGCCAAAACACTCTCGACCAGACGAGGTGAATTACCCCCCTACACCCTCGTATTCCAAAAGCCGGTATTACTGCAGCGCAGTGTTTTGGCCAACCTCTGTTTTGCCCTGCAAAGTTTGCCAAAAGATCAGGTCCTCCCGCGCGCGCTCGCGGCCTTAGAATGGGCCGGTATAGAGCACTTATCCTCACGCAACGCCACCACACTATCTACCGGCCAGCAGCAAATTGTGGCCATTGCCCGCGCTTGGGCTACCGCACCCGAGGTGCTGTTCTTGGACGAACCTACCGCCAATCTCGACCCGGATGCTACAGAGCGTATGGAAACATTAATTGCCAATCTGCATCACGACGGCACAAAAATTATCATGAGCACACACAATCTCGGTCAGGCTCAACGATTAGCTGACACTATTACTTTTCTCGACCATGGCCAAGTGTGTGAACAACAAAGTGCCAAAGCTTTTTTTACCGCGCCAAAAAGCCCCATAGCTCAACGATTTCTGTCGGTGCAAGGCTTTAAGCCATGAAATGCCTATTCGCCCTACTCAGTATTATTTGGCTAAACGCAGCGAGCCACGCCGCCGGGCCTCTGGCTTTGGGCACTACCACAACCCTCAGAGACTCTGGTTTTCTTGAGCATCTACAAGCTGATTTTTACGCAACCCACGGCATAGCCATACGCAGCATTGTATTGAGCAGCGGCCAAGTATTTAACGCCGCCAAGCGTGGAGACATAGACATTGCACTCACCCATGCACCCAAGGCCGAACAAGCCTTCATTAAAAGTGGCCTGGGCCTGGCTCGCACGCCGGTATTTTACAATCATTTTTTGCTTGTTGGGCCCGAAAATCCAAGCCTCAAGCTAAGCGACAACGTGTCTTTGGCTGACGCGTTACAAAGTCTACACGAACAAAAACTGCCCTTTATTTCCAGAGACGATGAGAGCGGTACCCAGGCCTTTGAACAGAAACTACTCTCGCAATTAGGCATCGAACCCAGCGGTGAGTACTACATAAAAAGTGGTCGCGGCATGGGGCCCACTTTACAACTCGCCAGCCAACTGCAGGCTTATACGCTTTGTGACTGGGCCACTTGGCAGGCTTATCGGGCCAAGCTCTCACTGCAGCCTATCGTCAACACACCGCAGGCCAAACAGAACCAATACAGCCTTGTCACGGTCAATCCAAACACCAGCAGCCATCCAACACAGGCCAGTGCCGAGCTGTTTCATAGCTGGCTTACTGGCCCCGCAGGGCAAGCCGCTGTAGAAACGTTTCAAGTAAATGGCCAGCAACTGTTCCATGCCGGTATGGCAAAATCAGAGAACTAACATGCAAAAAGTATTTGGTATCACAGGCTGGAAAAACAGCGGCAAAACCACTTTAGTGGTAAACCTAATAGAAAATCTGCGTGAACGCGGTTACTGCATCTCGACGCTCAAGCACGCCCACCATAATTTTGACATCGACAAAGTGGGCACCGATAGCTACAAACACCGCGGCGCGGGCGCTCAAGAAGTGCTGATTGCTTCAGGCAAGCGCTGGGCTTTGATGCACGAAGTTGCGGCCGAGAAAGAAGCGAGCATGAGTGAGCTGCTGGCGCGTATGGCGCCCGTCGACCTGGTGATTATCGAAGGTTACAAGTTAGAAGAACACCCTAAGCTGCAAGTCATTCGAGCGGAGAACAATACCGATGCACTGCCCGAATCGGCCAATAATTTGGTTGCTTTAGTATCAGATACCCAACTTGAGCCCACCGACTACGGCTGCAGGGGACCATTATTCGCACTCGATAATGTTGACGGCATTGCCGATTTCATTATTGAACACTGCCAACTCGAATCTCAGTAGTACAATTAATTATGGCCACTACCCTGAACGATTGTTTTGCCGAACACCACAAACTGCTTCCCGCGGAAGAGGCCTTGGCGCGCCTGCGCGCTAGTGTGACCCCGGTGGTAGGCTGCGAAGAGGTTTCGCTGGCAAACGCTAAGGGGCGTATTCTCGCGCAGAACCTTGTGAGCCCAAGCAACGTACCACCGTTCAATAATGCCGCGGTTGACGGCTATGCTTTTAACAGCCAAGACCTTAGCGCCAACATTGACACCACCTTACCGATCAGTGCCTACATTGCTGCCGGCGGCGAAACACCCGACCCACTACAGGCCGGAAGCGCGGCGCGAATTTTTACCGGCGCCCCTCTACCTGCCGGTGCAGACACCGTTATTATGCAGGAAGACGTCACCGCCGATGAACTGAAAGTCAGTATTCCTCAGCACACTAAAACCGGCATAAACTGGCGACCCGCCGGAGAGGACATGAGCGCAGGCGAAACCGTGCTACTCGCGGGACATCGTCTGCGCCCTCAAGACATTGGCTGTGCCGCCGCGATGGGCTACGCCAAATTATGCGTCTTTAAACGCTTAAAAGTGGCGGTATTTTCAAGTGGCAACGAGATTTATGAGCCCGGCCAAACACCGCCCGAAGGCGGCATCTTTGACGTGAACCGCTACATGCTTATGACCCAAGTTCGGCAAACAGGCGCCGAGGTCAGCGACTTGGGCATATTGCCCGATACACTGGATGACACTGTGGCGGCACTTGATCAGGCCGCGCAAAACCACGACTTAATTTTAAGTTCAGGTGGTGTTTCAACCGGCGACAAAGACCACATAGCTCACGCGATTAATCAATTGGGCCAAATTCATTTTTGGCGCCTGGCCATCAAACCGGGGCGACCGCTCGCCTTTGGCCATATCGCCGATACGGCTCTGATTGGCTTTCCCGGCAACCCAGTGGCCACTGGTGTTTGTTTCATGCGCTTTGGTTTCCCACTCTTGTGCGCTTTGTCGGGACAAACCTGGCCAGAACCCGTCAAGCTTACGCTTCCCGCCGCTTTTAGCCTCAGTAAAAAAGCAGGGCGAACAGAGTGGCTGCGAGCGAATTTGCAAGTCGACAAAAGCGGACACTCGCGGGTAGATAAACACCCCCGCCAAGGCTCTGGTATTCTCACCTCACTGGTAGGTGCCGACGGTTTAGTAGAACTTAGCGAAAGCACCACCCGTATTGAGATTGGTGACGCGGTGTCATTTTTACCCTTTTCCCAATTCAACGTGGCTTAGCAGACCTATGAACTCATTGCGCCAATACGGGTCTTTACAACAATCTTTACAATACGACCTTTAACAGTGGCGCTTCAAACTCCCAGAGAATTATTATGAGCAAATTATTTACCCCGCTAAACATTGCTGTACTCACTGTTTCCGATACGCGCAATGAAGAAACCGACAAGTCCGGGCAAACTCTTGTAGACCGCTTGAGTGAAGCTGGCCACCAATTTTCTGGGAAAGAGATTGTTAAAGACGACGTCTACCAAATTCGCGCCCAGGTTTCTCAATGGATCGCCAGTGACAAAGTGCAGGCCATTCTGATTACCGGCGGCACAGGCTTTGCCGGTCGCGACAGCACGCCTGAAGCGGTGATACCTTTGCTCGACAAACAAGTCACAGGCTTTGGCGAACTATTTCGCCAAGTGTCTTATGAAGACATTGGCAGCTCAACCATACAATCTCGTGCTGTAGGCGGATTGGCGAACAAAACGGTTATTTTTTGCATGCCGGGTTCCACCAATGCCTGCCGCACCGCCTGGGACAAGATATTGCTGGAGCAACTTGACAGCCGTCATCGCCCCTGCAATTTTGTAGAACTGTTGGTATAGAAGGAAAACCGACTGTGATTAGTGTTGAACAAGCACTCTCAAATATTCTCGCCGCCGCGAAAGCCGTGAGTGACACCGAGACTCTGCCACTGGCTAATGCGCTTGGCAGGGTGTTAGCACAAGACCAACTTGCCACGCTTAACGTGCCGCCCGCCGACAACAGTGCAATGGACGGCTACGCCATCAATACCGCCGACCTGCAGGCCGGCGTAGACAATTGGCTACCGCTGAGCCAGAGAATACCCGCGGGCCATGCGCCCAGTCAGCATCTTGCGCAAAGCGCTGCCCGTATTTTTACTGGCGGTGAAATTCCCGCTGGTGCCAATGCCGTGGTAATGCAAGAGCATTGTCGAGAAGAAAATGGACGGGTACTGATACCCGCTTCGGTCATGCCCAAAAACAATGTCCGCCCCAAAGGCCAAGACATTGCTAGGGGAAATTGTGTGCTCGCCAAAGGGCACAAATTAACACCCCAAGATTTAGGTTTACTGGCCTCAATTGGGGTCTCAGAGCCACTGGTTTATCGGCGACTCAAAGTGGCAGTACTGTCTACCGGCGACGAATTGGTCAATCCTGGTGAGCCTTTACTACCTGGGCAGCTCTATAATTCTAATCGTTTCACTCTGGCCGGTTTACTCGCCGCCCTAAACATTGAAATGTTAGATATCGGCCTTGTGAAAGATACTGCAGAAGACACTGAAAATGCCCTGCTCGCAGCCGCCGAAAATGCCGATTGCGTTATTACCAGCGGCGGCGTGTCGGTGGGAGAGGAAGATCATGTGAAACCTAGCGTTGCCAAACTGGGCGCTGTTGATGTTTGGAAAATTGCAATTAAACCCGGTAAACCTTTAGCCTTTGGTAACATCCAAGGCACACCCTTTTTTGGCTTGCCAGGCAACCCCGTTTCAGTGTTTGTCACTTTTGCTATTATGGTTCGACCCTATTTACAACACTGCCAAGGCCAAGTAAGCCAAGACTTGCGAACACTTCCCTTGAAAGCTAAGTTTTCCACACGCGCCAATCCCAAGCGGCAGGAATACTTGAGAGTGAAAATTGACCATGAAGGGGCCATTGATACCTATCGCACACAAAGCTCTGGCGCCTTATCATCTACCGCATGGGCCAATGCCTTGGCCGTAATACCAGCGGGCCAAAGCGTAGAGGTAGGCGACACTGTGGCCGTCATTCCCTTTAGCGAATTACTGCAGTAAACCTTACAATTAATTAAATTCTAGGAGTTACAAAATGGACAACAATACTAAAACTGAATTGGAAGCCGCCGCCTTTCGTCGCCTGCTCAAGCACTTGGACGAGCACAAAGAAGTGCAAAATATCGAGTTAATGAACTTGGCAAGCTTCTGCCGTAATTGCTTGAGTAAATGGTATATGGCCGCCGCTGAAGACCGTGGTGTAGCCTTGGATTATGACGCTGCGCGCGAAGCGGTTTATGGCATGCCATACAGTGAGTGGAAGGAAAAACATCAATTGGAAGCAACGCCTGAACAAATGGCCGCCTGGAAAGCCAAAGAAAACAAATAGTTCCGCAATGATGAACGTGCAAGCTTTCCTGATGTCTATGCTTAGTCCATCAGGGAGCGCGCGCGTGAAAACCATCGCTACACTTATTATCTTATTTGGCTTTCTTGCCACCGCAAGCACTCCAGTGCATGCCGAGCTTCGCTGGCACTGGGAAAGTCATTTCAGCGAACGAGAAAAAACACAGCTCACCCGCTGGATACAACAAACTTATAAAGCCATTGAAACGAGTGTGACGCCCTACCCCTTCGATGTGCACATTTATTTTCATCGCTTATCCGGAGCGAAAGAACCCGTGCCTTGGGCAAGCACTCGCCGTTCCTATCGACAAGGCATCGACTTTCACGTAGACCCTAGCTTTTCGCAATCAGAGTTTATGAACGACTGGACTGCGGCCCATGAGCTCAGCCATCTTCTAATACCGTTCTTGGGCACAGAGAACAGTTGGTACGCGGAAGGTTTTGCCAGTTTTATGCAATATCAAGTTCTTCATGCCATGAATCTTATGAGTGCAAAAGACTTAGACAAAGAATATAAACGTCGCCTAATCAGAGCTAAATCTCGCTATAAGTTTAACGACATCCCCTTTGTGCTCGCCGCCAAGAAACTGCGTGCGCAACGAAAATTTCCGACCCTGTATTGGGGAGGCGCCGCTTACTTTTTACAGGTTGATAAAATGCTCAAAGCCGAAGGTAGCTCTCTGTTAAAAACACTTCGAGACTATGTCATATGCTGCCGACGAAATTCCTCAGAGCTGAATGCATTAACACAACAATTGGACCGTAGCAGTGGTACATTTATTTTTTCTCGCGAGCTGAATACATTGAATGTGGAAGCAGGGTTTCCGCGACACTAACAACTTCGCTACCCGACTCTGCAAAAACCATCAACCATAAATTGTGGTTTCTCGCCGCAGCTTCCACTCAGTGAGTCGAGATACAAATAAACCCAATACGATTGACTCGGTCATGACCAAAATACTCGCCTCTATGCTGGGCAACTCTCCGCCAAATAGATCTACAAGCAATAGCTGCGGCCCTAGCAAGGGTATCGCGACTTGCCACATTTCATAATCACCCGGGTTCATTAGTACATACACTCCCGGAATCATTGGCACAATCACCAGCAAGCTCATATACGTTTGAGCATCTTTGAATGAGCGGGCAAAAATCGCCACAAAAAGCTGAATAGCACTGCCCATAAATACTACAGGCACAATGATTAACAACATCACCGAAATTTCCGTCACACCCAAATCAAAGCGAATGCCCAATTCAGACAAAGGTAATAACCTCGCCACCAGTAGCTGCAAGGCCAAAGTAATCACCGTGATCATCAAAGCGAATAACATAGTGGTTGCCCATTTACCATAAATCACCACGTTGCGAGGCACAGGATTAATCAGCAAGGGTTCAAAGGAACGGCGTTCACGCTCACCCGCAGTGACGTCTGCGGCCAATCCGATACTGCCCGCAAACATAGCCATCAATACCACAAGAGGCATACCACCCAAAACTCGGCTCGCAAGCTTCTGACTGTCTGCCACATTCACATCTTGTACTAACACCGGCGTTGCCACCTGCGGGCTGATGCCTTGTGCCAACAAACGCAGGCCTCCTACTTGGCTGGACCATTGGCGAATATAAGCTTTGATCGTGCGCGCCTGTGACATCAAATCTTGACGACTGGTATCCATAACTAGCCACAAAGTTGAAGGTTCAGCGGAGCGAAGGTCTTCGCTTACCTGCTCAGGAATAATGAGAACAAAATCCAGAGACTGATCACTCACCGCTGCAACTGGGTCCTCAGGCGCCAGTGTCACCGCAACGCCTTGCTCTTCCAACCACTGAACTAAAGGCTGTGCATATTCCGCACCTGCTACAGGCAAGGTAATATGCTCTGCATCGTCAATGCTCTTAATAATCAGTAACACTCCTGCGCTGGTCATCACCGCCATCAACACCGGCAACAAAAATGCTGACATTAAAGCCTTGTGATCTCGAACCGCGTCTTTAATTTCTTTATTAAAAATCACCCAAAATTGCTTAAACATTTGCCACTCCCTCACCATAGGCCAGCTTCACAAAAGCCTCTTCCATGGTGCTCACCCCTGCCTCCGCCACAACATCGCTTACTCGACCGTCGGCAATGATAGAGCCTCGGCCAATAATCACTACGCGATCACAGAGGTTTTCTACTTCATGCATCAAATGGCTGGTAAACAAAATGCAACGCCCCTGCGCGCGCAAACGGTGTAAGAGCTGCCTAACCGCCCGAGTGGTCATTACATCTAAACCATTAGTGGGTTCATCCAGCAATATATGCTTCGGTTGATGCACAATGGCTCGTGCTAAGGCCACTTTTGTGCGCTCACCCAGAGAAAACCCAGCGCTGCGTCTATGTTCAATGCTGTGCATATCCAACAAGTCAATAAGCTCGTCGGTATTCGTTTTTAAACACTCCTCACTCAAGCCGTGTAAGCGACCAAAATATTCAATATTTTCCCTCGCCGTTAAACGCTCGTAAATACCCCCGTCGTCAGGTAGCACGCCCATCAATTTTTGCACCAACTGCGGATCGCTAACGGCGCTCACGCCATTCACTAAAATCTCGCCACCGGTAGGTTTCATTAAACCGTACAGCATTCGCAGTGTGGAGGTTTTTCCGGCTCCGTTGGGGCCCAATAAACCGGTAATTTGTCCGTCGTTAATGTTTAAATTAATTTTGTTTACCGCGCACAGTGAACCAAACTGTTTATGGAGATTGCTTATTTTAATCATGACTGGTGTCTCCTGACGCTTCGCGGGTAAGCGCCGCCCCCTCCATTGTGGGGCCCATGGAATCAATAAAGAATGGCGTGGGTTTAATAGCGTCCACACACTGGCCGTCTAGACTGTCATGTTCACCCAGCTTAATGAACTCAGCCATTAAATCCGGAACACAGCCCAAGGCACTAATGCCATGGTGGCCGCCTTGAGCGACTAAATGTTTTGAGTTAGAAAGGTATTGAGATACGTTTTCTGCCCAGCGTGGCGGTGTGGCCGGGTCACTATTCCCCGATAGCAATAGCGTCGGCACAGAGCTATGGACTGGATCAAAGTACTCACTTGAGACCGCGCCTTTTGGCCACAGCCGACAGTCGTTTTCCATTTGCACAAGCGCCTCAGACTTCAACAGAACGGCTGGTTCCTCACTGAGGCCGCCCTGAACGTTTAGCTGACTCAATACGCTAAAGTCTTCACTGCAAATCACGGAGAGAAACATGCCTTGACTGAGGCTGCTTTCCATTTGCTTTGAGGAGAGCATAATCATCGACATTATCAGCTGGTAATCTTCTGCCGCCGCATTCGCCATGGCCAGAGGAATAAGTGGTGACAGTTCACGGGCGTAAAGCGCCCCACGTACAAACGCCGCAAAACGCTTTGCGCTGATTAAAGCTTGAGTAGTCTGGCGACTCAGCGGATGCTCCACGGTTACCTCCACATCACCCGCGGCCAAACGATTCATTACCGCTTGCACATTAGCCAACAAATTTCCCAAGTGACGCTCGCAGGCCTCAGATGCCTCGCACTGCTCACTCAGTGCCCGCAGGGCACGGTCAGCATCTCTTTCCATATATCGAGGGATCATCATGTTGACGGGGGCAGAACCGTCCAAAATAGCCGTGCGTACCTGCCCAGGGTAATCACGCATATAAACTAAAGCCGCGCGGGTTCCATAGGACACACCCCACAAGTTAATACGCTGATAACCCAAAGCTACACGCACTTTATCTAAGTCTGCCATCGCATAGGTCGTTGCATAGAAACGTAAATCTGCATCGTATGAATCCAGGCAGCTCTGCAACAAAACTTCACGCTTTAACTGACTTGCAGCATCACTTATTGTCCAATCCTCCGTTTCCTCCTCTGGCTCACAGTCGAGTGGGTTTGACTGCCCCGTACCTCTCTGGTCCACCAGAATAATGTCGCGTTTCTTCCTTACGTCCCGAAATAATGGCGCCACATAATCCGCAAACTCCGTGGCTGCTTGACCGGGGCCGCCGGTAAGAATAAATAAAGGGTCTGCCGCCGCTAATGGGCTGATGGCGGGCAAGCGTTGAATATTCAAACTGATGCGCCGCCCTTTGGGATCATCCGGATTTTCCAATACGCTCAGCTTGCCGCATTCTGCATTTGCCACAGCCATGAGCTCGCCGGTTTCGGCAAAGCCTGGGCAAGCCTTCAAAACAAGCGTGGGACTTAGCTCAGAATCTTGTCCTTCGCGACCCTGATCACAGCCGCTCAACAAAGCAAGCGTGATGACAATACTCAAGGAGTGCAAGAGAACCTTTGGGTAATTTTTAGTGGGTTTTAGCTTCAAAAAGCTTGTCCTCTGGGGCGTATCAAGCAAGCGAAGGCCGCTGCTGCCTGATCACAGTTTTGTGGGGCAATGATGAAGGAGAGATACCGATAAAGATTGGTATTAAGCATCAACAACCGCTAGTTCATAACTTTCAGTAATGGTCCAGCAGCATAAATTGTTATCCAGCGAATGAAAACCCTATTACGCTTAACTGACATTTAAATTGGCTGAACGCCTGAATATGGCTGGGCGCAGCTCAAAACATCGCAACTCGTCATTAATTGAACTATCATTCGGTTAATGTTTTTGGTAAGTTAGCTCAAACACACCCAGTATCAATCGAAAGGCAGGCGCACAATGAAAATCTACGACAAGCTTTATATCAATGGTCAGTGGCAAACTCCTCACAGTCAGGCAAGCCACGATATAGTGAACCCGGCAACGGAAGCTGTGGTAGCGCGAGTGCCCATGGGGAATTCTAAAGACCTAGATGATGCCGTAGCCGCCGCTAAAGAAGCGTTTAAAACCTGGAGCAGAACCAGTGCTCAAGTGCGCTGCGATTTTATCAATGCCATTGCGGCGAAAATGTCCGAGCGCAAACATGACTTGGCCGCCGCCATGTCTATGTCTATGGGCTGCCCTCTAGAGATGACCATGGCTCTGCAAACAGAAGGCCCCATTTACGGCATGCAAACGTTTGCTGAAAAAGCCTTTCAGATGGAAGTCGTGAAGGAAGTGAAAAACTCCCTCGTAATGAAGGAAGCAGTAGGCGTCTGCGCATTCATTAATCCATGGAATTACCCTCTGAACCAATTTGTTGGCAAAGTCGCCCCAGCACTGGCCGCCGGCTGTACCATTATTGCCAAACCTGCGGAGCAAACCCCCCTGCAAGATATTATTATGGCGGAAATTTTTGACGAAGTGGGTTTGCCCGCGGGCGTGTTTAATTTGGTGATAGGCAGCGGCCCTGAAGTGGGCGCCGCGATGAGCTCACACCCCGACGTGGATATGGTTTCTTTTACCGGCTCTACTCGCGCTGGTGTCATGATTGCTGAGGCCGCCGCGCCATCGGTTAAACGTGTAACCCAAGAGCTGGGGGGTAAGTCTCCTTTCATTATCACCGCTGATGCTGATCTTGAAGCGGCCGTGTCTTACGGCGTGGAAGACGTAATGATCAATACGGGCCAAACCTGCACCGCCCTCACTCGTATGCTGCTGCCTGAAAGCCGTTACGATGAAGCTGTAGCCATTGCCAAACGAGTGGCCGAGAACTTTACCATTGGCACTGGCGAGGCATTTATGGGGCCCATGGTGACGAAGCTGCAAAAAGATCGCGTGTTGAGCTATATAGAAAAAGGCCTCGATGAAGGTGCTACGCTGGTAACAGGGGGTACTGAACAACCGAACTCACAAGCGGCGGGCTGGTATGTGAAACCTACCATTTTTGCCGGCGTAAAGAATGATATGGCCATCGCGCGAGAAGAAATTTTTGGTCCAGTGCTGTGTATGATCCCATACGCTGAACTTGATGACGCCATTGAAATTGCCAACGACACGCCTTATGGATTGTCGTCGGGTGTTTATGCAAAGGACCGCGACGATGCCTTGAAGATAGCTCGTGAAATTCGCGCTGGGCTCTGTTTTATTCAAGGTGGCGACTTCAACTATGATGCCCCCTTTGGTGGCTTTAAGCAGTCGGGCAATGGCCGTGAGTATGGCGATGAAGCACTGCATGAATTTTATGAGATTAAGTCAATTCAAATGTGAGGCTGGGGCCCATCGCAATAACGCACGCCCGCGGTCTACTTAGATTCCGGGCTTTGCGTTGAGATCTCAAAGGGATTTAACATATATTTTTTGTACTCGGCATTTTCAGGTGAGATGATCGGATTAACCAAGGTAAGCATCATACGGCTCTTGAGTTTTGCATTCACGACACTTTCACCAAAATGTCGATGCCAAGCCTTTAATAATGAGCCATCATCAAAGGCTCTTTTGAGGCCAAGGTAAATACGATCGGCATTGCTTTGGTTTTCGCCATGGGTGTACAAAAATCTTGGGTATGGATAATAAAGCAGAATTTTTGATTCCATGCTCAACTTGATGGAACCGGATATTGCCCGCTGCTCGGCCAAATATTCATGCACGCCTCGACAAAAAAGATCAATTCTACTAGAGGCCGTCATTTTGAAAAGCGAGCGATAATTATCTAATTCAAGCACCTTAAAACCATTGTGCCTCAAGACATTGACATCACCCCAACCACGCCCCAGACCAAAAACATAAGTTTGCAAATCTTCAAGCTTGGAGGCGCGGCCTACCGCCTCTAAAACAGCCTCAGAACTAAAACAAATACGGTATCCCACTATGCCCAAATGAACTGGAAATGGGATATAGATTAACTCATCGCGGGAAGGGCCTGAATCGTAGCTCAGAATAACAAAAAAATTCTCCAACTTATTTTTTTGTATGTGATCGATGGCCCGAAGGTTGTTCATTTTAGGGGCAAATGAGAGCGTATAATTTCCATTCTCCGGCTTCGTTTTTTCCAAGGCCAAGATGAATATTTCCACCTCATAGGCGTAACGAGTATCAAGGTCTGGACTTGGGGCACGCAGAACAAAGTCTGTGGAAGGTTCTGAGGAGGTTGCAAACAAGCTTAGGGTCAGCGATGCGGTAAAAAGAATAAAGCGCATCACCAAAGAATGGAATATTTGGGTAGCCTCAATGCCTTTGCAACATATGATAAACATATACTTATGTGTAGATCCCTCTATTGCTATTATAGACTCTAGAGGAACCTGAGAGATTGCACAAGTTGGACCTTGTGCAATGGCAAATCAGTATTCGAAAGACTCTACGTGGGCCACAATTTTACCCACTAGCAAAGGCACAACGTCTACAGGCATATCGTGTCCCATATTGTCAAAAACAAAAAACTCGGCATTGGGAATAAGTTTCGCCGTGTGCTCGCCGTGTGGCAAAGGTAACAAGGTGTCGTCACGACCGTGCAACACAAGGGTTTTAGCTTTGATTTCGGCGAGCTGATCACTGCGATCTCCAGCGCGCAATATAGCCATTATCTGGCGAGGAACGCCTTCTGGGTAAAACCCTAGCTCGTGTAGGGTCTCCAGCCGCTCACTGTCGGCGTCTAAAAGATCACGGATATTACCTGAGTCTTCATCACTGGCTTCTGGCAAATGTGGCGCGCCACTCGTCGACATAATAGAGATTAAACTCAGGGTTTTCTCTGGATAATTGGCCGCGATAATCTGACTGATCATGCCGCCCATCGAGGCACCCATAATGTGCGCCTTTTCGAGCTGTAAATGATCCATCAGACCAACAGTATCAGCCGCCATATCATACAAAGTATAATCAGCGCTTACCGGCAGACCCACAGTATTCTTCAGTAGATTCCACATCATTGACAGCTTCCCCATGGGCTCAAAGCGGAAAGAAGCTCCCACGTCGCGGTTATCAAACAAAATCACTCGATAACCGGCGTCCACTAAGCCGTCAACAATTGGATCTCCCCACAAACGATGTGAACCGCCCAGCCCCATCACCATCATTACCGGTGCGCCTTCGGGGTCGCCTAGCTCGGCCCACGCAATTTCAATACCGTTGATCGGCACTGGCGTTAACTCTAAGTCGGCGAGTGCAGCCCAAGCACTGGACTGCATACACAGCAGCATAAGTGCCGCACACATTAATCGTAAACGCTTCATACTATGTCCTTGTGAAATTGCGCCTTCCCAGAAGCCCGCTAACTAAACCTTATTTTCAGCTTTATCCCAATAGTCTGCCACGGTTTGCTTCATCTCTTTATGCATAAACATAATGCCAAAGAGATTGGGAATGGTCATGATGACAATGGCGACTGCCGCCAAATTCCATACCACACGCGTATCTAAAAATGATGCGCAGAAAAAGGCAATACAGAACACAATACGGTAAGGCAACAAGGTTTTAGTGCCAAATAAATAGATCATGGCGCGATCACCGTAATAACTCCAAGCCACTGCCGTAGAGAACGCGAACAAGACCAAACCAATAGTGACAATGTATTTACCAAAGTCGCCAAAGAAGCCGTAGGTGAAGGCCTTAGTGGTAAGCGCAGCAGAATGCAGTAACGATTTACCCTTAACCGTTATGTCTGAGTTCAGAGGCAAACCGTTTTCTACCGCCAGAGGGCCACTAAAGGCTTCGCCATCAACTTCGTAACGAACATCTTCAGCTACCGAACGCGCATGCAGCAAGGTGAAGCCATCAGTCACCGCGACACCGTCAACCACCGCTACTTCACCGCTGTAACGCTGTACTTTGTCGCTGGTATTAACCAGAAAACCAAACAGTTGCTCTCGGTCAGCGGCCACTTCGTCACTGTAAGAGCCCGCGATATAAGCCATGTCGGCGCGCTGAAAAGTATTGTCAAACTTCTGCGTCCAAGCACCCGAGGCCAAAATAACCAAGCCAGTGATAGTGCAAATAATGATGGTGTCGATAAAAGGTTCAAGAATAGAGACCAGGCCTTCTGACACAGGCTCGTTGGCTCGCGCCGCCGCGTGAGCAATGGGCGCCGAACCCTGACCGGCTTCGTTGGAATACAAACCGCGGTTAACACCTCGGTTAAAGGCATAGGCAAAGGTTGCGCCTAGGAAGCCGCCTGCGGCCGCTGA
>Ga0209395_1004628_pt1 | contig 16024 bp, 13 predicted proteins | sample GOMGulsemesocosm_3_FD_184635 | JGI IMG/M metagenome (GOLD analysis project Ga0209395, IMG submission 184635) | Methane-oxidizing microbial communities from mesocosms in the Gulf of Mexico - GOM9D Gulf of Mexico (SPAdes) (version 2) | ecosystem: Environmental > Aquatic > Marine > Cold seeps... | reverse complement strand
AATGATAAATAATCGCCTTTACCAAATAAGATAGCACCTGTAGTCACCATTTCAGTGTAAAGCACAGTGTGTTTTGACATAACACGATAAAAGTAGCGGCAATGACGATCAGTCCAATCGAGCATAGGAGCAATACTAAACCTGTGATCTACCTTTCTTACGCTACCACCCTCTGTTTCACTAGATTTATTAGCATTCTCTATTGTCGTGTTCTGTGTTGTTTCTGTATATTTTTGCACGTTTTTGCATCCAAAGTACCCTTAGGGTACAATCTTAGGGTACAATTTAGTACCCTCAAAAATTCTATCTATATTAAACGGATTATACAGGAGCTTTGTATTATGGCGACACAAAACGTTGAACAAAGAACAACAAAAAACGGAATTAGATATAGAGCACGAGTAAGACTCCGTACAGATAAAACAGCAAAAGGCTATTACGAAGAAAGCAAAACCTTCAAAGCACGAGCGACAGCAAAAAACTGGGCAAAGAACCGAGCAAAACTATTAGACGTTGAAGGTATTCCTCAAAACACAGAAAACAAGTCTGAATATCGTGATGTTTCTCTCTCTACATTAATAGAAATGTACCTCTCTGAATTTAGCGATAATTTAGGTAGAAGCAAAGAATTTGCATTGAAAGCAATTGCTAAAAGAGACATAGGTATTTTTACCGTATCTTCATTAACCAAAGATCACATAATTGATTATGCCAAAGAAAGGCGCAAAGAAGGCGTTTCAGGTTACACAGTATATCAAGACATCATTTACATAAAGTCAGCTGTTGGGGTCGCACAAGAAAAAGAGTTTCAGGTTAGGGGTAACACCGACTTTATTTTAGAAGCTATTAAAAAATTTAAAGCTGATTTTAAAAGCAATACTCCAAAGAGTGAACGATTGATTGAATTCAAAGCAAATGAACGCATTGAGTTACCAACCAAATCAGAAATGGAATTACTTAGAGCGGAATTGAAAAAACGTGAAGAGCATCAAAGCGCCAAGATCCCCTATTTAGATATTCTTGATTTCGCTATTGCAACTTGTATGCGTGTTTCAGAGATTTGCCGCATTCAGTGGGGCGATTTCAATAAAGAAAATATGACCATAATGATCCGTGATCGCAAGCACCCAACAGAAAAAGCAGGTAATAACGTATTAGTACCGTTAATTAGTGGCTCATTCGAATTACTGTCTAAAAAGTTTGATCAGCACATCAAAGAACTTAAAGAAGAAGGCAAAATATATGACATGGAAGACTTAGTTTTTCCATTTAAATCCCGTTCTGTTACTGCTGGCTGGCAACGGTGTAGAAAAAAGGTCATTGAAGATGGTAACAATATTCAAAATATTAGGTTCCATGATTTACGTGCTTATGGCGCATCTTTACTCATGGATAAAGGCTGGCCGCTGTCTAAGGTATCAAAAGTAACGGGGCATCGAGATATTAACGTACTTAACAACATTTATAACCGACTCGATATTACAAAAATAGCCTTAGAAGACTTTAACGACAGACATAACCTAAAAAATAAATAGCATCAGCTTTTTAATAATTATTCATTAGATTATAAATAGAAATTAATATTTAAAAACACATCTGTAAAGTTTAAATAAACATCTAATTATGATAGGGTTCGGATATTATTGTACGATGCACTCCTGACATTTATGGATATAAAAACATTCAGACTAAAACATAAATTAACCCAGCAAGAGCTATCCGATCTTCTGGGGGTTACAAATATAACATTATGTAAATGGGAGAATGGTGCTGCAAAACCTCGTAAAGTTCACTTAGAGAAATTAAAAACTATGAAGTTAGAAGAACAACTATCATCTGTACCATTTAGACCGATACAATATTTAGGTAGTAAATTAAAACTATTAAACAATATTGAAACGCATGTTGATAAAATTGCTGATGGTGATGTGCTATGCGATTTATTTTGTGGTAGCGGTGTTGTCTCAAATTATTTATCTAACAAATACAAAATGATCGCATGTGATGTACAAGAGTATTCTTCTAACATTGCAAAATCATTACTTTCATCAACAGATCTTCCAAAAGACTGGTTAAGTGAACTAAATAGATACGTAATTGATAAATTCGATAACCTTAGCCACGAAACTATGGAGTTATTAAGTTACGAAGAAGAAGTATTGAGGTTGGCTCAAATTGGTGAGCATAATTTTTTGATTAATTTTTCACAAAATAGTTCGTTATATATCAACATGGTAAACCCAGCTCAATTAGAACATAAAGATAAGAAACTTCATGAACTAATTTCCCAGATAATTACCGAAAAAAGCTTAGAAGAAAATCAAATATTCTTACTCTACGGAAGCATTTATTTTTCTTATAAACAATCGCTTACAATTGATTTCATTCGACAATATGTAAAACAGGGAAAATTGAAAGAAGATCAAGTTGGACTAATTATATCAAGCTTATTAAGCGCTTCTAGCGATATTGTGAACACCGTAGGGAAACAATTTGCACAGCCTATGAAGATGGTTGATAAATTAGGAAATTTGAAGAAATTACAACTTACGAGAACCATTCAAAATAAAAAATTATGTGTATTAGACAGGCTTCAAGTAGCAGTTAAAAAGTTTGAAAATTCACAAAAAGCTAACCAAAAGAAAAAGCATGAAGTATATTCGCAAAATATCTTTAACTTCCTAGAATCATACGATAATAATATCGACTGCTTCTACGCTGATCCTCCATACACAATTGATCATTATAGCCGTTTTTATCACGTATTAGAGACAATTGCTAAATACGATAACCCTGAATTAGCAGTAATGAATAAAAAGGGTAATAAAGAGGTAATGAATGGCTTATATCGAATTGATAGACACCAATCTGATTTTTGCGTTCCTTCATTAGTAAAAGGCGCATTTGAAAAACTTTTCGATGGTTGTAGAAAGCACAATGCACCTCTTATTTTGTCATATTCCCCATACGAGAACCTGAATAATGAAAGGCCAAGATTAATGACTCAACAAGAGCTTTTAGAGCTTGCTTTAAAATATTACTCAAAAGTAAATATACATAAAGTAGAAGACCATGCTCATAGAAAGCTTCATTCTAATAACAATAATGTTCAAGATATAAAAACCAGTGAAATATTTATGGTTTGTGAATTATAAAGGCATAGAGATGGAAAAATACTTAGGTAACAAAAAAAGCCTTCTCGGTGATATTTTTAACTTTTATCAGCAAAATTGTCCTGAGGCTTCTAGTGTTTTCGATATATTTGCAGGAACAAATAATGTAGCGAGAATGTTTCGAAAAAAAGGTCTCAAAGCTTATAGCAATGACGCAAATAGGTTTAGTTATATCTTAGCTAAAACCTACTTGGAATTAGATGAAATTCCACAGTTTAAAAAAATAAATGCCTACAAAGTTTATGATGAAGATTTATTTTTACAGAAAAGAATTATTGCTGATATACAGAAAGACAATAACACTCTGTTCGATTCTGAAAAGCAACGTGATTTCTTAATTGATACTAAGGAAGCACAAGCGGTTTTTAATTATTTAAACTCGTTAAAGAATAAGCTGAAAAATAAAAACTACACATTCTACGATTACTTTTCTCAATTTGGAGATAAGTCATCCTATACTAGTATGCGAGGGACATCAGGTAAGAGAAATTACTTTTCAGAAGAAAACGCTATATTACTAGATAATATCCTTAATCAAATCAAAGACTGGAAAAATGAGTCGAGAATAAGCTCTAATGAGTATTACTTTCTCCTTACTGCTATTATTGAGGAAGTAACACTAAAAGCAAATGTGAATGGTACATTTCATGATTTTAATCGAAAAAAACTATTTCCAAATGCAACACAAGAGTTTTTCCTGAAAATTCCTATTGTTGATATATACAATGGTATTAGTGGGGAAGCTCACATTGGAGACTCAATAAGCATATCTTCCACGAGTAATGTGAATTGCGATTTGTTATATATCGACCCTCCATACAATTTTAGGCAATACACAGCTTATTATCACTTATTGAATTTCATCTCAGCATATCCTGAGATTGACAATCTAAAAGCATATATTGATAAATTAGAATTTGTTAGAGGTCAAAACCCCGAAGATGATTTTACGAGTGATTTTTGCTTCAAAAATAAATTTATTTCAGCTTTGGATGACATGATTACAGATGCAAATCCGAAGTATGTCATTATGAGTTATTACGGAGGGCGAAATCATTGGAATCACTGGACCAAAGGTGAGGAGCATAATGACGAAGGCTTTAAAGTGTTAGAAGAATATTTTGGCAGTGAAAAGTTTTGCTCTAAGAGTTATTCATCCATCACTAAACTTAGACAAAACTACCAAAGCAGAGTAGGTGAAAAAAAACAAATCATTGACGAATATTTATTTTTCGCAAAACTAAATTAAGTAAAAAAAGCCTCAAAATTAATCTATTGAGGCCCAAATTTCTTCTCTAACTGAATCTAAATCTTGTAAACCAAGGTAGGTTTTTATAGCAGTAATAAAAGACAATTCTAAAACTTGTATTCTTTGCTTTTTAAACTCTTTAACTTCTACCTTGTCATCGTCAAAAATGCTGACATAACCTTTATTAACAACGTTATGTTCATTAGAAGAAGGAAAAACTAATATATTTGAAATGTCCTTATTTCCAGATATTTGTGCATATATTAACTGTTTTGCAATATCAGATACTCCACAAACTTTTTTAGGGATAGGGTAATAATATTTAGCATCTATAATATAAGTTTTATCCTCTTTTTTTGTTATCACATCTGGAATAAAACTACCCTTTTCATGAAATTCACCTTCAATAACCCATGCTGGTTGGTGAAGCATAGAAGCTAGTTCTTCATACTTGTTTTCAAAAACAGTTGAGCAAATATGTTCCCAAATAACATGGAAGCTAGAAGTTCCATAAAGCCTAACTACTCCATCTCCCAAATGCCCCAACTTATCTTCTAAGTACTCAATTAGAATAGAAAGAACTAACAAATCATCAGAGTTAAATGTATTAGAGGATTCAAGACGAATACGTTCACAATAACTAATTGCATTGTCTTTAATATTTTCAAAAGTCAAATAAGAATGACAATTTTGCAAGATCTCATCTTTTACTTCTGAATGCTCATATTTATTAGTTAATTCTGCCAATATTGCTTTGAAGATCTCTGAGACTAAGTTTTCTTCTTCAACATACTTTTTCGTATATGGATTTGAATAGAAAGCAGAGTCTTCTGAGACATAAACATGACTTTGTTGAATAGTTTTTTTCCAATCTATTGGTCTGGAAGTATCATTAGTTAGCTTTTGAATTCGATGTTTATAAATACCTTTGTTCAAAAAATAAGTTTTTAAAGTTAAGTAAACTTCTACCTCTTTTGACTTAGTATCATTATAAAAAAACAAGTTCTCTATGTCTTCACGTTGAACAGAGTCCTGCTTGTCCAAACTATCAAAGTACTTTTTAAGTGTTTGTTGTATATAAAATAATAAAGATTTATCAGGAGACCTTCCCAAACACTTAGGAACCGATATTGCGTAGTTCCTAGACAAAGCAATTTCACCGACAAATGCGAGTCTATAAACTAATTCCTTTTTACTATTCTTTATAGGTTTGAATACCGCTCTTTGCAATAATTGGTTAAACTCTAAACTTTGAAGGTCAAGCTTATTAATCCAAACTTCTGAGGGAAAAGTTTCCCCTTCTTTCAATAAGATCATTTTATAAGACTATCTTCAACGGTGAGCCTACTCCGTTATTCCACTTTTTCTTTAGATCAGAGAAGCTTTCAAAATCCATTAACTCACTCCTTTGGAAGCGGAGTACGTCATCCCATAGATATAGAAACAACTTATTGCAAACCTTTTCAGGATCTTTTAACTCATTCACCTTCAAAAAATAAGGTCCTATAAGTTTATCCTCATGAATTGATAAGCTTTTTAATACCTTATTTATAGCATCTCGTAAGATATCCCAATCGACCTCAGCGCCAGAGTAAATTAGTTTTTTATCTTCTGCTTCATACATACAAGGTTCTGAATAACCTTTATATTGGAATTCCCATCTTCTTCTAAAAGCAGAATCTAGTTGGAATACCCCCTGATCAGCTGAATTCATAGTTCCACAAATATATAAATTTTCAGGCAAAATAATTTCTTTATCTAAACCGTGATTTTGAAGAAGTGGGGCTAAATCTGGCATAGCGTAAACAGGGTATTCGCTTTTACCATTTTTTCTATCTAATAGTTGAAAGAATTCTCCAAATAAAATATTACAGTTGGTACGGTTAACTTCCTCAATCAATAGTACAAAATTATAAGTCGGGTTCAATTTAGCTAAAATATACTGCTCAATTAAGGGGCCTTTCACAAATTCATAGTTAATTTTTGGAATTCCCTTTTCAAATTCAGCGCCAGACTCTCGATAAATACCTTCCATTTTTTGATAAACAGGGACTGGTTTGTAGCAACCAATTAGGTCACTATAAGAATAATCAGGGTGAGCAGTAATTCTTTTTACTTGAATGTTTTCGTCAGCTTCTTCTAGTAGATCGCTAAGAAACCTTGATTTCCCCGAACCTGGACAACCCGATACTATAAGTTGATGCTCAATAGGTAAATTGACTCTATTTTCTAATTCTGGAAGTATAGGTTGGCTCGGTGACTCTTCGCTTGTTTTCATAACAGCATGTTCCTTAGAAATAATAGGTAACAATTTATCTTCTTTTAGTTCTTTGTAGGCAATAAAAATATTTCTACACCTCAATCGAACATCTAATTGCACAGAATTTTTTGCTCTGGCTCTTGTATATAAATAAACCATTCTTTCAAGAGGATCTGATGGCTCATTATTTGGAAAGTTGGGTTTATCATTTGCTAAGTGTTGCCATAAAGCATGCGTTTCAGTGCGTTCAACTTCACTTAATTGACAGAAACGTTTAATCTCAAAGGTCGATGCGTTTATTAATTGGCAAAAATAAATCAAGTCTAAATTATTTATAAAAGAATCAAAATCTAGATATTCTATTGCATCAAAAAACTCTTGTAGCTTATAAAATAGTTCTACACCAAAGTTATAAGGTTTTGTTCCCAGCAGCGTATCATCTTGAATAACTTTTAATAAATTACTTAATGTTAATCTTTCCAACTCAATCGCATGTGAAACGTTTTTAGTTTCTAATATATCTGAGGGGCTTAATAAATTTGCAGAAGTATATTCTAACCAAGCTTTGCCCGTTGTAGTAAGGATTAAGTCACCATTACTTTCAATCAGCAATCCTAAATTTTGTAAAGTATTAGCATACCTTGTTTTAGTTTCAGTCCTTGTCGTAGGAATATTACTCCAACCAACACTTTCAGTCTGATTCAAAAGATCTAGAATTTGCTTCAAATTTTTGAGTTCGCTACTGTAAAAACTCAAATGATCAATTTTAAGCAATCCCTTTCTAAGAGGCGGCGATATTTCTAAAAATTTTAACAATGAAATACATTGTTCTTTTGTAACCCAACTCACAAAAACTCCAAGCTTTTTTGTTTTACACAAAGGTTAACCCACTTCTATTATTGGGTCCACAATAACTAACTGAACTAATTAATTAAAAAGTTCAAAAGCATCTATTTTTTCTGTTTCAACCTGTGCTTTAAATGCAAGTTCATGCAGGTATTCTGTTTTTTCCATCAAGGCACTTGAACAATATACTTTTGGGGCGTTTCGAGAACGGCTCATTTGTACATAAGTCAGTTCTCTCGATAAATAGCGTTCAGAAAAATAAATGAAAGCATTATCGCAAGTTAACCCTTGCGACTTGTGTGTTGTCATACCGTACCCATAATCAATAGCTGAATAAAATTTACTGTTAAACGTGATTTCTTTTCCGTTATCCAGCACAACAGCCACATTTACAGATCTATCAATCAATTTTTTGATGCTTTTAACATTACCTACTGAGCCATTAGTTACACCTATTTCATGAGCATTTTTACGAAACATAATACGTTCATTGCGTTGAATATCTAAAACTTGGTTTTCATAATTTAATAACTGAACAGGTACACCTGTTAAAGCCTGATCAAGCTGTAATTTATACCTTGCCAGCTTATTAATATGTGCAACATCCTCTTTGGTTGATGCAACCATAAAATTTTCATTAGGATTATTTTTATATTCTTCATACCAGTCATTTACCAGCTGCCCTTTTGAAGCTAAATGATCTTTTTTGAAACATAGGTTGCCTCGACTATCAAGATCATTAAAGACACTTGCTACATCTCCATCTTTTATTTTCAGAACATTATCTATATCAACCTGTTTTGTTTGCCTTTGAATATTATTTAATTCAAATGTTGGTATTAAATTCATCAATCGGAAATATGGGTTTCCAGATCTCACTGGGCTTAATTGGTTGTGATCACCTAAGAGCAAAAGCTTTGAACCTGCGGTGATTGCATGCTCCATTAACTTGTTTAATTGTTCAATTCCACACATACCAGCTTCATCAAGAACAATTACTGTTTTATTAGTAAATTTAAGCGAACCGTTATCTAACTTTAATAAAATTGAATCCAATGTTTTTGAGTTAATTCCAGAGCTTTCTTGAAGACTTTCACTTGCTTTTGCAGCTATGCAAGCACCAATTAGCTTATAGCCTTTGTCTAAATATTGATTATTCAACTCACGCATTAAATAAGATTTACCAGTACCAGGTAAGCCATTGATAGCAATTAGCGAGCCTCCGCTAATTACACCATCAAGCGCTACCTTTTGTTCATTTGATAACTGAATACCTGTTGTTTTTTCATTGAAAAATGAATGAGGTTTTAGCTTCGCATAGGCTGTCGCATCACTATAAAACTTCTTTTCCAAGTCCAATTGACGCTGCGTTGTATAACACATGCCAATGTTGGGTTTATATATTTGAACTAATTCAGCATCCTGAACCAAAATTTCGATATATTTTATTGCTGCGTTTACTCCCAGACCTAACCACTGGGAATACTTATTAACAATTTCCAGTATATCTTTATGCTGAAAAACAGATTGATACTCGACTAATTCTTTGAAAATATCGTCTTTGTAGTCATTAATCGTTAAGTCATGATTTTTCCTGACATCAGGAAATATTGGTTTCCAATTTTCAGCTTCAATTTCCCAGTTTTTAAACAATGTTTCTCTGGGTAAATGTACTTTATTTTCACGAGTGTATAGTGCTGCCTTATTTCTTGCTGATGACGTATCTAATAACACCGTATTTGCAATTGATTCGGTGATTGCTTCACTACGTTTACTAAAACGTTTGCATAGTTCATCAGGCACTGACGGCAGCTTAAAAAATTCTTCATCGTGTTGAATATCAATATTTAAGTTTTTATTAAGTTGATATGACAATTCATTCCTGTACATGACACCTAACGCTTTTTGATACTTATGAAGTTTTAGGGATTCAATACTACGAACACCTACCCCATCAACATGGGTCAAATTAAGTAACAAGCAGTGGCTATGCAACTGAGGGTCTAACGCACGTGAAGAAGAATGTTCAAAAATTGCAAATAATGATTTATTGGTTATTACCTTTTCCCTGTTTTTAAATTCATCAAAACCAGTGCGAGTTTCTATGATATTTTTCTCCGCATATTTCAAAACCTTTTTAACCGCATTTAAATGAGCTTTTTGAATTTGCTCTCTCTCAGTTTCATCACTCAATCCAAATAGTACAGAGACGCTTTTCGGCGCACTAAAAGTTAAGTCTTGACCAATCCAATGCTCCTTACCTGCGTTTTCAACTAATGCTTTTCCATCGGTTGATAAACCTTGGGCAAGATTAAGCAAATCATTATGAGTAACGTTTTTATCTAATAACTTCATTTGACTGGCAAAATTACCAAACCAAATACCATGAGGCTCATAACTACTTTCGTAATATTCAATTGATGCAATTTCTGTGTAATAAGCTATTTTCGACTCAGAAGAACACGTACCTAATCTTTTAATAGTCAGCATCTTGCACCTCCTCGGAAGCAAAAGCGTGATCTAATGATGTTTCAACGTCAGATTTGTCATTTATGATTAAATTGTCTTGTAACGTCCACTCAGCTGGAATTATTGACGGTGCTACTTTGGCTTCTGGTTTTAATTCCCAACGAAGTTTGGCAACAACTCCTGTACCAGCTGCGGAAAAATAACCTTCAACTCCATTTTCCAAAGTGACTTGCTTTAAGTTTGCTAAATCACTTTTTGATACAATGGGAAGTGTAATTCTTTGCCAGCTACGATTAGTAGCGCCATTGTTATCGAAGTTAGTATTTAATCGCTCGACTTCCTTCTCACCAAGGGCTGCTGATAATGTAGTTAATGTTTCACCTAACAATCCAACTCTTAGAATAATCAAGCTACCAATCATAGAAGCCAAAGCCATTATTTCTTCATGACTCATTTTCTTTGATAACAAAGCCAAATCCTGAATACCAAGCGTTAAAACCACACCTTTGCTTCTTCCTGTGATCATAAAATCGGTTGTTGAAAAGTTTAATTTTGCAAACTCATCAAGGAAAAAATAAAAACGTCTTGTTCTACTGTCAGGCAAACTCAAAATTTGTTTAGAAATAAACTCTAAGCATAAATTAGCAAGGGCTTCCGATAAGGCTTCATAATTGGGGTTTTGTTGTAAAATTAAGGTAGAGCAATCAGTTTCTTTCTCATTAACAACGCAATCACATAGAGAAATTCCGTCCTCTGCATTCCCCCAAGCTATTGCTAAATGGTGAATAGCTAAGGTAAATGATTGTAAAGTTAACAGCATGCTTTTACTGGTTTTTGAACTTGGATCAACAAGTAACGCTGCTTCTGGGGAAGTAAAAAGCAATGTATGATGCAACTGTTTTTCAGGTAGTTTTAACATTTCAGATAGTGATTTCCACCCCCAGCTTTTACCGTGCTGTTTTATTAAGGATAAGCACATTCCAGTTAGAATAGTTCTTCCTGCCTGAGACCACATTTTATCCTGAGTTTCAGGGATTAAAGCAGTTGCAAATTTAAGCGCAGAAAATTCATCATAAATATCCTTAGCAAGATCCCACTTAACTGAATCTTTATCCCACGGAGCCATAATTTTCACATGCTCCACATTTCTAAAATAACTCGTGAAGTCACCTTTAATATCAAAAATAAATGATTTTGACTTTTCTCTAATTGCTTTCTTGATCATAGGTAGTTGAACAACTGTTTTCCCTGAGCCTATTTGTCCAATTATCAGTATATTTTGAGTTTCTCTATTTTTAGGAAGCGACACAGTTTTATTTATAGGTAAGCCTTTTCCACTTGCGGCTAAATCATCGTTAAATATCTTTTTTAACTTTGTTTCTGCTTCATCTTGACTATATAGCTTTGATCCTCCAATTTGTCGTTCACCTGAAATATTCGTTTTAATATATGCCCAGCGACCTGCTAAAAAACTTATAAACAAATCAAAAGTTAGTATTGATACCTGAACCTTAATAAATAAGAGTTGAATCTCGCTTGATTGTTTAGAGAGCCAAACGTCCCACACATATCCATAGTCAAAGCCTAAATAATTTAAGAATGTATTTACGGTTAGTTCATTAAACTGAGGAATAGTAAAAAATTGAAAAAACTCAACATTTAGCCAGCAACTAACCACTATCCCTACCATCAAGAATGTACTAATTGAACAAAACAGAACAAATGGCAGGCTATAAACTTTAACCGATGCAGCATTCCTTTCGAGATTCGTGCTTGATGCCTTAATAGTTTTATCCATTATTTACCTCCTGAGTTGTTTTTTAACAACTCTTTCAAGGCTCTATAAATAGCTACTTGCTTTTTAGTATTATCAGAAAAGTATTCTTCTAAACTATCTTTGTCGATACCCTTTTTTAACGCTCTTTCAATTTTGATAATTCTTTCATCAAAGTGCTCGAAAGCACTCAATGAATTTTGTTTTTCATACCATGAACTTCTTAATAAATCAGCCATTGTCGTTTTGTGCATCAAGGCTGCTTGCTTTAAGAATTCGTATTCTTGTTCAGGAAACTTAACACTGATTTGTCGATCTCTACTTGTCATAACTTTGACCTCCAAATGTTCCTTTGATCTTGAATGTCCAATCAAACCCAGTAACTAAAAGGCTTTTGCGGCTTTTTATATCACCATCAACATTCCAAATATAATCCCAATTGAAAAACGCTGAATTCTGCATAGGACAAGGCTTGCAAATATTATTTTTAGAAGAAGGTTTCACCTCATGGTGGAGTGAGGTGTAGACTAAATTCTTATAGAATTTTTGAGTGTCAAAGTGCTGAGGAATTAGATGTAAAGCAATCCATTGATTTAGCAAAAATTCGTCAATAGATACATTACATGGGTAGCCAAAATCAGAAACATAATCGCATGCTTCTTTATAAGATAATGCTTCGGCATGCTCTAATAAAGCTTCCAATTTACGTTGTGGAAATGAACTATTTTGATTAAAAACACATGGTAGTTTTTTAGATAAACTTTCATTTAGCTGAAAAATTAATATATAAGCGAGGAGATTATTCATATTCAATCTCCTCTTCAATAGAGTTATCTAACTGGGGTTCTAAATATCTATAAACCGCATGGCAAACTTCTTCTATTTCTTGCAGTTGGGCTAAACTCAGTAAGTTATGAAAGTCATTAATGCCACCTTCTAAAAGTAGATCATTAACATAACCTGTTCTACCTAAATTGCTTTCAACCCATGCCAATAGATCAAAAGTACTGATATCAGATTCAAGATAGTTAATTGCACTTTCTAAATCGGGCTCTTCTGCTAGCGCTTCTAAAAAGTAATATGCAGTTTCAAGCCTAAAGCTATCAAGTGGAATGCCATCGGAAAGTTCAGATTGTAAAGATTGATAAAACTCAGATTGGTAATTATCAAAATAGTATCTAATTTCTTCACCACCAAGGTTTGATACCGATATCTCAGATTTATATTTTTGTACTAATTCGTTTAATTCTTTATTCATGTTTTTCTCCTTTTATTGAAAATAAAGGAGGCTTACAGAATGCGATAAGGATTTGCAGCGGACAACTTGTCGCCTCAATCAAGCAGTAAAGTGGTTATATAGCAGCTAATAAATTAGCAATAATATTTAAAAGGTATTTATCAATTCGACAACACTTTCAGTTGTCTGGATTTAAAACAATAAGCATTCATAACCTATGTTTTATCATGGATTTTTTAATCAACAATAGCTAAATGAAAAAAAATTCATTTTTTTTGAAAAAATTTAATAACCCTTTGATATCTATATTGATTTAAATTTTCTCTTTCAAAACACATGACAAAACGTGCAAGAATACGCAGAAACAAACAAAAATAAACCATTATAAAACAATGAGTTACAAGTCATCTAATTTGACAATTTGATATTATTTCCATATCATAGCTTCAACTTTTACAACTAAACCAATACAAGTTTTAAATTGAAAATAAGAAACAGTAAGTTTCTGAGTTAGTCGCTATCAATTCTATTAGTCACTATCTCAGTAACAATAATAAAACTGAGGTTGTGATTAGATCAAATCACTTCTTTGCTCAAAATGGCTCTTTTGTCATATAGCGCATAGATCTGTCTAAATTTAACCGCCCACTTAAATTCATGCCTAAAAATTAGGTCGGTTTAGTGCACACTTTTTTAACTGAAATAGGAGTAACTATATGAAGAAAAACTTTAATCATAAAAACAAAATAAACCTAAGGAGGACATATGTTTGTATTTAAAAATGAAGAAAATCTTAACGGGAACACTGTGATTGACCAGAATTCAATTTATCGCTCGATAGACGGTATCACTTACTGTGAAGGCTGCATGACAGAACCTTACTACGATCATAAAAAAAAGAAAATATGGTATCAACGGAGTTCATCGCTAAAAGGTAAACCTAATAGGATTTACGAGCTTGTTAATAATCGGTTCAGAAGAGTCAAAGGCAATCGCAATATACCTGATTGGCACCACCGAATAATTTTAAGCAAATTACAAAAATTTTAACTTACACAGAAAACGGGTAACCCCATGAATATTTTTATTCTGGAACAAATTAACTGGGAGCAAGTATGAAATAAAAACTTGCTCCAATTTTACAAAATAATTTTGGAGATTTAACAATGAAAAAAAGCACTACTTATAACATTATCAATTCAGACTGCCTTTATGCTTTAAAAGAAATGGCAAGTAATTCGATTGACTCAATAGTTACAGATAGCCCTTATGGAATCAGCTTTCAAAATGCAGATTGGGATAAAGACGTAGCAAGCACTAATATTTGGAAAGAAGCATATAGGGTTTTAAAACCTGGGGCTTTTGTTTTGTGCTTTGCAAGTACGAGAACTCAGCATAGAGTTGCTACAAGACTTGAAGATTGTGGATTCAGAATCACAGATACGATTAGTTGGATTTACTCACAAGGATATTGTAGGACTGAAAATTACGAAAAGAATATAAAGAAAAGGTTAGAAAAAAATCAATTACCAAATATCAGTTCTGATTTTAAGGGAGTAGGCTCTAAGTTACGTCCATCGTGTGAACCTATCATAATGGCGCAGAAGCCTATTTCAGAGGCTACTTACACTGAAAATATCATTAACTATCGTTGTGGAGGGTTAAACCTTAACGCTTGTTCGTTCGACAATGATAACTACCGAAGAAAACCAACAAATCTAATACATGACGGTAGCGAAGCTGTACTTAATGACTTCCCGAAAGTTGGACAAAAGTGTACATCAAGATTTTTTTATATTGCGAAACCAACGAGATCAGAAAAAAATGGGGGCTTATTAGGTATGCCTGAAAAAAGTAAAAACTATACAGGCAGTTTTGCAGACAAATTCAATACTAAGCCACAAGCCAACCACCATCCAACTGTTAAACCAATTAGTTTAATGAAGCATCTTGTTAAATTAGTCACACCTAAAAATGGTGTTTGCCTTGATATATTCAATGGTTCAGGTACAACAGGTATTGCATGCGTGTTAGAAAATTATTCTTATATCGGTATAGAACTAAATCGAGATTATTGTTTAATATCAACCAATAGAATTAATGCTGAATTAAAGAAGAAACCCCAAAAAAATACGAAAGAATGTACTTTTACCTACCTTCCGCCCACGAGCCAAGATATAGCCGCATAACCTAAATAAAAGCCTTTATTTTTTAAAGGCTTTTTCAGTTCTACAATTGACTCCCTTCCGATCTAAATTTATAGTAAATTTGATAATGCTACATTAAGTTGGACTTTTGATGTCTATTGGCACAATTGGACGAAAAGGATGTTCTATTAAAGGCGACTCTCCGAAGATATTCACCGAAAGTGTTGCAACATAGATTGCAAAGTACGTATGGAAGAAAGAAAAAAGGACTTACCTAACTGCTTTCACCACAGAATATCGGGTTGACCATTTGGTCGCAGAAGGAAGCTTATTATGGCTTATCAAGATAAAACTGGTTTTTCATCTACCGTGCATTTATTAATGTCAGAATTTGGAGCAACCGTTTTTGTTCCCTTAGAGGATATTGCTGAGAAAATGCTTGGAATTAGCATTAATACGGCTAAAAGAAAGGCTGGAAGTAATTCACTTCCGTTTCCTGCAATAAGGCTAAGTGAGAGTCAAAAATCACCTTATTTTGTCGATATTCGTAAGCTGGCTGCATACGTTGATAAAACAAATAAAGCTGCTGACGATGAATGGTTAAAAGCACAAGTAGCGTAGACCTAAGTTTTGAAAAGGGCATTAGCCCTTTTTTTTAATTAAAAGAGTACCCCGAAGATACCCTCAAACGTAAAATAACAGAGCAAATTCAATATTATCAATAAATTATATTAAAAGTAGCTCCAATCGAGCATGGGCGCACAGGATAACTTGTGGGATATCATATAGTTAATCGAAAACCTTCGGTAAGAAAATAGACTAAATTGCTAACAGTAACAACTAAATAAGCGCGAATTATACTGGATATA